>Ga0157363_1001854_pt1 | contig 18098 bp, 2 predicted proteins | sample AttsexASBM1_FD_111477 | JGI IMG/M metagenome (GOLD analysis project Ga0157363, IMG submission 111477) | Fungus gardens microbial communities from leaf cutter ant in Ribeirão Preto, State of São Paulo, Brazil - Atta sexdens ASBM1 | ecosystem: Host-associated > Fungi > Mycelium > Unclassified ... | reverse complement strand
GTATTTTAATAATCCATAAATATTGACATTATGCAGATTATTAACTAAATTAATTTGCCATTTAAAGAGAAAATAAAACGCTATTATTTATTCGTAATTTGTTTATTTCATTTGATAATCTACGCAATAATTTCTTTTCATCATTACGATATCGTTTCTTTACTTAAAAAAATGACAGTTCAAAAAATTAAATTTTTTTAAAAAGTAGAGAAAAACTATTTTTTAACTTAATAGAAAATTATTGAAAAATATCGGCAAAAATACTTATAGGAACATATCTCTTAGAAACATAATAAAATTTTTATTCATTTTATTTTACAATCCTTAAAAAATAACCTTGTTGACGACAATTTTAATTTCCTACAAAATTATAATAAATTCGGAATAATTTATTATATTTAAAAGTGACATAACTCGAAATATCAATTAGATATATTTCAATTTATATTTGCCTCCATCAGCTAAAATGACTAAATTCAAAATAAAATAATTTCTTCTTCAAACTTCATTCATTAAAACTATCTTAACTTTAAATGTTCTCTGAAAAAGATTCTTTTTTTAATTATAAAACTAACACGACTTAAATTGTATCTATCTTGTAGACAATATTATGATTTCTTCGAAAATCTTAAGAACAAATATTATTTAATAGACTCTAAAGTTTTGATAATTGATAAAATAATCTTCATCTAATATTTATGGTAGTAATTAAAAAATTACATTTTTTTTTATTGTGTCACTTTTAAAGTAAACGAAGAAACAATATACTAAAGAAATACATCTGAAATAAATTCGATATATAAATCAAATGCTATATCAACGTACAAAAAAATTCATGGTATTTCCAAGAAAATCCAAGGTATTCATGCACGATTGTCGCATCTTTAGCTTCGCTTTGTCAGAAAGCTCGGCCGTGCATACAGATCACGGCGGTAGCAAAATTCGCAGTTTTCCGGATGTTTTCTTTTCAGCGGGATGAACTCGGCGAGAGGGGATACGGATCGCATCGCGTATTCCGTGTCCGTCGCGAAGGCACAGAGAATACACGGCGAAGACAAGTTTTCCGACCTTCCGGAGAATCCTTAGATCGGATCTTTCGCTTCCCTTATGGCAAGGCGTAATATCTCTTTTCGCTTCATTGAGGAATTCGTTTACCGAAAGCAGCGCAACTGGGGCGAATCACGAATTCCCTTTCAACGCGAATCGAATTATAGGAGGTGGTCCCGCGTGCAGACGCGAGCTCGCGCGCATGCTTTTAAACCTCTTTTGCGCCGTGAACTTTTGATAAGGTTTTCACAGCCCGATTTCGCTCGGCTGTATAAAGTTCACCATCTTTTGCAAAACATCATATACACGCGCCGCCATATAACATTCCCTCATCCCACATCAATTACTGATCTTCTTAACGTATTACACTGCCGCTGTCTATTCGTGTTAATCCTTCAATGTTGTCGCAAGATTGTAACTTTTCCCTTATTAAATAATCTACGCCATTGTTACAAACTTCTCTAAGCCAAGCTTAGTAATACATGTAACGTCAACACCTTCGTAAATATATAATTTCTTGCATATATATTCTATATTTCGCTTCTTATATTTTCACTTTTTGATCTAATGTTTATTAAAAAAAGTTGACGGTACTATTCTTTTGATTATCGTAATTGATAATCAACATATAGAGCAACTTATTTAAATAATAATCAATCATTGATTGACTTTAAAACTTTATTAGATTTTAAACGAAGCTTTATTTATTCTGTAAACTTCTTTTCCGATTCCGAAAGCGACAGACAGTTAAATTGCAGTAATTGACGCTAGAAAAATCGGTACTGAATTTATTTCCACGCTCGCTTCAAATCGCTCAATCAATGGATCTAGGTCATAAAAACTTTGCATAAATGCAGACGTTTTCGAATTATACATTCAATAGGCACAATCACTAGTACAGCTAACACAATGCAACGTATCTGCATTGAACTCGAAGAAACGTTCCACCATTCATCTTTAGAAGAGAGACCCGTGAGTTTGCCGCACCGTAAAGTATTTGCGATCACGTTGTACATCAATATGCTCTTTTAATCGGAGACGCTGTTCACGATCTCTCAATGCGCTATCGCGCGGTTTAACTCCGCGTAACGGGTATTTTATACATTCGCTTTGAAGGCGTTATTCCGGCGCATTAAGCAATGAAACCTTGAGAGAAAATGAAATACTTCCGGCAACTCTGAAATTAGCAATTCTGAAATTTAAGTGCCTGCAATTAGTTTTCGAAGTAATGAAGAAGTACTGATTATAAAAAATTTATTTTAATAAGATATAAAAATATCGTCACAGTAACAATATTTGTGAACTATTAATTAATAGTGAAATAGATGACTCATCTACATAAACGTATACTTACGCAGGGAGAGAGAAAGAGAGAGAGAGAGAGAGAGAGAGAGAGAAAGAGACTTTATATAAATAAAATATAACAATTTTATCAAACATTTTTATCTAATTAAATATAAAAATTAAATATTCGGTTAAAGTGGATTTTAGTGTTTAAATGTTTCTGTGTGAATTTTATATACATATTTAATTGTGCTAATTGTACGCCAGAATCTTTTTCGATCTTAAAACGCTATCATGAGCAAAATCAGAGTAGTAATATCACTTATCAAATTGACAAACAATTTAATAATTTTTGCTAATAAGCATCTTTATAATATTACATAATTATATTTTTTTAATTAAGACAAAATATTGTTTTAATGCCATAATAACTAATTAATTATTGTTGTGATAGCTTTAAAAAATATACTTGAAAACTTTTCACTAAAATCACTCATCCCAGCAGTACGTGGCACTGTCATCAGAGAGATACAACGAAATTGATATTCTACGAAGAAAACCAATCATTGTCAGCATAAAAGACGTATAATATGAGACCTTTCATTGAGCTCGTTTACAGATGTAATACTTAATTGACTATTCCACAGAGTTCAATCTTGGTTAATCAATTTCTTAATTATTTTCTGTTTATTCAATTTCATATGTTATTTATATATCATATGTGTATGTATGCATATATTTATTTATTTATTTATTTATGTATACTCATTTATATATATTTCCTTAATATTTATTGCTTGACTGTGGCTTTCTCTCATATGTTATCGCATGATATATCAATCAATTTAATCATTTATTTATTTTTGTTGTTTTTATCTTTCTCTTTTGCATTACTTTATGTAACTTTGACTTTAGCTTTTTGCAAATTTTTCTCTTTTTTTCTCTACACTCTGAAATTTAAAGTGGCTTCTTGATTAAAACAAATTTGTGATGTCTATATGATGAATCCATGTATTTTACGTGAATTAGATAAACAAAAATTCAACAAAATATTCATACATGAATGTAACATGTCATCAAAATATCAAAATTCAACGTGAATGGCATAGAATAAAAATCGATATAAATTTATTCATGTGAATTCTATATTACTATCTTCTAGTTTTATCCTCATTGAATTTCATCAGTAATTCTACATGGATTATATGTATTAAAATCTATATGGAAATGTCTATGTAGAATTCATGTTGAAATTTTAAAGAAAATTTATTTCGGTTGACAACGAAATCATAACGTTACATTCATGTCACCTAGATATCATGCCAATTAATTTTTGTTCATTTAATTCACATAAAATACATGGATTCAACATAGAGACTATGAACCTGTTCTCTTGGATTATTTCAAATTCTCGCTCTTAAATTTTATATTATGTATTCCATGTGACTGCAGCTCTATCTTATGAAATCAATAAAAAAAGTGATTTTCATTGATATATTTTAATGAAATGATTCCTTGTGAATTATTGAGATTTTCATCGAAAAGGAAAGTAAATAAAGATACATCTACGTACATCTACGTACAGTAAAGGTACATATACGTGACTGTATAGTTTCTAATTTTGTACAAAAATTTCTCATAATTTCTGGACATTTCTGGAAATCATGTACATATACACAGAAATTTAAGAACAAATAGAGCCTCAACTATGTATTATAAAGTTGTAATAAGAATAATAAATTAATTAAATGCACTAAAAAAAAATAGTAACAATAACTATGATATTGATATTACTATACTTTCTTAGTTTATATAATTTATTTATATTGTTTTTTTATTTATTTATATTGTAGTTATAATACAATTGAGATGTCATTTGTCCTCAAATTTCTAATTGCTGATATGACTTTTTTTGTGAATATGGCAGCGATATGTCACGAAATATATAGTACGTGCGTAATATTCTCATGTATGAAATTGGCGAAGTTAAAAATGCCAGGAAGAGGCGGAAAAATCTGCAATAGCGGGATGAAGAAGAGACCAAGGCTCTTTTTGCGCGCGTCGGGGATAGACGAGTGAACGGCGTGTGCGAGCGAGAGTATAACATACGCGGAGAGGAAAAAAGTATATATATATATATATATATATACAACGGCGCTCGGCAACGGCATTCAGATGGTAACGAGCGCGCATTCGTTGAACGTCGTCGGCAGTTTTGGAGGGATTTAACGATCTAAACCGTTCATGAAGCGATTTACGAGATTTTCGGCGCGAAACGCGGCACGCAAAACGGACAGAGAAGCGGCGTAGAAGGGTTATTGCCGCCCGCCGTTGCTACGTTCCACGAGAATTAATCGATAATAAAACCGACTGAATAAACCACCAGCCAGTGATGGTGAATTACGGCCGCGTGAGATAACAGCGATACATTCACGCGTTGTCTTCGTGGTAGACGACGGTGGTGGAATCTCGTTTACGGATTTTCGGCAGCAGGCGACGAAGTTGATGTATTTGCGTATTTCGCGTAAAAATCGCTTGTTTGCTGTCGTGTGCACAAAGTGCACGTTTCGCCAGCCGATCGCGCGTAAACTCGCTCGCATCCGAGATTGTGCAGTTGGCACAAAGCCTGGCTTCGTATATTTCGAGCTCCGTATAAACAAATCGAGAATGCGAACAGGAGGCGAAGGCAGAAGGAACGGGCCGGGTAGGAAGGGCTTCGCTGCTTTTGCAAGTGACTGGCGATAAATCAGAGATAGATGCCGACAATAAGCAACGAGTAATAGAGCGTTAGAACTGCGCGACCGATACTAGACGACCGGACGGTCGGTAGAATATAATCGATGCGAAACGGTCGCGACTCCCGGCAACAATGCGTTTTAATGTCGCGTGAAACGCGAGCGGTCCGCTTCGACGGATCTATAGAAAAATTTCGCATGCGGTGCGGGCGGCCGTAGAAAATGTCGCGGTGACAGTTTGTCGATATCGTGTTGGGCCGGCAAATAATGGCGCCGGGGGTGAAAACATCACGAGGGACGACGAGCAGAGCTTTAGACACGTTGCGAGACATTTCGTGCCGTAATTCGGGATCTTCCTTTTTTACGGGGAAGCTTGCGAGGGATCGCAAACCTACATGTGGAAAGTTGCTAATCGATACGTCGTTTGTCAGTCTTAAGCAGCTTTAAAGTTAACTTTCTCCGTTTATCATTTAAGTTCAATGAGAAACGTAAAGTGTTCTCCAGCAGAGTCTGATTCGATTAATATTTTTGTAAATTACTACAATTAAATGAATTATTTAAAATAAGCTTGCGTCGATTCTTATATTATGACATTGATATAATATGAAATTAAATTTAATAGAAATGTTAAAAGACTTTTGAAAACAATAGTTCTCTAGTTGAATTCTTGGAAAGTCACGATTTCAGACTGCCAAATAAATGATACTCCTTTTACGTCTATTTCTCCTTCTCATTCGCCACGATCACGAGCGGTGTGCTCGATTGATTTCGGGCATGTAGGTTGCGCACGTGATCTCGATCCTTTCCGATCACTATCGGTGGCACCGAGTTCTCTCGTTTCTCGTTCGCGAAATTGTTCGATGCCAAAGGCAGGTGGAATTAAAGAATTAGAGTTTGGCTGGCGCTCGCGCGAGTAGATGGAGGAGCCGAAGGGCCGCTAATGAAATAAACTGCTCCCAATCGGGCTACGCCTTAAAGTAATTAATTGTTGTCGCGACGAAATCATGGCGTAAATAGAACGGCGCAGATGGCCCGCGAAGTAAAAGGGGAAAGTTTCGTCGATGGCGAGTTGTCGATAATCCATAATTCTGTCTCCCTGTCTAAGAAACTCTAGCTGTCTCTTACGCTGTACTTCGTACGTTTTTAATTTCTACTGTTGCCGTTAAGTCACTGTCTTATTTTATTACGACTATCTCCTCTCATATCTTCTTTTCTATTATAATTATGTTTCATATATCTCATAAGAATATTGTGTTACACACACACTTCTAATTATGCTGCATAAATTTTAACAAACACCTTGTAAACATCGTTATCAACTTTGTGAATGAAACCTCCAACTGTTCATTACAAAATCTGTGATACAAGTTACACGATACGTTTTGTAAGATTAATAAATTAATAGAACAGATATTTGTGTATTTTATTAAGAATGTGCATATATAATAAAAAAAATTTGTAAATTTCATCAACATGGAAAGTAATTGATATTCGATTAAAGGAGATGTTTCAGGTATTATCGTATCAATCACAACCTGATATCTTCAGGAATAAAGAGGAATTAGGAGCATGAAATTCGAGGAGAAATCTCGTATCCCGTTCTACTGGTAATTAGTTGTTGTCGTCCAGCAGAGCGTGTAGAAGTACGAGACGAAACAGGAGATTAATAAGCGACAAGAAGACTCGGAGAATTTATTATCATCGTTAATCAGTAACTCCTACTATACACCACTAACTTCTCTCTTCCCAGCCGGCCCGAGGACGTTTTCTTTTATTTTTCGCATTGCCCGCACGAGATTATTACTTGATGTTGAAAAATCAAGTAAGATTGAAAAAACAAACAAAAAGGAATAAATCTAGTAATCAACAAATACTGACAAAGAAGATTTAAAAAATGAAAATCTATGTTTCAAATCCATATATAAATGACTGATTATATAGCACCAGTTTTTATAATGAAATAAAGAAAAAAATAACAAGATTTGACAAGTAATTAATCGAAATGTGAAGAATTTAATTGTTACTGAAATAACTTATTTTATGAAAATATGTAAAAGATTTAGAAAAAGATGCTTGATGTATTTTTCTAAAAAAAAGTAAAATGATATTATTTTTTCGAGCAGTATCATGGAAGTATTTGATTGAACGATAACGAGTAAAAGCGCAATATTATTATATAAATAATCGGATCACATTGACTTTCTTAAAAACTGTAACAAAGTGTTTGTTGGCACAAGTAGAAGCTGAATGCATAAGAAAATGAAGGCTATTATAATATAAAGAGAAATCGAAGCCTTGAAGAAGTAACATTGATTTTCTAGTGATCTTTAATTTCATCCCTTATACAACCCTTTTTTTCATTTTAATATATTTGCCATTGAGAATGCAAGAAATAATGTGATATTAAACAATTTCAAACGAATCAAAGAATACGATAAAATACACTTTTTCCCAACAGCTCTCATTATGCGTCGAAGCAATTAGTTCCGGTCACGAAGAACGTAAAGAGAAAAAGACAAAACCTTTGAGGCAAAAATACCAAAGCGAAGCTTAAAGGTTCATTATGAATGTCTACCGTTTAATATAAACTGAGGTTTCCGATTGTTCATTTCTTTTTATTTCCCGATTAACAATGGTTTTTGCATCAGTATTCAGAGACAAACTAATTAACTATCACTTTAAGAATTAAAATAGAAGAATTAAGAGAAACGTATAAGTAAATAACAATCTTTATTGCAATAAATGGAATCGCATTCTAAATAAATTTTTATACTTCATATAATAATAGTATCATTGTTATTAGCATCATTTTTACTCTTATTGAAATTATTAGTATGAATATAATATGCTATTATCGATGCACGATATTCTTTGAATAAATTGTGTAAGTCATAAATCTGGCACGATATTATAATCGAAAGAACACGCCTTCGTTATGTCACGAGACACTTCCGGAGCACGGCATGTTATAAAATGGTGAAAGCGAGAAATGAAACAACGCTCTCTCAAAATTTATTTGCCGTCGTCAGATATTTTCTCTGCCCGATTCTCATTCTACTTGTTATTCCACCTCACTCGTCCAACTTCCTTGAATACAGAGAATAATTGAAATTAGACAGCAGCAATATGAAGACGCGGAGACGCGGACGATATGCCTTAATGAAATAAGACACTTCTAATCATGACGGCTATATCGCACTCTAATTCACTTAGTAATACTTGCGACAAAACCCTCGCGAGAAAAGACTTTGTAATTTGAAAACGGAAATCACAAAAGCGGAAATTTATCGCGTCGTTACTAATCGTTAATAAGTTATCTATGAGGGATAAAATTAAAACAGTTATTATGTATAATTTTTATTATGTATAATATTCCTTGTTTTATTTGTATTGTAAATTACTTTTTTTTATTCTTTTTTTTATTAATTGTGCAATTTTAAATACTTCAATTATCGGATATACTAGGTGTTGAGTTTCCGAGAGACACACACTATCTTAATTATACTACTGCACTCACTTTATAACGACAATAGATTAGATCCGCGCCGCGAATTCCTTTTTTTCCAGATTGCAAACTAGTCGGCAAAAATAATTAGATCAAGCGCCAAAGCTTTAAATTAATTTTACCGTTTTAATGAGCTCACTTATGCAACCAGTTTTCTAACCACGTAACTGCTCCCGTAATGGCAGTAGTCGGCTCGACTTTTTCCAATTAGTAACAGCAGAAAGCTTACAGCCGTCAAGAATTCGATCGCGACTGACACGAAGTGACTCGCGGTAATTAAGCTTTTTCGAATTTTAGTCGAAAAGATAGATCAAAGAAATGTTAACAAGTTTAATAATAAAAATCAATTTCTTCGAAAGATTGTTAGTCTAAATTTTATACAAATATCTTTTCTTAATCATTCAAAGTTGGATTACAAATCAATCTAACTTCAAAAATCGAATTGATTACTTTGTTTCAAATTCCAGACATTTCACTAATTTTCACATAATTTTCAGGAAATAATCATTCCCGTCGCTAGGATTCTCAATTATGATATTCCGAGCGGATGCGAGTTTTCAACTCTGTAATCTGAATCACTTTTTAACCTTAAATAATACCTCCTAAAGCTCTATATGATACTGTAGAAATTATACAAGGGAAATTTATTACTAGCAACGTACGTGAGGTTCATTAGTTTCTTAGTCTCATAATTTCTCACCAATAATAAACTTACACTTTTGTTTATTATGTAAATACGTACGCGGAGAAGAGTACTTGTGGTGCACTGAGTACATCAGCCGTTCGCGTAATTACGTGCACTTGCGTAATTACGCATGTTTGCACAATTACGTTATCGAATCTTAATCATCCATTATTATTTGAGCGTGAAAGTTTACATTGCATTTTTCTGGCAACGCCAATATAAGAGAGATTTTGTCTAAACTAAATAATGATGCATGCCGAAATAATTGCACGTGAACATTCAACACATACATCGCCGTCTGCCTTAAGAACATTCACGAACTTTTGCATCCTAGTTACTACAATACACATTGCAAAACGTGATTCGATAAATTGTTTACTGTACGTATTTCAACAGCTGTTGGCGTACATATTCGTCAGCTGTTCGCGATATTATGGATCGTTCTTTGGTAACTTAGGAAGCAAAAATATCTGGAGCACTTGCCAATGTTAAATGGATCATGTTCTGTGTCTATGATTGATTTCGCCAAGTTGAAAATCAAGTAAAAAGAATTTGTTGGAGAACGTGCGACTTTTTCAAAAGTGCGGGATTTATTCCGGTGTTTTCCAATCGAGTCGATAGTGCTAACCGATCACAACTAAGACACCGCGGCAGGCATTTCGTTCATAGCGAGTATTTCGAGAGTGGATTTCCTGTTTGCGGCATCCTGTTCGCCGCTCGAGAAACGGAGCACGGCCGCGAGGCTGGTTAAGGACCGACAGTAGAGAGGCTGCATGAACAAGTGCAGAAACTCTCGGTACTTCTCCCGACATCGATATTAAGCTCTCCCAGTGCCGTAACTCCGCGCAACAAGGCCGTCGACCTGTAAAATTTACGAGCTCGAGCCTCGCGTGTTGCGAAAATTCCGGGTGTGTATCTCATCGTCCGATAAGACGAAAACGCGCTTGGGAGTTATTATTTTAACTTCGACGCTCTTCTAGCTTGCTTAAAGCACATACCGAAGTATACAAAATATCGAGCGAATTATGAATGCTGTTGTTATCAAAGTAATCGTTTACGTAATTTACATTTCATGAAAAATTAATTTTCGTGATAAAATATCCTCTAAATTTATAATTTCTTTGTTTGCAATTAAGATGTATGTATTTAAAAAAAATTTAAAGTAAATATAGAGATAATGTAGAGATAATAAAGAGAGAAATATGTAATATACTTTTATCAAAATATTAAAAAATATATAACAGTTAAAACTTTATAAGATTGTTAACATGTTACTTTTTTCCCTCTTTCTTTCTCTCTCGCAAACAAAGTTTGTGAGATTATTCATTACCGTCAAATTTAAAGTTATTTAACAATTATTTTGCACAATATTTTCCGTTATAAAAACCTAACTTGATAAAAAATTAAATGTTTCTAATCTTTTTATCATTCACATATGTATATTAATAAAATTAATGCTTCTTCATTACTTATTTTTAAAGGCCATACTAATTGCATTTAAAACGATAAAATTTACCGTCGCGGAAAAATAATGTGGCGCAATATAGGACAGGAAAAAATACCAGTTCTATTGGCGTTTAATGCGTTACACTTCATTATGCACGATGTCGTATGTACCTAAGTATGTTACAAGCTTTCTCGATAATTAAGTTAGTCGTCGTCGTTGGCGAGGGAGGCCCAAGCATTAATCTCTGTGTAAGTTAATACCGTGATCGCGTTTACTGCGTGGCGTGCGCTGGAGAGGGATGCTCCTGAATCGGAAACAGAATGCCGACACACAAAAACTCTAATAATGTCGGTCGTTACAAACGATTACAGCGAACCACCTTGTACCTACTGCAAACGAAACTACTACTTACATGGTTGTATACCGATTATAGCACTCGTTTTAAACAATTATCGTTATGCGACGTCCAATGTTGAATCCAGCGTTCCTTGTATCGTAAGAAACTTTTTTATCGTTCCATTAAAGTGGCAATGTTACGTGGTAACAAGTAGTTGAAAAAGAGATTACCGGAAATATCAGATTTATTTAGAGAAACGTGTAGAAAAAATGTAATAACTCTAAAGTAATTCCTCTTACAATAGACTCGTATTGTAGCATTTGTTCAACTATAGTAATAATAGTACAATATATTAGTTAACTTATAATTATTGTAAGAATATATTACGGAATAATTAAATGAAAAAATCTACTAATGCATTTCTAAATATGAAAACGCAAAAGCAAATTTGCGCTGAATATATAATATATGCATAAATATTGTTACAAAAGTTATAAGAGTATATAGATAATAAGACGAATAATTAATGTAGATTTCTAATCATAAGAACAATATAATCAACATAATTAATCCTCCGTTGGCAAAGTGGACTTTCAGGATGTCTAGCAAAAGGTGGGATCGATCCGATCTTGTGTTCATTTTTCATCTAATTATTGTACAAAATAAGTGAAAGAAGTAAATAATAACACGAAACTTTATCCTCTATTTATTTATAGATAAAATATAGTCTTATGCATTTATACTTTATAAATTTATACTTTAAATTAGACAAAAACGCTTTGATTAATACTATATAAATAAATTGCTTTAGTCTCGAAATATTTTATATATAAATAAAATAATTAGAAAGATATTGTACATAAAAAAGCTTTAGCTTATTGCCATAATTAATAAAAAATAATAAACATCATTATAAAATGTAAAATTTTATCTAAATTTATATTATAAAAGAGCAACGGGCATAAGCAAGCTCTGTCATAAACAAGAATTGGAAGGATATGTCACTTAAACAATTTCGACTGCTAAGACATTTAGTGAACAAGTTGAAAAAAGATTAAAGATTACATAACCGTAAAATAAACAATGCATGTGTAATATAAAATAAATAAACCATAGGGTCATTTTTATCCTCTTTTATCCTATCCTTATCTTACCAACGGAGATTATCTAAAAATCAGTCTCACTCTTATTTTTAATATTTCTAAAAAACGTTATTTTATTACTGATTAATTTGAATTTATCACTTAACCCGGGAGATATAAAAATATTTCAGCAGTATTAAAAATAAACAATTTCCACACGATAAAATAATAAATGTATAACTGAAAGAAATCGTTTCCGCATCACTGCGTATCGGGATCGCGAAATTCTTCCACGATATAGCTTATCTTTATTTCCAATCTGACTTTTCTCTCTTTTTCTCCCTCCTTCCTTCCCATTCTCTCCCTTTCTCACCTCCCCCCTCTCTCTTTTTCTCTCTTTCTCTTTCTTTCTCTATTTCTGTATAGCAATATCATACCAAAGATAAATAAAAATTACAAAACCGCCAGAGCCAGAAGAGCCGTTGCAGTCGGTGGTGCACTTACGATTGCCGAAGCGACTGCACGCGACGAGCGTCGATTTAATGGACGCTGCCAATAACTGAAAGCGCCTTTCTATCTTTGCATTTTGCACGTCGCCCCGTTCGAGTGGACAAACGGCGATGCGGTGAAAATATGCGCCGAGAAAACTTCGCATGGATTTCACACGAGTGATCTATATGGGGTCGTGTGTACCAGTCGGAGATTTATCGCGATGAAAATTAAAGCGGCGCAATTTTTGCGGCTTCGCGCGTTTTTTCTCTCGCGCACTGAAAAATGAGTCGTTGGTACTTACATCCTGCAAAATATGATGCGTTTCGCGTCGTTATACGAAGATATAATTGAAATAATAGGAGCCATCCTCGGTACGCGTTCACGTGAACTCTTTTCAACAATATCGCACATTCGATAATATTGACTTTCGAATAATATTGGTCTCGTTTGCTACACAACACTCGATACAATCTCTCGTTTTACTGTAAATATCTTTGCCAAGTCTTGATCGGCATGTCCACCGTGAGTTTGGACTAGACAATCGAAAAAATTGCGCGATCGTTTCATTCTGCAAGGAAGAAAAGGGAAGAGCTGAAAAGAGAAAAAGCAAGGCTAAATGCACGCCTCTTTCCAGATGCACTTGAATCTCGAGCCGTTAAATGGAAGCAGCAGTCTCAATTATTTCCTCATTTTCCTGCTTTCTTTATTCTTATTCCATTTCCCCATTCTCTATTTTAACACGCCATCTCTTTCTCCCTCCGACGTTCTCGTTCACATCGCGATGAAACTTACGTAATTGATAGTTTCGCAAACTAATAGTTTCGTCAAATTACATTCTATCCTTGTAATATAAAGTTAAGTAATTAATTTTGGCACAATATATCTCACATCCACATTCGCGCTTAGAGAATATACTAAAATATTTTATAAATATAATATAAAATTCAAAGAGAGACAAAACAAAACTCGGAAAAATATTAAAATTTTGCAAATTATTTAAATAGATAGCATAATTATAATAATCTTGCAATTTTTAATTCAAGTGATGATATTATGTAAAGTAAAAATTTCATATTCGTGGAAATATTGCAAAATTATTGTGGAAATTATCACGCACAATAAAAATTCCATATTCATGAAGGTTTTGCAAAATTATCATGAATAATATGAAAAAGACACATAATATAGGAAAATTATAAGATTAAATGACTAAAATTTTTAAATCAAATAATCAAATGCCTGAAAGTCGAATATTGGATGTATGTGTGTGATAAATTTATTCATTAAATTTCAAATCAAAGTACAATGATAAAATATCAAAGTACAATGATAAACGTTTCAATCCTAACATTTGGATCCTTCTCAATATCGCTAATTAAACTTAAATTACATTAGAATAAAATTTTTAATAAAAAAAAGTTTCATAATTTCTTTGCTTATATATTTAATTTAAAAATAAAGATTCTATGATTAAAATTTCTGATCATTTAAATTAAAAGTATTAAAAATAGTCACTGCCTCCTTTTGCTAATGTGTGTTAATTTCGATAAATAATTCGAAATCCATGAATATGAAAAACAATTGTAAATATCTAGTCTAATAGAACTACGAAAAAAATGCGAATAAAAAGTACGCTAATGTAAAGCTTTGCTTCTGCTGCATTCCCCCATTATTCCACCCCATTTCATCTCTTATGTCTATTCTCCTTATTCATATAAAGTTGCCCTTCCTTTCTCCTTTCCGGGCATTTCCTCTCAATATGCCTCTCAATATACCTATACTTCTGTAAGACGAAGCTCACTCCCCTAACTAATTTCTTATAAATGGTTTTCGCTCGAACGACTCCCGCCAATTAAGACGTCTTTTGTCTTAAGAGGAGCAACTCTCGAAGTCGAATAAGAGCGGATTCGTGGAGATTGTGGGGAAAGTACAAGTGTATATATATATATATATATATATGTACACACACATACACTTGTACTTTCCACATACACACACACACACACACACACACACACACACACACACACACATATATTGTCTATATATAATTCGTATTATTATACAGCTTTCCATTTATAACCGGTGTCTAGAAACTGATATAATAATAAATAAGACGTAAGATAGATATCCATAAATTTCTTAAATATGTAACGATTATATATCAATTAATATGATATTTTATATTAATTTCTATATAATTAATTTAATAATTATATAATTAATTTAATAATTAATTATATAATATTTATATTAAATTTTAATAAATTAATTCATTTATTCGAATTTTATATTATATTTATAACTGTACTGCAAATAAATTTTAATATTTAAAGTTTTAATCTATGATAATTATTATAAAATATTTTATTATACAGATATATTGTAATTAAATTGATAAATATAAAATAAATTATCAAAAATTATTGATAATTCAGTAGATCCACAAATAAAAAATACTTTAAATATAATACTTTAAAAAAATACTTTAAATATAATAAATTTAAATATTATAAATAGAGATCTCTCTCTCTCTCTTTCTCTCTCTCACGTTTATTTGTATTATGAAAATTTAAAAATTTTCTTAAGTCCCTATACTGGATGCTCGCCAAACTTTTTTCCTCTCATGATACAAAGTTTTTACCGTTATCAGTGTTATTCCACTGCATCTTGAAGTATCTACGGTATTGTTATCGCTAAGGTAAGATCGTTTTCAGAGGTTTGCCTAGAAAAATTGCTATACGAGCTTGTTAACGAGTATACGTCAAGTTTATGGCGAGACGCATTTGGAAGGTCGAAAACCACCCGTCCGTTCTCTCGAGCTGAGCGATGGGACGCGAATCTCTCATTTTTACAATAGCGAGAGGCCGCCGCGTCGCCAGTGTAACTTTAATTCCGTGGAATAATACTCGAGAGAACAAATTGGATTTTTCCTCTCTTCGCTCTTTTTAATAAGCCTTATTTCGCCTCCAGCGCGTGCAAGGAATATCCTCCGAGTGTCCGAGGTTTTACGAGGCCTCGTCATCTCACTTTGGACTCTTGTGCGTCGTAAGAATTCAAAGATATGAAATGCTTTTTATTCTCACCGACATTTAATTTTCTCTCACTCATTTTACGTTTAATATTCCCATTTCCAATCTCAAACAGGGATTAGATTTTATTTTAAACAAACAATTTTTTGCAGATATATTATATATTATATTGTTATTTAGATTATCTTCAATAATTTTTTAGGTTTAAATAAAAATGAAAATATTTTGGACCATGTTTATTGTAATCATAATATAAAAAGATTCGTAGATGAACTAATCCATGAATATTTTTATAAAATAATATCTAAAAGTTTTACGAATTTATTATAAATATTGTATTTGTTATAAATAATTCCAAGACACATAAATTTTATTATACAGATATATTGTAATTAAATTGATAAATATAAAATAAATTATCAAAAATTATTGATAATTCAGATCCACAAATAAAAAATATTTTAAATATAACAATTTTTATCATCAAACAATTAAAACTAGTATTTTGATCAGTATTCATGATCCGTTCTTATTTTAAAACCATCTTAAATGATGTCTTAAGATGCTAATGCGGCTCTCTGATTAGCTCATGATATCTCAAGATTTGAGACAATCTTAAATATAAGAATCGACTATGAATATCAATTTTTATTCTTTTAACATAAATCTTGTTCAATTAATGTTTATGAATAAAATATAAATAACAAAGCATTCAAATGTTGCGTAATGATTCACCGACGTGTTTCATACTGATCTACTTTATCTTTTCCAAAAAAGCATATCACAGCGCAGTTCTGATAGGCTCGACGAGCAACTTAAACGTAAAGTATGAATCGAGGTTCGCACAGTGAAAAGGATCTCCCTTGAATTTTAATGACGGGCTCCATCCTCCGTCGATCCGCGACATCGGTTCTTCTCGCAACTTGCTCATTCCATTGCAAACAAGGCGTCCGATGTATTCATGAGGAATAAAGTTTTCGTCGTAGTCCGCGAGAAAAGAACTTTCCGAATTGCCTCACTAAAGAACGAGTCTGCCGCCTCAAGTCGACCCTTGTCCCCTTCCGACTCGCTTTAGTCCTCTACCCAACCTTCCTTTCTCCTATTTCTTCTTCCGCTCTTTACGTATGCATATGATCCTGCGAATGCATCACTGTGCGCGCTTGCACGAGTTATACAGCTATTCGACTGAGCTTTGCGACTAAGGTGACTGCAGGAAGCCGACTAGCGACATTCTATCTCGTCTTTTCCGTCGCGTCTCCCTTTTTTTACCCCCGAATCTTATTCCTGTTTCCTGTCACTAACTCTTACCAATTTTTCGTACGTTTACGACTAGCAAAGCAAGGCTGCCGTCGCAACTACTCAGAACGAAAGAGGAAGTCGAGTCAGTTAAAAGTTTGTAGGTACTTTCTGAACTATCCGGTTGTAAAGACTGCATAAAGTACATGAACGCATGTGCGTATGTGGGTGCGCGCCATAATCTGAAAGTTCAAAGAGCTCGGAATGCGCAGTGTACGTCGCATGAATTGAAAGTATGTGTACCTCTCCTTCCTGTTTACCGCTTTGTTCTCACTCAACTTCTATTTTATGTCTATTTGTACCAATATAGATTAACTTTAATCTCGGTTTAACTTACTCTTTATCTTTTTCTTAGAACTAGAAGAAGTAAAAAGTAAGTTAAACCGAGATTAAAATTAACAGAATCCTAAAATCGTCTGTTTTACTAAATGCAATTATTTTTCATATAAGTATTTTCCTAACTGTTTTTACAGATTAAAAAATGCTTTTCTATATTTAAGGTATAAATGATTAATATATTCTAAACCACTCGATTTTATGTCAAAAGCGAAAAAAGTTGAAAAATTATAGTTTTGTCATCAGCTTTTGACATCGATTCGTAATAATATTTGCTATAAACACAAGTTTTATATTTTGTACGTATATAAAGCATTCTTGGTTTGGACCAGGAATTATATGAACAAACAACATTGAGTTCTTAGAAGTAGACTTAGATATGTAATATGAAAAATTAATTAGTTAGAAAATTTGTGTCGTATGTGCGCATGATATTGATGTAGTAATGTATAATAATAAAGTGTGTCAATGATATGTAAATGTGTGTAAATCCTCTATTAAACTGATAAAACAGATGACTTTATAAAGATCCCCTTAATCAATACTGATTACAAATAGATATTAGTTTGTTAACGAATTCCGTTTCTACATTTTTTTTCTTAGAGTTTATCATGAAAATATGATTGTCTTGGGTCAATATTGCATTTCGAAAAATTTTATATAAATTTCTCTCATTCATTAATAAAACTACAATAAAATATATAATAAGTTTGATTAATTTTATTGAAGTGCATGGTAAAAATCTTTAAAATATTGTATTGTACCATAACTACCATATTTTCAGAGTAAATTTTAAGAGTTTAAATTTTAACAATTCTGT
>Ga0157363_1001853_pt1 | contig 18105 bp, 8 predicted proteins | sample AttsexASBM1_FD_111477 | JGI IMG/M metagenome (GOLD analysis project Ga0157363, IMG submission 111477) | Fungus gardens microbial communities from leaf cutter ant in Ribeirão Preto, State of São Paulo, Brazil - Atta sexdens ASBM1 | ecosystem: Host-associated > Fungi > Mycelium > Unclassified ... | reverse complement strand
TCTCTATATATATATATATATATATATATATATATATATATATATATATATATATGTACGTATATACAGAGAGTGAGTACAAAATGTATTCATACAAAGAAATTTTTTATAAAAAAAAATCTTATTTGTAGAAAATAAACATTAATTAGTAATTTTATAAAATGAATACATTCTGTTTTAACATAAACAAACGAGCATGTATTCCTGATTTTAGAAGAGATTAGAAGTTAAATTTCTCGACTGTACGAATACTTTTTGAGCATCCAAACAATATAATTTTTAATTTTTGCTTATTTTTTTATATGATATATATTTTCTATAATTAATATACATCTTTTTGATATATATATAATTTTAAGAAATGCATGCAGTCTATTTTATTTTTTATGAATAAATTGTTAACCCAGCAAGAAATGATCAATTAAACGTTGAATCGACGTCAAATTGGAATCATCGTATCAATATCGATTCGACATCAATTCAATGACTCATTTCTCCCTGGATAAAATTTACATTTTTAAAAATAAAGCTTTTTTTAAAAAATATTCTCTCTGCACGAATACTTTTTGCACTCACTGTATGTATAGAATATGAAAAAAAATGATTATTATATTATTAAAAAGTTTTGGAATTAATTTAAGCATCGTGAAACGTCTGACCGACGACAACATATATACCTGTTCGAAACTAGCCATCATGCGTATGCATAAACTTGATATGTATGAACGTATCTGTGTAATAACTTACGCTAAGAGTGTAAAGTGATTTTTCACCAATTTTTATATTTGAGACATCGCCCTATGAACTGTTGCTCGGTGAATTGAATAGTTTATAATGAACAATGTATACATACTTCAATAATTATAGTACCGCGAATTGCGATCTCAAGCATTCAAGAACTGTAAAACATAAAACCGTAATAAGAATTCGAATAACCCTTAGAATATGTGTAGATTTAACCGAACATTTATATAAAACCACAGACGATCATTTCCTTAAATTATACGATAATAGCGATCGATCATTTGTAACATATTCATACAGACTCTCATCAAAATAAATAATCGGAGAATATGTGCAAAATGAAAAGTATAGATAACGATAAAATTTCTTCAAATAAAATGTATTAAGTACGCGAAATACTCAGTTATATACAGAAGCAATGAGCACATATTTTTACAATGAAATGCACGTTTCTATTAAGATGTTTTTTTCAGATTCAACTATTTTTTTGATATACATATTGTACTCAAAGGACTAAAATAATAACAATGCATTTAAAAATTTGAATGGATTGATGAAGAAAAATTACATTACACCTGTTTAATTTTTAATTACATACACCTGTTTGTAATAAATTCTAGATTTATGTAAAAATAAGAGAATTATATTTGCGTCATCTTTATTGTTAACATATAACGTCCAATAAAAAATTCTGTTACATACAAAGCATTACACATTTTTAATTTTCCCTGCAGATAAAATAAAATTAGAAATATACAACAGAGAATTGCATAAAAAAATATTATTTGATATTTCTTTTATATAGTCATAAAAATCAAATTATTATAGGTGTATAAATAAGTTCCCATCAATCTTAGATAATGACAACAATGGTGTGTTTAAATTTCCTCATCTAATTTTTCCATTAATAAAATTGACCAATCAACATTCCGTGTATAATAATTTACAGACAATTAACTGCATTTTTAATTTAATTGCAACTAAACGCTGCTTATTTACCATTTCATGCTTCTTTATTCACCACTAGAATTAACCAAAATAATTTCTTACATAAAAATAATATTATATCGAAGTAGAACGTGTCAAGATTTATATTAACAGATATATCTTAAAAAAAAAATTGTACAAATTTATTTATACACTTAACAACTTATAAATATTTTTTCATAAAAATAAACTAATAAAATATTTAACATACATTACATCTACGTCAATAGCTTTGCGAACAATTATTATTCTATTCGTTTCGAAGCAATTCATAAAACAAAATCAAATCTATAATCCAATAATATATATCCAATATAATCTATATCCAATTTATAAAATTATTGTCCTTTTATATGCTTATAAATTTTGTAATGATAACGTCTTTATTCTATTATTAATCCGGCATCGAATGTAAAAGACAAACGAGATGTCGCGAGAGGTATGCGTAGATTTTATCTTCATCCATTAAACCGACTGTGAGCGACGTTCACAGTTTCATATCCGAATCATCGTGTTAAAAGGATGTGCTGCCGCGTATCGAGTTTTCCAATATCACAAAATTCTGACGCGTGGAAATTCTCACATCGATCGAAAATATTGTTTGTACATCTTTTCTCACAGAAACCCGAGAAGTAAAGCCGATATCGCAATATATACTGAAATCCCCCGATGTACAATGCATAAAGTTCAATTTAGTAACTTATCTCGCGCGCGAAGTAAGATATATTCTCTTGCTTCTTCTGGAACGACGTGTTCTCCAACGAAAAGTGAGTATTGCAATATTCTCGTAATTTCCTTCCTCCTTGTTTTTGCAATGGAAAATTCCCAAGCGAGATTTGTATTGTTACAATTAAGCGTGCAATAAGCCATACTTCATGACGTACGTAATTTTGATACTAATTAACTCTCTGTGGGGCAATTTGTTAACCGCATTGATATGATATCCATATACTTCGTATGCTAAAATATGAAATATAAATACTTTATGCGAATAATATTATCGTATATTTTGTATATGTTTGAATGTCACAGTGTGACATTATATGATATATATACATATAATTTACTTCTTACGTTTTCGAATAATAATTATTCGCAATTAATGTAAATTTCAATAATAAATAGAATATTGATTAATCCTGCAAATAGAAAAAATTTTTTTACTATATATCGAATACCTATTATACAGCCTAACATGTTATAAAACAAATTTGTGTAACGTATCATTGTGCAGCAAACAGTTAGATAATCTGCGTGAGTTATGGAAGACTTTTCCAGCTTAAAAAATGGATGCTTTAACTATTGCTTTATTTTCTAAAAGTAACAACAAAATATCCATTTTAAGATTTATTATCTTGTTATATACACTGTTAGGAATGTAACCACGAGCTTCCTTTATGTATAAATGAAACTCGTGGTTATGAACGAAATTAAAAGTAAGGAATGATTTAACTGAAAATTAAGTTACAGTAATTACTTACATGTAATGAACGTGTACATTAAATTTCATAAATTTTCATGAAAAATACATTACCCAGCAAACGAGAATGGATTAAAATGGATTGAAATTTTTTTTTATCCGAATGCGTATTTTAAATAGTGAATACTTTTTTGAATTTAATTGGATTCAATTGGATTCAATTAGATTCAATTGGATACAATTGAATTGAAAAACTGCATTTTCTATTCAAAATTTTGAATTGAAGTATTCACAATTGTGTTTGTGTGCACAGAAAAAGTTAATATTATTTTTAGATTGAAAGGCATAGAGATGTATGCTCCATGCAATTCCTATAAATGAATAAAAATGCATTCAGAATTGAAAAGCATTCATTTTAACATTCGTGAATCAATATTTCTGAAAATCTGAATCCATTTCAATTCATTCTCGTTTACTGAGTAAATTTTATATATATGTACACAAATATAATTTCTTAGTTAAATAAATCGATCTTAGATAAATAAATACATTAAATTTAATGTAATGTCATGAAATTAAGTTCAAATTAAGTTCAAATCAATTGTGTAACTTAAAATTTAATGAAATTTAAGAACATTTCTAACAGAGTACCGATCTTTTATCTTGATAAGCTATTTTTCTAAACATTTTGTTATGTAAGAAATATATGTTTTTTTAATTATGTATTTGTATCCGTAAAACGAAACGTAAACTTTACTTACAAGCGAGATCATTGATTGCTAAGCTTTCAGTGGTCATTAGAAAATTCAATCTACCATATTAAAAGCTGAGACAAACGGAGTCAAGCTTTAAATAATTCTGTTCATTATTAGTTCAGACTTTCTGGTGATTGTAATAGAGTATTATAATAGAATGATAAGCAATTTTAATTTTTAAACAGTTTTGTGTGCTATTATTTTTTATTATTGATATTTTCCTTAAGTGTATGAGGAAACACACACAATTGAACTACATATTCCATATCATTTCAAGATTAAATCTGATAGTGTGTGTGATTATTCTTTCTTTTTTTCTTTTTAAGTTAATAACACAGAATCATAAAAAAATTTTTTTGAGAAACCAGACTAGAGTAGGTTCTTATACATTTTTGAATCAATAAATCCAAATTTGTAATTTTGCTCCATCACATCCAGGTTTTTAGATAATCGAAAAAAATAAAACAAAAAAATATGTAAAAATTGAAACATTTGAAAAAAGAGCAAAAGTACGGCATTAAAATGCAATCACAAAACTGATTTAAATATATTTTGGTACATTAAACAAAGTAAGAAGAATTTTGTTTTACTAATATTAGGTATTATGTAGCGCTTAACACGTTATTAAACACATTGGTGTAAAACACAATTATGCATATAGTCATCAGACAATCTGCGTGAGTCGTTAAACTTCTAGTTCGTTTTTCCAGCTTTATATTTGAAGATAATAATCAATTGCATTTGCATCTATTTTTAAAAAGTCAAAAAAACGATGTTTTATTATAATCATATGAAATGACATTATGTTCCGGAAATGCAAATTCTTGATTCAACATGCAAAAAGTAGATCCAATAACGTTTGTCTATAAAGCATTTAAAATCTTGAGAAGAGAATAAAAAATCGTGAATCTACTTTCTTTTTTTTTAAGTGATATATCGTAAAACTTAGAAAATTTTAAATGTATAATAGCTTATCTCAGTTCGATATTCACTCATTAGAAAATATTCTGTCACATGAGTAAGATGTTTATCTCGTTCATATAATCTTACTAAATTCAACGGTTCTTGACGTGATTAACATCGAATATTTGACTTAATTCTCAATTACTTGAACAGAAATGCAATAGCTTATAACACATATTTTGTACAGCAATGTAATATATTTTATATTTACGGTACACATGTGAATTGCGAAACAACAAGAACAAATAACGGATATTATCACATAGTTTTAAATTCGTACAAAAATGTAGCTTCTAAATCTGATAAAGATCGTGATAAGAGACTAAACACAGATCTTCTTAAATCTGCTACGCTAATAATGTCATTTTATCTGTTCATGTAAAGATAAGGTAAATTTGTCATGTGACGTTAAATAAGTCCATCGGTGCAACGGAAATATTACAAGATATTACGCGCAGTTATATTTCATCCCAATTTCAATCAGCACCAATCCTTTTATTACGCGTTACATTCAAATCAATTCACGGAATGTGAACAACTTTATAATGTGAAATACGATTCAAAATCGCTTATAAGATTATTCAAAATTTAATAAGAAAATTTTTAATAGTGTAAATATTGTAAAATTGATGTATACTATGCATTTCGGAATTAAATGTCTTTGCATTTATTGAAAAAATTATTTGAGAAAAGTGCAGGATTTAAATCTTTTTGACTTAGATATACAACAAAGTTATACTTTATGGAACTTCTACGAAAGAAAATAATAATGGAAGATAAAAGCCAAAGTGAGGTATTCACAATAAAAGAACCAACAAAAATAACAAAGTCTGGCGAATCAACCGACGTCGAATCATTAAAATTGAAAGTATATCAAAAGAGATGGCTAATGCTAATTATCTACATAATTTATGCTGGAACGAATGCCTCTCAATGGATAGAATACTCAATTATAACCAATATAATTACTAGGTATCATATTTTCTTCAAAATATAAACAACTTTGAATGTAAAAGTGTCAATGTCCTTTTTTGTGTATTATTATAGGTACTATGGAGTGTCTTCAATGATGGTTCACTGGACCTCGATGTCGTTCCTGGCATTTTACGCGATGTTTATAATTCCAGCATCGTATATGACAGACAAGTGCGGTCTGCGATGGACCATCATCATAGGCGCCGGTCTTAACTGCCTTGGTTCTTGGATAAAAACATTATCTATTCAACCCGATAAGTTCTACCTTACTTTCATTGGTCATTCGATAGTCGCGCTCGCGCAGGTTACATCTCTTAATTCACTTCATTAATCTCTAAAAATCTTAATACTGTTACAACTTTTCCTCTGCTCCTTTTTATATTACTATTCTAAATTTTCTGAATTTATTTATAGAGTAGAAATTACTTCATTTTATATTAGACTATGGTCCTGCCGTTACCAGGACGTTTGGCCGCACAATGGTTTCCTCCTAACCAACTCTCGACTGCCACATCTTTAGGTATTTTTGGTACTCAATTGGGAGTAGCGTTGGGTTTTCTTTTAGGACCTATTATAGTGAAAAATCACAAGAATCTAGATGACATTGGCAAAGATTTGACACGTTTATGCTGGATAGTCGCAATCGTCTGTACAATTGCATTCGGTCTTGTGCTTACATGTAAGTTTAACATCTATTACTAATAGAACAAGTAATAGTTTGTTAATATAAATGATTAATTCTCTCTAAATTGGAAGAGATCTGAACTGATGTGAAAAATATTTTTGTAGTATGTATTTTTCTTTATACTTTCCCAATACATAGGTAATTATTTATTAACTTAATAAAATAAAAAGTCGAAATTATATATTTGAATTTAATTATAGATATATTAAAGTAAAATTTACATTTTTGCGTACGCAATGTGTTAACTTTTTGTAAATGAGATTTGAATATATCTTTTAGACAATCATAATCATTCATAAATTCAATCCGTCAAGGGGTAAACCGATGACTAAAATTGTGTACACCAATGCCTACAGTGCCTAGTAATGCTCAAGTAATGTCCAAGTAATGCCCAAATTTTATGCCCATTAATGCCCTAGTAATACTCACTAAAGCCCACTAATATCTTAGTAATGCCTATTAATGCCTTAGTAAAACATAATAGTATCGCTTATTATAATACATAATTCTGTTAAGTAACGTTCAGTAATGCCCAGTAATGCTCCAAATTTGTACACCGTAATGCGTTCCTTAGTATCCGTTAAACCAAAGTATTCCTTTATAAATATCAATTAAAAAATTTCTATTATTCAATCTGTAAAATCTTTATCAAATTTTTATCGTAGACAAATATTCCAATACAGCCGATAATCCATTTTAATTTCAGTCCCTTTATATGAATTTTTATTTTTATGTAAAAATAAATAACTACAAATAAGAAGAAAAGAAGAAAAAGAAGAAAAATAAATTGCTAAATAATTAAAGATCGCTTACACCTTAGGAAAGATTATCGCGATTTAATCTTCTCAATGCTTTCAGTATTTCAGAACGAACCTAAACTACCACCGAGTGAGACGCGGGCACTGCAAAAAATGAATCGAACGAAGAAAAGAGAGGGATTTATGGGGCCGATTAAAAGGCTGTGCAGAAACAAAAACTACATCATGCTCTGTAATTCCTACGGTTTGAACGTCGGCGTGTTAAATGTTGTGTCTACATTGCTGAATCAGATATTCCTCGCACATTTTGAGGTGAGCAAATAAACCTCGATGCAGCAAATCAAACATAAAATGAAAGAAATTCGAACAAATATTTATAAATTCATGTCAGCAACATCTGAAAATATTTTCATATATTTTTGCAAATATCTAAAAGGTAAGATATACATATCGCACATGTGTTTTAGAATGGAGAAGAAGATGCAGGCAGAATTGGTTTAGCCTTAATTCTCACCGGTATGGTTGGTTCCGTTAGTTTTGGTATTATCCTTGATAAAACGCATAAATTCAAGTAAGAAAAAATATTTTCTTATTAGTAAGAACAAATTTGCAATGATCATAAAAATCTAATTTAAATTTACTTTATTTTATTTACTTTATTTACTTTATTATAAATCATGCATTGAAAACATCAGCTAATGTTTCCAATTTTCAGACAAACTGCTGTGACTGTATATTTTCTTACACTTTGTGGTCAAATATTATTTGCGGTGTTTACTTGCATGGGTATAAAATGGATGGTATATGTGTCGGCAATTTTCTTAGGGTAAAATATCGATATTCAAATTTGTACTCATATTAAAATTATTAATGCTTTAGAAATTATTATGTAATTACGTAAAATAACAGAAATTTATTAATGATTTAGTAAACTGTAATTGTTCTCACTATTTTTATTAACATTTAAAGTTCTCTTTTTTCAATGCACATCAAATTGTAATATAAAGCAATATAGATTTTTATCATATTTATTTAGAGTTTTATATGTTTATTAAATTACCTTTTTATTACATTTTATTTCAGATATTTTTTATATTATAACATTATCTGTCAGCAATTTTAGGCGATATCTTCAATGTTTTATTATTCGTTACAGGTATTTTATGTCAGGATATCTGGCAATGGGATATGATTTGTGCACCGAATATACGTATCCAGAGTCGGAAAATATATCTGCAGGACTTCTCAATATAACAACCAGTATTTACGGCATTATACTCATTATATCGTTAGAATCATTAATGAACACGTACGGCGACATTCCAGTGCACATTGGATTATGCTTGGCTTTGTTGCTCGGTTTCATTTTGACCGCTATAACAAAAAATGAGCAGAGACGACAAGACGCAAAAAAGAAGGCTCAGTATGAAAGAATCGCAAGAATTGAAATGAACGTCAATGACATTCCAGAAACGAATCAACTTACTTATAGCATTACTTAATTGTCACAAATAATCTTATTAAATCTTTTACCATAAGAGATTTCAAATGCAATATGATTTTATTCATGTTCTAATTTTTATTAATCTTTTATTTTCTAAATAATATATTACCTACAATAAAGTGACTAAAAAAATTAATCTCACATTGCGTGCGCAGATGATAATTACACGTTTCTTTTTAAGAGAACTGTATGTGAAATCCTTTTTATTTACAAAAGAAATTCTTGCCAATAATATGGCGCATACTTTGATATATTTCCTCTTCTATAAAAAGGAAATAGATTTCTCCAACAGGATTAATATTATAGTAGACAGAAAAAAGAATTTAATACCATATAATATCATTAACAAAATAATCAACAAGCAAGTCATTGCATTGCATATCATTATATTGCATATCATTGATATATGAAGAATTTTTTTCTTAATATTTTCAATTGCTTGAACAGAAATACAATAGCACATTTTTTTATATCGCAATGCAATTTATATTTACACTACACGTGTGAATTGTTCGTAACAACAGATAATTCGTAACAACATATAAAATAAATAACTGATGTTATCGCACAGTTATTTTAAAATCGTACAAAAATATACAGCTTCTGATTCTAATAAATATCGTGATAAGAGACTAAGCACACATCTTTTTAAATCTTTAGCTAATAATGTCATTTTATCTTCATATAGATAACGTAAATTTGTCATGTGACATTAAACAAGTCTATTTTTGCAACGGAAACATTACGCGCAGTTATATTGTATCTCAATTTCAATTAGTATCAATTCTTTTATCATTGCGTCACTTTCAACTCAATTCACGAAATATAAAAAATTGTATACCATGAAATATGATTCTAAATCGCGTCGCTTATAAAATGATTATTATATCATTTAATAAGGAAATCTTTGATAGTGCTATTAAAATTGTATAATTTGATGTATACTACGCATTCCGAAATTAAATATCTACATTTATTGAAAAAATAATTCGAGAAAAGTGCAGAATTCAAATTTTTTTAACTTAAATAGATATACATCAAAGTTATATTTAACGGAATTTATTTTACAAAAGAGTGAAAATAATAATGGAAGATAAAAGCCAAAACGAAGTACTAACAACAAAAGATCCAACAAAAATAATAAAATCTGACGAATCAACCGACGTCGAATTAAAGTTGAAAGTATATAAAAAGAGGTGGCTAATGCTGATCATCTACATGATTTATAATGGAACGAATTCTTCTCAATGGATAGAATACTCGATTATAACCAACATAGTTACTAGGTACCATATTTTCCTCAAAATAAGAACAATTTTGAATGTAAAAGTCAATGCCCTTTATGTGTATTTAGATATTATGGAGTGTCTTCGATGATGGTTGATTGGACCTCGATGTTGTTTTTGGCAATTTACGCGGTGTTCATCTTTCCAGCGTCGTATGTGACAAATAAATGTGGTCTGCGATGGACCATCATCATAGGCGCTGGTCTTAACTGTCTTGGTTCCTGGATAAAAATATTGTCCGTTCAACCCGATAGGTTTTACGTTGTTTTCATTGGTCATTCGATAGTCGCACTCGCACAGGTGACATCTCCTAAATTACTTGATTAATCTCTAAAAATATTGATCTTGTTATCATTACAACTTTTTTTCTATCTTCTTCTTATGATTATGTTGTTATGTTCTATCTTTTTTATTATATTTATTTAGAAAGTAGTAATCAGTTCATTTTATATATTAGACTTTGGTACTGCCGTTACCCGGACGCTTGGCCGCACAATGGTTTCCTTCAACCCAACTTTCAACTGCCACGTCTTTGGGTATTTTTGGCAATCAAGTGGGAATAGCATTAGGATTTCTTTTAGGACCTGTAATAGTAAAAAATCATAACAATCTGGATGACATCGGCAAAGATTTATCACATTTATGCTGGATAGTCGCAATCGTCGGCACAATTGTACTCGCTCTTGTGCTTACATGTAAGTTTAACATTCACATTAGAGGAAAGTCACCGATATTGATATCACTTTGTTTTTAAACAATATTTCTTAAACAAAAGATAAAAATAAAACTTTAAAAACACAAGTACAAACTAAAAAATGTTTTCTATGAGATAGTATAAGTTTTAATACTGTTTGCAATTTTGCAATAATTAATTTTTTCGTAAGATAAGCAAAAATGAGCGTTTGACAAAAATCTTCAAAACTGACAGTAGGCAGTAATGCTACGTATTCCTATTCTTTTTCTTTTTACAGGAATTATCTGTTAAAATACAAGCGAATATATAGGATATTCCAGAATCTTTTCACTCTTCGTTATAAAACATTTTTATTGAATTACATGCATATTTACTTTATGTTGTTCTGCAAGATGCAAATATGTAACGCGAATTTTTCAAGAATTTTTCCATATATGCACAATTATCTTCGGCTCCAATAGAAAAAGAGCTATTTGATACTAAAGCAACATTATAAAGGTTAAGTTATCTCATGATCTGTTTTTACAAACAGATATGGCGGTTTACGCTGCACCCCAATTTTAATTTTTAATTTGAAAATCGTATTATGAAAAAAAATAATATAAATAAAACTAATTTAGGAAATTAGCATTTAAAAGATAATATTATCAATAATATAGTCTATCTTTAAACTACGCAATTTGCAAAAGAAAATCGTAAGAATTTTATTTTTGCATTCGTAGAATTCATTTTTAACTTATTTTAACTCATTTTTAACTTATAGAAACAAGCCATATACACGAATTTTTATATTTATACTTCTTTAATTAAACAGGTCATGATTTTATTAGTATTAATAAAATATGCAATAGTTAGTTTCTGAGAAATAAGGGGGTGTCACTTTTGGAGACCTACGTCAGTATCAGCGACTTTCCTCTACTAATAGAATAAATAGTGATCATTAGTGATTAATTCTTATCTAAAATGGAAGAGATTTAACCTGATATGAAAAATATTTTTGTAGTTTCTTTATACTTTTCCACAAATAGATAATCATTCTTTAATTTTAATTTAATAAAATAATAAAGAGTCAAAATTATATTTATGAATTACATATATTAATATAAAATTTACATTTTTGTGTATGTAATGTGTTCACATTTTGTAACTGAAGTTTGAATGAGTCTTTTAGACAATCATTCATAATCAGTAGCCGTTAATCCGAAGTATTCCCTTATCAATTAAAACAGCTATCCTTCAATATATCTATCAAATTTTTAACGTAAACCAATATTCCAGTACAGTTAATAATCTACTTTAATCTCAGACCCTTTATCTTGGTTTTGATTTATCTTAGGTAATTCACACACAAGGAGAAGAGAAGAAGAAGAAGAATAAACCCTTAAATAATTAAAATAATTAACTCACATCCCAGAAAAGATTATCATAATTTAATCGTCTCAATATGTTTTGTATCAGTATTTCAGAACGAACCTGATCTACCACCGAGTGAGACGCGGGCACTGCAAAAAATGAATCGAACAGAGAAGAAAGAGGAATTCGTGGAGCCAATTAAAAGACTTTGCAGAAACAAAAACTACATCATGCTCTGTAATTCCTATGGTTTGAATATCGGCGTGTTAAATGCTGTGTCTACATTGCTGAATCAGATATTCCTCGCACATTTTGAGGTGAGTAAATAAATCTCGATGTAGCAGATCAAACATAAAATGAGAGAAATTCGAACAAATATTTAAAAATATTTAAAATTTCTAAATTTATGTCAGCAACATCTGAAAATATTTTTATATATTTTTATAAATATATCTAAAGGGCAAGATATATTTACGATCGCACATGAGTTTTAGAATGGAGAAGAAGATGCAGGCAGAATTGGTTTAGCCTTAACTCTCACCGGTATGGCCGGTTCTATTAGTTTTGGTTTCATCCTTGATAAAACGCATAAATTCAAGTAAGAAAAACATTTGCAATTGTCATAAAAATTTAAATTAAATTTACTTTATCATAAATCATGCATTTGAAACATCTAAGCTAATAATTTAAATATATTTTCAATTTTTAGACAAACTGCCGTGACGGTATATTTTCTTACACTTTGTGGTCAAATATTATTTGCTGTGTTTACTTGCATGGGTATAAAATGGATGGTATACGTGTCAGCGACTTTCTTAGGGTAATATATTAACATTCAAATTTGTGCCCATATTAAAAATATTATATTAATATTTCAAAAATGTATTACAATAATTACGTAATTATGAAAAACAATAGAAGTTCATTTTTTAACAATTTAGTAAATTATAATTGTTGTTTTTATTGTTTTTATTAATGTTAAAGTTCTCTTTTCAATGCATATCAATCAAATTGTGATATAAAGCGCACAGCTGTAAAGTTTTATCATATTTATTTCTTTTTAATATATTCTTTTAATAGTTCTTTTTAATATATTCTATTTGTTATTTATTTTAAATATCTAATTATCTGTCAAAAATCTTAGATAATATCTATTACATTTTATTATTCGTTACAGATACTTTATGTCGGGATATCTAGCTCTGGGATATGATTTATGCACTGAATATACGTATCCAGAGTCGGAAAATATACCTGCGGGACTTCTTTACATAACATCCAACATTTATGGCATTATACTCATTATATCGTTAGAATCATTAATGAATACGTACGGCGATATTCCAGTGCACATCGGATTATGCTTGGCTTTGTTACTCGGATTCATTTTGACCGCTATAACAAAAGACGAGCAGAGACGACAAGATGCGAGGAAGAAGGTTCAATACGAAGAAATCGCGAGAATTGAAAAGAACGATGACGTTCCAGAATCGAATCAACTTACTTACAGCATTACTTAATCGTCACAAATAAATTAAATTAAATCTTTCAATACTAATCAATTTTGAAATCAATATGATCTTAATTATGTTAATTATGTCTAATTCTTATCGATGTTTCACCTTCTAAATAGTATATTACCTACAATAACAAAAAAAAATTAATCTCACATTACGTGCGCAGATGAAAATTTGACGTTGTCTTTTAAAAAAACTGTATGTTGTTTTTTTTTTACAAAAGAAACTCTTGCCAACAACAACATGGTACTTTGATATTGTCTCTTCTATAAAAAGGAAATAGATTTCTCCTACAAAATTATCTTTATAATATGACAAAAAAAAATAAATTTAACATCATATATTATCATTAACGAAATAATTAATCAATCTTGCGTAACATTAAAATTAAACATACGAAAATTCTCCTTTTTTAGAAATTATTAATCATCATCAATTTTTTGTCTTCATTTTTACTTAATTGTTCTTATTATTTTATTCTTATTATTTATAATATTTCGTTTCACGTATTGAGAGGTAAATTGTTTGTAACTATAATTACGTATTATTATAATTATGATTACAACTACTATAATGTTAATAATAACTATATGTGTAGTTTTATAAATCAATATACATATATACAATACATGTATACAATATACATATATACAGTTGGCAACCAGAAATGGCTATAATTATAAGTTATTATAATCATAAAAATGGTATTAAAATTATCATGAAAAATGATTTAAATAACTATAATTATATAGTCATAAGGCATTACGTGATTTACAAAGAACTTTTCTCTTAACATGATCAATTGCTTGAACAAAAATACAATAGCACACATGTTTGTCACAATGTAATGAACTTTTACTTATTATACTGTGCGTGCAAATTGTTCAGTACTATATAAATGAAATAACGCATACTATCATATAATTGTTTTTTTAAAATCGTACAAAAACACAGTTTCTGAATCTGATAAAAATCTTGTTAAGACTAAGTACAAATTTTTTTAAAGCTTTACGCTAATAATGTCATTTTATTTGTTCATGTACAGATAAGGTAAGTTTATCGATTTGAACGGGTGTATTTGTACATCGGAAATATTATACAACGCGCAGTTACATTTCATCTCAATTTCAGTCAACACCACCTCAATTTCAGTCACCAATCCTTTTATCGTTGCGTCATTTTTAAAATCAATTCGCGAAATGTAAAAAATTTTTTAAATACGATCCTAAATTGCGTCGCCTATAACATTGTTATTTAAGATATGATAAAAAAATTTTTTATAGTGTAATGTTATAAAATTGTACAATTTGATTTGATACTAAGAATTCCAGAATTAAATACAATATTATTACACTTATTGAAAAAATATTTTAAGAAAAGTGTATAATTGAAAGTGTATATTCTTTCAATTTAAATAAACATACATCAAAGATATAGTATACGAAACTTATTTTGCAATAGAGTAAAAATATTGTAACAATGATGGAAGATAAAAGCCAAAGCGAGGTACTCACAATAAAAGATGCAATAAAAATAATAAAGTCTGGCGAACCAATCGACGTCGAACCATTAAAATTGAAAGTGTATAAAAAGAGGTGGCTAATGCTAATCATCTATATGATTTATTCTGGATCAAATTCTTTTCAATGGATAGAATACTCGATTATAACCAACGTAATTACTAGGTACCATATTTTCCTCAAAATAAGAACAATTTTGAATGTAAAAGTGTCAATGCCTTTTATGTGTATTATTTAGATATTATGGAGTGTCTTCGATGATGATTGATTGGACCTCGATGTTGTTTTTGGCAATTTACACGGTGTTCATCTTTCCAGCGTCGTATATGACAGATAAGTGCGGTCTGCGGTGGACCACCATCATAGGTGCTGGTATTAATTGTCTGGGTACCTGGATAAAAATGTTTTCCATTCAACCCGATAGAATTTACGTTGTTTTTATTGGTCAATCGATAGTCGCACTCGCGCAGGTAACATCTCTTAAATTATTTAATTAATCTCTGAAAATTTGGATATCGTTATAACTTTTCCCTATCCTCCTTTTTATGGTTATATTATTATTATATTACTTTATATTATGTGCCATGTTTATTTTTTAGAGAGTAGTAATTAGTTCATTTTATATATTAGACTATGATTCTGCCGTTACCAGGACGCTTGGCCGCGCAATGGTTTCCTCCTACCCAACTCTCGACCGCCACATCTTTGAGTATTTTTGGCAATCAATTGGGAGTAGCGTTGGGTTTTCTTTTAGGACCTATAATAGTGAAAAATCACAACAATCTGGATGACATCGGCAAAGATTTGTCACGTTTATGCTGGATGGTCGCAATCGTCTGCACAATTGCATTCGCTCTTGTGCTTATGTGTAAGTTCATCGTCTATTACTAATATTAATTATTACTATTACTAATGAATCAAGTAGTAGTTTATAAATATAAGTGTTTAATTCTCACATAAAATTAAACAGATCTGAACTGACATGAATAACATTTTCCTAGTTTCTTTATATTCTCCCACACATAAGAAATCATTCTTTAACTTAATAAAATAATGAAGAATTTTAACTGAAATTACATGTTATTGCATATATTAATATATATAATATAATATAATATAATAAAATTTATATTTTTACTTTGGTAAATGAGATTTGAATGTGTCTTTTAGACAATCATTTATGAATGATATTAAATCGAAGCAATGTCTTATAAATATTAATTTCTTTAAAAATTATAATAAACTGTCTTTCTTTTCAATATATCTATTAAATTGTTAACTTAAATTTTCTAATATAGCTAATAATCATTTTAGGTCTCCTTTTATCCAGATTTTAATTTTTATTTTTCACAGCTACGTAATGAACACATGTTACATATCTATTAAATGTATCTATTAAATGTAATTTTCTATTCAATAATATAACTATAATATAATACACGTGTTACAGTTATATTGTGGAATTACATCTAAATATGTTACATGTACCTATGTGTAACTGAGTAACTACACACACAAGCAGAAGAGAAGAGGAAGAAGAACAATAAACCGCGAAATAATTAAAGATCCCTCACATCCCAGAAAGATTATCACGTTTTAATCTTCTCACTGTGCTTATGTATCAGTATTTCAGAACGGACCGAAACTACCGCCGAGCAAAACGCGGGCATTGCAAAAAATGAATCGGACGAAGAAAAGAGAAAAATTCATGGAACCGATTAAAAGGCTCTACAGAAACAAAAACTTCATTATGCTCTGTAATTCCTATGGTTTAAATATCGGCGTATTCAGTGTTATGTCTACATTACTCAATCAGATATTCCTCGCACACTTTGAGGTGAGCAAATGAATCTCGATGCAGCAGATTAAACATTATTACAAAAAGATGTCAGCAATATCTAAATATATATTTATATATTTTTGTATACGTATCTAAAAGCAAGATGTATGTGTAAGATACCAAATATATTTTAGAATGGAGAAGAAGATGCAGGTAGAATTGGCTTAATCATGATTCTTACCGGTATGATCGGTTCAGTCAGTTTTGGTATTATTCTTGATAAAACGCATAAATACAAGTAAGAAAAACATTTATAATTGTCTAAAAAAATTTTAATTTTAATTTTAATTTAATTTTTCCAAATTATTTCCCAATTTAATGTATATTTCTCAATTTAAATTTATTTTATCCTAAATTATGCGCTAGAAATATTAGCAACGATTTATATTTCCAATTTTCAGACAAACTGCCGTGACTGTATATTTTCTTACATTTTGTGGTCAAATATTATTCACGGTGTTTACTTGCATGGGTATAAAATGGATGGTATACGTGTCGGCGATTTTCTTAGGGTAACATATTGACATCCATATTTATGACCATATTAAAAATATTAATATTTCAAAAAATGTATTATGTAAAACGAGTTAACCTTTTAATAATTTAGTAAAATATAATTGTTGCTCTCTGTTTTTATTAACGTCTTTAAGGTTTTTTTTTTTTCAATATATCAAACAAATTGTGGAATTGTGATAAAAAACAATTGTAGAGTTTAAAATCATATTCATATTCGGGACTTGTTTATTACATTTTATTTGATATATAATATTTTAAATATTATCTGTCAAAAGTCTTAGGGGATATACATTCTATTATATGTTATAGATACTTTATGTCGGGATATCTGGCAATGGGATTTGATTTGTGCACTGAATTTACGTATCCAGAGTCGGAAAATATACCTGCGGGTCTTCTCAACATAACAACCAGCATTTACGGCATTATACTGATTACATCGTTAGGATTATTAATGAACATATACGGCGACATTCCGGTGCACATCTGCTTATGCTTGGCTTTGCTACTCGGTTTCATTTTGACTGCTATAACAAAAGACAAGCAGAGACGACAAGACGCAATAAAGAGAGCTCAATTTGAAAGAAT
>Ga0157363_1001852_pt1 | contig 18109 bp, 8 predicted proteins | sample AttsexASBM1_FD_111477 | JGI IMG/M metagenome (GOLD analysis project Ga0157363, IMG submission 111477) | Fungus gardens microbial communities from leaf cutter ant in Ribeirão Preto, State of São Paulo, Brazil - Atta sexdens ASBM1 | ecosystem: Host-associated > Fungi > Mycelium > Unclassified ... | reverse complement strand
GGTACATAGAAGAAATAAAATTCCAAATGAAATCTCCAATACCATCAAAGTCTGATAAGTCATTTGCATTGTAGGAGTTTACTTTTTTGTTTGAGATATACCTGGCCATGAAATTGAGTGAGTTCTTAATGCTTTTAGTGTCCGAAGCGATTTGTTCAATGAACCCATGAAGAGATATTGGGTAGAAGTTACTGCTCCAGAGTTCTAGTTCAGTAGGTGAATTGGGGTCATACAGAAGTTGAATGTTGATGACATTGCCATCATCATCATTGGGAGCTGCGACACATCGTTGTCATTTGCCTTGATTCACATTGCCAGCATGTTCTGGGTTAATAAGAGTAGTCTTATTGTATCCATTCTGAGACCTCATATTACCTGAAGTCTCAGTTGCCTTACTAAGATGTAAAGCCTTCTCCTGCTCTGTTCTATGAGACAGAGTAGGAGATTCAACAGTTGGTTCTTGGTCGATATCCATACCATTATTGGCCATTCTTTCATGGTATATGATAGAAGACCGAGTTGAAGACATTGAAGAGTCTCTAGAGAAGTTCTTTTCAGTAGAGGAAGTTTTTCCTCTTACCTCAAAGCCATTGACAGGTATAAATCCTGTAGGAATGTCCATCCCCGTGCACTTTGAAGATAACACGGTTGGTAAAATAAATTCTTGTGAGTTAGACGTAACTAAAAAGCTGAAGGTTGAAGAAAGAAGGAATTTATTCACTGTATTTCCAATAGGTACTACTATGCAAGATGGTGGTAAGAGGAAAAGAAGTGTTTTTGAGCTACTGGTATATCATGGTATAATAATATAACTTCTAATTTTAAGGCATCATTCATTGGGATATAGAATTTTTCTTTCTTTAAGACCAACTCACTATCTATCTTATACTCTCTCTTCTTAATGTCTTAATATCTGTCTTCTTTATTTCCTCCACTACTTTAACTACTTTTTTGTCTTTTCCTTTTGTTTTGTCTAATATCTCTACTTCTAGTTTTTCTACCATCATTTTCACTAAGCTATGTATCTATTCTTCTTTTATTAATTTTTATTTTTTGTTATCATTTTCTATCCCTACTTTTTAATCTGGTCTTTTACTAAGTCTATCTGTCTTTCCCATTTTTGTTCTTAATACATGTTTCAAGATGAAGTCAAATCTAGATAGGTAGAGCACCTATCTTGTCTGTTGTTGATTTAACTTCTGTACTTTCATAAAGTATTCCAAGTTTTTGTGGTTAGTCTGGATCCCAAACTAGAATTTTGTGCTCTCTAATGAAAACCTCCAATTTTCTAAACCCTTATTACTGCTAATATCCCTTTGTCATGAATATTCTAGTTATTTCTATCTCATTCAATTACTTAGAAAGATAGGCCACTGGTCTCCATCTCTCATCTTTATATTCCATTGATAGAACTTCTTCTGTTGTATAGTCTGATACATCAACTTTCATCCTCATTTTTTTTGGTCTGAGTCCAGTACAGCTAACACTAGTTCTTCTATAAACCTCCTCTTCAACTTTTCAAATATCTTTTTCTGTCTTTTCTTCCATTCATACTTCTATTTCTTTCTTACCAGCTCATATAAATGTCTAGCAATCTTTGCAAAGTCCTTTATAAACTATCTATAGTAGTTGGCAAGTTCCAAGAACTTTTGGTCATCCTTGACTCTCTAGAGAGTTAGCTAGTCTAATTCTACTTTCATCTTTTCTCCATCCTAATGCTATCCAGTCTGATTACCACTCCCAGAAATCCTACTTTCTTGACTTTCCACTTACACTTCTCTGGTTTTACATATAAGTTGTTTTCTTTTAACCTCTTTGTCACTTTCTCTATTACCTTATCATATTCTTATTTCTCTTCTGTTTTTACTATCATGTCATCAACAAAGGGCTACTTCTCTAATATTGATCAGGTTCCTTGAGATCTTATTCATTATCACCTAGAAAGTGGCTAGTGAATTAGTTAATCCAAAGATTATCACTGAGGATTAAAATAACTCTTCCAGTGTTATGAACATTACCTCCTACTTGTCTTCTTCTTTTATATGTACATTATTGTACTCCTATTGTAAATACAGCTTAGTAAATACTTTCTTGGAAACTATGTTCTCTACAATGTCTGATATTAAAGGTAAAGAGTAATTATTCTTTACAGTCTATTCATTGAAATACCTATAGTCTTGTACCATATGCTTCTTGCCATCCTTCTTATCTAAAAAGAATATTGGTACCATCTGAAGTGACTTAGAGAGCCAGATATTCTTTATATAGTTGCTCTCATATACACTCTCTTGCTTCTTTTCTCTTATCTTAAGATAAAGGATAGACTTTTTCTTTTCTTGGTGTAAACCCCTCCTTCAAGTCTATGGTATAGTTCTATTTCTTTCTGGTAGGCATTTTCTCACTCACTTTCCTGTCAAAGTATCAGATGTAGTTTACACTAGAGGGCAAAAGTCCATAGAGTTTGCTCAGAATTTGTATCAAGTATAGAAGCCATACAAGATGTGTGAAGTTACAAAATTTGCAGAACAACCTTGGCTTCAGCTTTTATACTGCACTGTCTGTCTGCTATAGGGTCACAGATTTAGAAGATAACTAAAGTCTAAGAGGAGTTGAATACTGATAAGAAGTATGTCATCATAAAACACCAAAGTCAATACTCAATGTTTAATGATATTTGGTTATCAAACTGGAAAATACAATGTGTCTACTAGTTCTTAAATGCAAGTATGAAAGAGGACTCAGATGTCTCATAGTATAACACTAAGCAGAAGTTTTAGTAGTGAACTACTGAAAGGAGTTGAATTGAAAAAGAGGATGAGTTATGGAATGACACTGCCATGGAGGATGGGGTAAGAATAGATATGTAGATAAATAACACTACCATAGAAGATAGGCTATTTGTTAGGATTGCTGTGATTTATACCTCATCTTCTACAGGTGTTTGCCTTATGTTGGACATGTGTTGGGATTCATTTCACTTATAACTCATATTTAACTGCACCTTGCTTTATCCTCATGTAGGAGTAGAGGTCTTCTGATATTTTCCCCATTCCTTTCTTTATTATTTTCTCAAGAATGCCTTACTTATTCCTTATGGTTATGAGGTATATATAGTAGTAGATACAGTCCTGTATTTATATACTTTACCAATTGATCATTTCCTCTACTCTTACTCAAGTCTTTGCCTAAGTTGCAATCTGAGCCAAGCTTAGGATCATAACACTATTGTTGGAGTTGGACTTAGTATATAAGAACATAAATCTACTTGTAGAATTGTTTAGAGACTAGCTTCTTGCTTCTTCTTTCTCATTCCAGATCTTTCACTCCTTTGCTAACATCTATACTTCTATTATTATCTCCTACACTCTTTAGAATATCTCATTATTTCTCTTATTTTCCAGTTAATATCTGGGCTGTGGTGGACTACCTATAGTATTTCCAAGATCATAGTCTACTTCTGCTCTCTAATCACATTGGTTTTCATTCTCTTCCTATTGTTCTTATAAAAAGTTGTAACACAGTGTCCCTTGTTTTAAGTCACAACAATCTGGAAGAGAGGTAAATGTGAGAAAACTCTTTGCTTTGCCTAAATTTGAGTATGTAACATCTGCCAAAGTCCAAGTTAACTCTGTGGTTATCTTATTCCCTAAGAATCACACCACTATCTCCACAGTAATACTGTTGACCTCTGTTGACCTTCTCACAGCTATTGACCCACTTTTTTTAGCTACTAACCAATGAGCCCTCATTATCTGGCAATATTTTATCAAGGTTTTTGACTATATAACTTCATTATTCTGTAGTTATGTTATCAAATGTTCTGCCTAATGTTCTACTTGATTGATATGGACTCCTAAATACTTAGAGTAGCTGCCACTTCTGGGAGACTTCTTTCTATTCTCTTAGAATTTTCTTGAAGATGGATCACATACTTAGCTATTAAAACAAATATAACCTAGAATTTCTCTGAAGTCACAATCTCCATCATATTATTGTCTAGTTGCCCTAATACAAAGTCTTCTCACTAAACTTATTCCCAGCTCAATAGGAGCAAAAACTCCTTTTATATCTGAAGATAAGCAAATACGAAATTAGATTAAGGCTATTCTAAGACTGCTCCCAAGATCAAAAGACCAAATACTTTCTTTGCAAGAGCTTTTTTACTTTATTACAGCAACTTTGTTCTGAAAAAAGTTACTGTTCTTGTCAAAAAAAGAAACCTCCTCCAAAAGATTTCCCAAATCTCATATCTGAAATAAACACTCCACCCATGTTCTATTACAGCAGCAATAGAAGACATAAGTATAGACTTAACAAACTATCACAAAATGAACTACTCACTTATATATGATATCTAAACCTTGGGCAAAAAGTAGTTCAAAAGTTCAAGATAATAATGATGATAATGATTGATAATAGTCTATGTACAAGCTGTTTCTATCATATAATCAATATTACTGATCTAATTCCAAAATGATTGTACTAAATGATTAGAAACTCTAATTAAAATATCTGAAATATTAGCCAGATATAATAGAGGCTTATGAAATAATAGTAGAATATATAGGACAATAATCATCTGAACAATGGCATATAGTAGATTTTAGGAGCAGAGATGGTAGAGTTGGCTTGGTAAACTCCATAAGCTTGATAATAGACATTGGCAGTATTTTTACCAAACTTTGTGAGCATTATAATAAAGTTTAGAAAATTTTGAGTTAGTAGTCAAAAGTCTGGTTTTCTTACAGAATAATGAAAATTTTGAGGCAGAGTAAGTATTCGAAGAAGTTGAAAAGAAATTGTCAGAGATAGATGTCTGTTTCTTTAGAGAAAAAATCTTAAAAAAAGAATTATGGACTTAAACTCAGTTTTCTCTTTTTATTTTCAGTTTTTCTATTTTGATTTGTTTATATTACTTATTTAAACTTAGCTAAGAAACATAACAAGATATTATATGTAGCAATTACAAGCTGTGTCACATAGTTGTCATATGTCAAGTCTATCTATTCTAAAAATACATTTCTATAGTAGTATTGTCATTATAACATTTCTGAAACAAGCCCATCTTCCATGACAACCATTCTTCTTGCAATACATTCCTATGGTAGTAATGCAACAACTCAGATATTCAGTCTTCTATGATAGGGATACTCTTATCAAACTTAGTCTTTTATAGTAGAATTCTTCTATCTGACTCTATTAGTATTTTACTACTGAAATCTTGTACATCTTCTATATATCTGACTTGCATATAAGACTAGTAGTTATACTGTAATTTATTAGTCTGATAATTGTTGAAAATAACTTCTATTGAACTCAATCTCTAGTGTTTAACAATAACATACCAAATTAGTACTCACTTTCATCTTGAACTTTATTTACTCATCTGAAGTTACAACTATATGGCAGACAAATGGCATAGCATATAAGCTGAAGCCAAGGTCATTTGATAAGTCTGCATAACTGAGCTTATTGCATAGAGTTTCTACACTCTACATATTTTCAAGCCAACTCTATAGGCTTTTGCCTCCTGGTGTAAACCATACCTAATAATAGTCATAGTCATACTATTATATAATAAGAAGAATATTGTAAAGCTTACTAGAAGATCTTAGTCATACTTTAGGTATTGTAGTTACTATCCTCAAGTTATAATAACTAGATAGTAGAAATAATAAGGAAACCTCAGTAAGAGAACTTTATTATTTATATAAATCACACTTGTGTTATAAGATGAAAGTGTGGTCAGACTTTAGGGTTAGGGTTAAGATATAGTAGTAGTAATTATTAGTCTATGACAAGAGAGAAAGAGCACGTAACTAGGAAGTCACATGACATTACTTTATAAAACCTAGAGAAGTCTAGAGTAGTCTGGAAGGACTTAGGGTCTAGAAGGATTGGAAAGAGTCTAGGGTTAGGATGATATCAAGGGATAGGAGTTTCTTATAGTATACATATGGTACACATATGGTGATGGAGATTAAAGAGTATGATGTCAGGGCACATAGACATGGGATGGTGGCCTTAAGGTAGATGCATGATAGATGAGTAATAGACATTAGAGTAGAATAATGTGTAGTCATTGTAAAGATATGAAATAATGGACTTTATTTTATTTTCCTTTTTTATTTTTTATTTTTATTTTATTTTAATTATTTTACATTTTTCTATTTTTAGAACTCTGGGGTTAGGGTTAGAAGTGATAGGTTACACCATCATATTAGATGGTATGGTCACAACATTGATCATGGAATGTGAGAGAAAGAAATAAAAGGTTCTGGAACAAAATAATATTATACAACATGGACATCACATGTTGGCCTCATGCTTAACACATAGTCATTTAGGGTAGGATGCACAGCACCCAGCACAGACTATCTATAGAAGTATATAAGATAAATTATTTTGTAAAGGACTCTCTATCGAGTTCTCTTATGTCTTCTCTAATACAAGAGGTTGACCTCTGAATCCACTCTAAGGTTCTAAGATTATAACAGTCATAGCACGGACCATGGATACTTATATAAATAGTCAGTAGAATACTGTTGTAGTTCTCTGTCAAGTTCTCTTGTGAATACACAACTTATGTTCTCTACTAGATATCCCTTCTGTGAGATTTACTGCTTGTACTTCTATTGGACTTTGTGTCTAGTGGTTGCCACAACAACTTGGTCTATGCACTATAAACTAAGCTCTACTCCAATATGTATGATGTAATACTATTTTTAAAATATTCTACTAAGTTTCATTCTTTTCATAAGGACTTAGCATAAATAATATACTACTTAGTGTTAGTCTATGCATATTTATATTAACCTACTCTCAAATATTATCTAAAACCTTCTAATAGTTTTTATAATATTCTCTTTGTTATATAACAATGTGATTGTGACTATGTGACTTCATATCACACACTCTTTTCTAAGTCCAAGTAAAAAAAGAAAAACTAAATAAAAATAAAAATAAAAGAAAAAGAAAGAGAAAATAAAATATTCAATGTTCAAAACTCATTTACTTTAATATCTTTGATATTAAAAATACTACTTTTCACTTATTCTCTTTTTTTATTATATTTTTATTTCAAGTCTATATTAGTAATACTTTTGTTATATCTACAGTATCTATTAAGTTCAAAATCAAAGATAATAAATAATTTTTCTTAACAGTCTGACTATTTAAATATATATAGTCTTAAACCATTCTCTTTTTTGTCTTTCTTTAATACAAAAATACTGAAGAAGTACAGAGTAACTTTAATAGTCTAATAGTGTAATTATTGTTAGCATTCTTTTACTCTTTTACTTCTCAAATATCTTTAAATCACTTATAAAATCTTATAAAAACTATATTCTTTATATTATTTACCTCTACTTCTTTTTCAGCTTCTTTTTTCTTTTCTTTAAATACTCTCAAAATCTCTATTTCTTCTTCCACAATTAGTTTTCTAAATTCTTTTCTTCTTTGTTTTTTTTATTACCTTTTTTTAAAATTTTCCACTTTTTATTATTGTTTTGTTTACATATGGTCAGACATCTTGTTATTTTAATCTCTTCTGTCTCCCAATTTATCTCTGGATTATAGGCTACTAGCCTGACAAGAGAGATGTTAGAGTAGATGATATCAGGATAGAACTTACTTTGAGTGGCTTTCCATGATTAGTTATACAGTAAAGGATTGGATCAAATCTAAGAACTTATCTAAGAATAGATATAATACCTATAAGATTGGACAAGATATCCAGATTACAGATTAAGCTTGGAGACTTATTTACAGATAAACAATGTAATCTTGGATAATGACCTTGGCTGTTACAATTTCAAAACCTTAGAGTGAGTCAAGAAAAGGAATCTTATATAAAGATTACACAAGAGAACTCAATAGAGTTCCTAGTACAAAATTGTCTATCTTATATATGCTAGACTACTGGTCCATGCTACACTTCTATTAGCCAGTTTCTCTTTAACTTCCTTAAATATTCTTTTTCAAACTTGCTGTCATCCCAGCTATATAATATTTATGCTATATATTTTTCTGGTAAATTTTCCCTTCTAAAGTCTTTTTCTTCCACTATATCTAACTTCTCTTGTTATCTCACTTCTACATTCACCCTCTCTTCAAACTCAGCTACTACTTTTTTTGCATTTTCCAAGTCTTTACCATTTTCCTATGTATCATGTTCCACTGTAAATCTCTTTCAACACACCAAGTACTTCACAACTTTTCTTATTTTTATTTTATTTAATATTTTTTTAACCTCCCACTCTTTGACTCCCTCTATCTTTACTGGTTTCACTTCTTCAACTTTCTATTGCTCCATTTGTTCTTTGTATCATACTAAGTCTAACACTTCCTTTACCTTTTCTTTCTCTATTTTGATTCTCTCCAGTTTAATCACAACTCCTAGAAACCTTACTTTTTTAACCTTGCACTTGTATTTTTCTGGTTTTACATATAAATTATTCTCTACTAACCTCCTCACTACTTCTTCCACTGTCTTGTCATGTCTTTCTTCTTTCTCTGTTCCCACAATCACATAGTTAATGAAGCTTGCTACTTTTCCAGTATTGATTAAGTTCTGTAAGATTTCATTTATTATCATCTGGAATGTTGCTGAAGAATCAGTTAGTCTAAAGAACATAACCATAGGTTCAAACAGCCCTTCCAGCATCATAAACACTGCTTTCCACTCACCTCCCTCCTTTATTTATATATTATTGTATCTCTATTATAAGTCCAACTTTGTAAATACTTTTTTTGTATCTATGTTTTCTACAATGTTTGAAATAAGAGGTAATGGATAATTATTTTTAATTGTCCACTCATTTAAATACCAATAGTCCTACACTATCTGCTTTTTATCATCCTTTTTTCCTACAAAGAACACTGATACTATTTAAGGTGATTTTGAGAATCTGATATATCTCTTTCTCAGTTGTTCTTGGATAAACTCATACACCTCTCCTCTTTCCTCCCTAGACAATAGATACACCTTCCTCTTCCTCAGCATAAACCCTTTCTTTATTTCAATTGCATAATCCCATAACTTTTTTGTCAGCATCCTCTCACTTGCTTTCTTCCCAAACATATATATCCACCAATGAAATTGTTCTAGTACCAACTTCTTCACTTTCTCCTCAGATTTTGCTGCTTCCTCCTCTTTGTCCCAGATTTCTCACTCTTTTGCTACCTTCTTTATCTCTATTATTCTCTTCTTCTTTAGTTTTTTCTACTTATTTTCTTCTTTCTCTCTTTCTTCTCATTTTATTTCTTCTTCTTCCCTTTTCTTCTTCTCCCTTTGCTTTTGCTATCCCAACTTTCTCTACTATGGTCTCTACTACTTTCTATATTTCTCTGAACACCTCATCATCTTCACTTCTCCAGTTCTCCAATCAATTTCAGAGTTATGACATGCAAGCCACAGCATCTCTAAAATCATACTCCACTTCTGTTTACTGATCATATTAATCTATGTTCTCTCCTTATGCTCCTGATTATCACAAAATAAGCTACTCACTAGTTGTGATACTTGAACTTAATAGTGTTTCAGAGGTTTAGTATAAGGAGATAATGATAATAGGTGATGAGTAGTATCAATAGAAATAACTGATGTTGTTAAGTCTGAAACTTAGATCTAACCCTCAGACACAAAGGTATATATACAAAAGAGTAATGGTCCATGTACAAGCTGTTTCCATCACATGATCAAAACTCGTACTTGATGGGAGCTGTTATCTGTCATAGCAGATGTTAGGCTAATTTTGGAAGGTAACTAATTATATTACTACATTGATATGCTTGTATCTTTATCAATACTTATTGTTATGAGATATACCATATATCATTGGAAACACTTTGATGAGCACTTTCCAATGTAAGTTTGATTGTGCAAATCTGTCCAGCCATTTATGAGATATTAGCAAACAATGATTTTATAGTTACTGATGGCCTGATATCTCAGTTGTTTGTTGTCACTTTTGTACACCCCACATATATGTGGATAGTCTTTATTTAGAGCTTTCCAGTACAACTTAGTTTGTAAAAAATGGTCCACTGGTTGTGGAGATACAAGCTAAATGAAGTTTGTGACAGTAGTAATAAATATTAACTTCCATAGTATGTTCAATAGGTTCTTTCTTGTTGAAGAAACCATTTATATTTCTCACATATATCAGTCTTTCCATTTTTATCCAACTTAAAGCCCTGCTTTTTTGCAAACTCTGAGCTCATGACTAACTCCATTGTTCTACTATCCAACAATACCTCTACTGTTACTTCTTCCTATATGTCAATTTTTTCTAGCCCAATTTTCACTGTTACTTCTCTTAACATGTTTCCATTATTCAGGTTGTAGCAGGATGTATTATCCATTACTCTACTGAGTATTGCAAACCTATTATTACTAAAGCCTAGTTGAGGACTACCAAGCTCTTCCCTATTTAAATTATTTTGTCCATTGCTCTTATAATTGATTCTTCTCCCTCATTCTACTATTTTCTGATTTCTGTTAGAAGCTAAGACAGTGGACTTATTCTTTCTCCATTCTAGTTTTTTATGTAAAGTCTTTGTATTTTTCACTTGGACTTTTTCTATCTTGTTTCTTTCTTTTCTCTTTTTCTAAAAATAGAACAAGGTGCTGTGACAAGGTGTGACGATTGTCACACAAAACACTCATGTCACTGTCACCATCACAACATTATGTGATGTCATAGAAGAATGATGTTGTATATCATAAAAGATAGAATAACTTTATTTATATAGACTTATAACATTTAGGGATTTAGGGTAGACTAAATGTAGGTATGTACAGACCATGTACCAGAGGTATATAAAGTAGACAATTCTGTACTAAGAACCTTACCAAGTTCTTTTATGCCCAACAATATTAGTTTCTTCTTTTGACCAAATTTTTGGGCTTAAGTTGTAACAATTCCTGCAATTCCTAGCCAAATGTCTAAATCCTTCACAACTATAGCAATTTCTATTAGTCTACTCTCATTGCATATGAGTTGCACCTTAGCATGAACCCTGTATATTGATTTGGGTTTACAATGGCTACATTTGTCCTCTCAACTCTTTCTATTAGAGCAGGCTCTACTGGCATCTACTATTAGATCTCTTGCCTTCTTGGCCAAACTTGAGGCTGAGACAATTATTATCCTTATGCTCTGTTATTGCTCTGCTTTGGTGCCTGATTCCCTGTCTCTCTTCTCTCTTTTAATCTCTTCTCATCTTTCTGACTCTCTCTTTAATTCTTGTTCAAATTTGTCATCTTCTTATACTACTGTTCAATAGTGCCTGGTTGGCATTCTAACTCTATGAGTTTTTGCTAGATAGTCTCATTCATGCCTCTTTTAAACTCTTCAATCAACAGCTATCCCTTATATCTGCTTTCTCTTATTGCTTTTCTGAACTCCTAAACAAACTCCTCCATTATCTTACTTTTCTGCTCTATCTTCTTCAATTCTGCCACTTTTAATAATTCATTATCTCCTCCACTAAATTCCTCTTTCAAGTCTGCCAGAAATTCTCCTACTACTTTGTAATTCAATAACTATTATGATCTTAAATTCTTAGAGTGGGATAAAAGAACAAACTCTTGTTTTAGAATAAATACAAGAGAACTCAATGAAGAGCTCTTTACAAAATAGTCTATCTTATATACTCCTACAGATGGTCCATGCTAGCTACTGTGCACCCTACCCTAAATGACCATGTATAAAGCATGAGGCCAACATGTGGTGTCCATGTTATATGACATTATTTTGTTCCAGAACCTTCTATTTCCTTCTTCTAAGTCCTGTGATCAATGTTGTGACCACACCATCAGATATAACTGATGTGACTGATCACTTCTAACCCTAATCCCAGAGTTCTAAAAATAGAAAAGATGAAAACTAAATAGAAAATAAAATAAAAATGAAAAAGAACATAAAAAGGAACAAAGTCCACTTTTTGCAATCTTGACAATAATCTTCTTTCCAAATCCTCTATTATGTTTTCTTTCTAAATATCTGCCAAGCCTCCTTGCATATATGATAAAACCCACTGTACTTGTTCTTCCACTATTGTATTTCTCATTTTCATCCTTATATAATCTATATGCTATTAAGAAATCTAATACTTTTCCTATCTTCTTATTGAATGTTTGTAACTTAGCTACTTTTATATTTAACCTAATGTTGGGTCAGAGAATCTTCTCTACTGCTGCTCCTTCCTATCCTCCTATTACTCTTGCTAATAGTAATTGGATCTGTACTTACATTGCTACAAGCTGCTTCTGTTATTGTTTAATTATTTGTTAGTAGTCATACTGACTCATATTGTAAGAGTAAGATGGTACTTTGATTGGTGATGGTCACATAGATAGTAGTGGTAGTGTTGGAGGTGAGGATGTATATAGAGGTAAGGTGGAGCTAGTGCTAGTCTCTTCTCTAGTTCATATTTACTACTTGACTCAATCTCAGTGAGTGCTAGCAACACTCTTCTTGTCTATCATATACTGTTTACTAGCTACCTACACTACTAACTATTACCCTAATGAAAATTTATATGATTTTGACTTAAGAAAGTCTTTCTATACTAAACAGAGTCTGGAGAATACCTACTATTCTCTTACATATATAGGTCATAAGTAGATGCTGTAGTATAGAGCTTCTATATGAAAAAGTACAAGTATGCTATACAACACTGCATACTTAAATGATGAGTATATCTAGGAAGGGGCTTGTACTTGGTTCCAACTATCTATAGCAACCTTCTGGTAGCTGTTATCAATCCTTTAGACCTAGGATCCAACCTTGTCTTCTTGACTTTGAGTGGTATTGCTCTCAGTCAAGAATGAATAGAGAGTAAGTTTGAGAAAAGGCTCTGAGCTGGGCAATTTCAAGAAGTAATATTAAGTTCTAATATTACAATCTCAAGATCTTAGAGTAGGTCAAGAAAAAAACCTTGTATAAAAATTACATAAGAGAACTTGATGAAGTTTCTAGTACAATATTGTCTATCTTATATATGCTAAACTACTGGTCCATGTTACAGTTCTATTAGCCTACTCTAAAGAGTCATGTATTATCCTTAAAGTCAACATATGTTGTATAATATCATTTCCTTCTAGGACTTTCTACAATATTCTATTGTGACTTGTGATAGTAACAGTTTGTGACAGTTATATATAACATCATGCTAATCCCTAACCCTAAGTCTAAAAATAAGAAATAAATAGAAAATAAAATAAAATAAATAAAGTTTATTATTTTCAACTCTAACATTAATCTTAACTTATGTATTGTGTTCACTGTCTGTCACATAGTCATAATTTTAGGTGATTTAAGAAAAACTAATTAGTCAGGTCTTAGTCAAGTCTTTTGTCAGAGAAGTATTTACTTGGATTTATATACTAAATTTGTAGTTGGAACTGTAGCTGGAAAATAGCAGTGTAGAGAATAACTAAGAAAATGTTATAGAGACAATTCTAGGTGATGAGTTACTAGGAGATGAAATATAAGAGACTAATCTGTGTATGAATGAGTATGGATGTTAAAGTATATATAAACATAGTTAGAAAGTGAAAGTCTCAGAAGTCTCAAAAGTCAGTCTATGACATAGCCACAGCATGTCCAGAATTACATTTACCTTTTCTATATTGTACACATCTATTTTTACTTTTTCTATATGTTTCTTGAAATAAATATTTATTTCTACTTTATATATAACTGATCTTCTTATATTCAACATTCTATCCACATTCTTAACTAGTATTGCCACTCCAATTTATCTAACTTAACCCTGCTCTCTTGCAAATTTAAAGTCTATAAACAACTCTATTGCTCTACTATCTAACAACACATCTACTATAATACCCTTATGAGTGTTTAGTTCCTCCAACCTTTATCTATACTTCTCTCAATGGCTTCATTGTACCTCTCTCAATTTCTTTTCTGTTTCTTTATTATCTATACTATTTAGAATTAAAAACTGGTTTGATATTACCATCTTCTTCTCTTTCTTTGTTTTTACCTTCTTTTTACCTGTTTTTATCTCTCTTGTATTCCAATACTCCTTCACCATTTTATTTTATAATAATAACATTTCCATTCTACTTATTATACAATTTCAACTTTTCTATCTTCCTATCTTTCTTGCTTATATGTCCAAACTTCTTTTTCACTTTTCATTAATAGGAAAGTTCCTCTTTTACATCAATATATTCATTTCTTACATCTAATCCTTTTATCAAATTGTTCTTCTATAATTTTGCTATTTATATTTCTCCTTGCATATATAAATAAAGGATATAATCCTAATAGTCTGCAATAAGTTGTCAAAAATAGCACATTTTGTGACAATAATAGAAGAAACCTCAGTGAAAGAACTGGAGTAATTATTCTACTACTTCTTCTTTTCCACTGAATATTTACTATTACAATTTACTCTCTATCAATTTCCTTATATCTCCTTTCTTCTTTTTGTCTTCTTTTCTCTATTAATTCTGCTGCTTGTCTTCTCATTGCTTCTATCCTTGCTTTTGGGTTCTTAATTACTTAGATTATCTTCTCAATCTTTGCTTGTTTTTTTTTACTCTTTCTTTTTCAATTTTTTGATTAGTTTCATAGATTTTCTATTCTAGCTCTCTACAATATAGCTATTTAGAGTATCTTTGCATTTGTATTTGATTCCACAGCTATCATGACAACAACTGGAAATCTTCTATCCACTACCAACTACTGGCTACTTTTCTCTACTTTAAACTAGATTAACTTGAGCAATTCATTCTTTTTAACAATAACTCCTACTACCCTACTGCCCTACTGACTAATCAAAGCTAACTATTGTCCCTGAGAAGAGAATCTCTATTCCAAATACTTTCTTATTAGAAAATATTGTTACTCTGTATAGACAGAGTACAATAGACCTGCAGCATAAGTAGAATCTTCTACTTAAAATTTTACACATATACTACTCAATATTATTCACTTAAATAATGAGTAGTGCCTTGGTGTAAACCTGAGCCTGGTTCATACTATCTATAACTAATATTTCAGTAATTAGCTACTTATTACTGAATCTAGAGTCTGATTATATAGAGTTTATAGCAATTGACTATAGAATTTGTATACTGAGGATAAAAGAATAAGAGTTGTGGAAACTGTGTAACACAATGGAGGATAGTCAAGTTCTTACTATTGTATTAACTACTGCCAGAGTAGCTAAGATGTGTTATATCCTAATCTGGCCACATCTATTCCAACCTATGTGTAATGCCTCCTTCCTCATCTATACTTCTTAATCACTTTCAGTATAGATTACATCTCTTAATTCCACCTTAGAAATCCTTGCTAGACTCTTGACAACTCTATGGATCTTCATCTTAGGCATCTGAGGATCACTAGAACTAGAATAATGTTTAGCAGTTTCTATTTCTAGATAACTACCCTAGATAACATACTTAGTATATAAGCCAGTAGTTTACACTATAAAGCCTTATTCTGAAAATCAACTAAAACTATCACCAACTTCTAGTATTAGTAATAATACACCTTCCATCTTCCAGTGGACTTGTCTACTAGTCACATTCTGAGTATATCTTCCAAAATATGTAATTAGTATAACTAGTAGAGGCATAGCATACAAGCTGAAGCCAAAAGTTATTCCAACTTCTATATTCTATATACTTAAATAATACATAACTTACTCATTTAGACTTCTAAAAGCTATCATATGTTAGGTCTACCCATTTAGAAGATACGTTCCTGTGATAATACTGTATTCTCCATCTTTATGAAACAACCACATCTTCTGTAATGGCCATCCTTCTTGCAACATGTCCTTGCAGCAGTGATATAACAATCCAAATATCCTGTCTTCCATAATAGAAATACTTCTATCTAACTTAGTCTTCTATGGCAGAGTTCTCCTATTTTGCTTCTGTTAGTATCTTACCACTGAAACCTCTGCTTGGGGCAATATACTGAAACCCAAGTATCTTCTATATCTCCTACTTGTATATAATACTAGTAATTATACTGTAATTCACTAGTCTGATAATCAACAAAAATAATTCTTATTGAACTTGATCTCTGGTATTCAATAGCAATATACCAAATCAGCACTCACTTTTATCCTAGACTTCATCCAATCATCTGAAGTTGCAACCACATGGCAGACAGATTGTTATAGTATGCTTGGACACTAACATTTTCTTTTACTTTTATCTATTTTTCTTGATTTAATATTTATTTTCTTTTTATTTTTCTTTTATTTTTATTTTTGGATGATGAAGAGGCACATGACTGTGGTCATATGACATATCACATGATGTGAGGTTATAAGCTTAGACTTAGCTAAAAGTTGGCTAAAAGAGATGAGAAGAATAATATCAGAGCATATATATATAATATGGTATTCTTATAGAAGACATGAGAGTAAAGCATGGATGATATATGGACTTTAGGGTAGGGTTAATTATTGATAGCATGGGCCACCTATAATTTATATAAATAGGATAATAATTCAGCAGAGACTCCTTGTCAAGTTCTCTTATGATCTCCACAATAATATCCATCTTTGAGATTTATTGCTTGTTTCTCTATTGGTCTTTGTGACTAGTGGTTGTCACAACACAGATGGCATAGTACATAAGCTGAAGCCAAGATTGTTTCACAAGTTTGTATCACCAAGCATAGAGTTTACAAACTCCATACACTTTCAAGTCAACCCTATGGACTTTTACCTCCTGGTGTGAACTACACCTAACAGTATTATCAGGCTACCCTTCTTACAGTCATATTTCATTTCTTTTTTGCAATAGTCTAAGGTTTGGACCATACACTTACTATAATAGTAGCTTTCTATTTTCTTTTAGATCCTTAACTATCTATTTTCTTTTAGGTCCTTGACTAGGACTACTTTTTGGTTGACTCTGGGTCTACTAATCCCTTTGGAGGCTCTGAATTTCTTTATACTCTCTTTCTTGGCATCTCTGCCATTTCTGATATTAAACTCTGTTTTTTAGGGTGATTTTTCATATCAATATTTTAGAAGCTGTTACTATGCCTATTCTGGTGAATGCATGAATATAATCTTCTATGTTACTCTGCAGGCTTGCCCTGCCTTTTGGTCTTGGATATCTGGTCTATCCAACTTAAAATCCATTTGATTTGCTAGAATTCAGGCCTAACACTTTTCCACCCATCTTTGCAGGAGTTTTTTTGCCTTATTCTTGTACTGCAGCTAATATACTATTGGTCACTTAGTCAAACTTTAACTTTCTCTCTGCTTCACTATTTTCTTGGATTTCCATATCCATTTCATTTCTGGACTTTCAAGTCAAGAAAATCTTCAAGCAGTGAAAATCACTATCCAGCATACTGGTCCCATCCATGTGTTGTATCTGTTAGGCTGACAACACTTCTATCCTGCTCCATTCAACATTCTGTAGAGATACAAACTCTGAAAATCTCTAGATTTTTTGCAATTTTTGCTGTTCCTCTTCTGCTAGGTACTAAGAATTCTTTGTTACTTGAATAAAGTAGTGGATAGAGTTCCAATTCTGTTCTTATATCCTCAAAGATTTTGGCCCTCTTATCCAACCAAAACTGTGACAATCTCTGCAGTTGTTAAGTATCTTTTGGAATATATCCTCAATTTCATCTATGTTGTACTTTGAGATTTTTATACCTATCCTTCTTGGGTTTCCATACCCAAAACAAAATTTGTTGGGCTCTCATATCCAATTGATTTTCTAGATCACTCATTAATAGATACTACAAACTACAAATCCCTTCTCAGTTAACAAACTCCAAAAAACTCTGCAAAATTTCAGACTTTCTTATTCTGTCACACTCCTTGTTCTTGGTCATCCCTTACTAATTCACTTCTTCTGTGCTTATGCTCTTACCTATCTTCCAAAGTTTATATCAAATCTTATAGGACTTCAAGGGCTCAGTCCTATGAGAAGTATACTATCATATCCCAAGCTCTGAAACATGTCTGAGATATGTCCAACTTCAATATGACATCAAATCCCCACAGTTATTTGGCTTTATTTGTGTCCAAAACTCTGTTAGTGGTTTGGTAATTTATAGTAGACTTAATTCCATCAAATCCCCAT
>Ga0157363_1001850_pt1 | contig 18117 bp, 10 predicted proteins | sample AttsexASBM1_FD_111477 | JGI IMG/M metagenome (GOLD analysis project Ga0157363, IMG submission 111477) | Fungus gardens microbial communities from leaf cutter ant in Ribeirão Preto, State of São Paulo, Brazil - Atta sexdens ASBM1 | ecosystem: Host-associated > Fungi > Mycelium > Unclassified ... | reverse complement strand
TCTTAGTAAATAATAATGTAAATTTAAGTCATATTTAATACATTTTCTCTCTTAAATTATTTCATTGTTTTAGTTAAATTGATAATATATTGAGTAGGATCAGTAGTAATCTAGAAATAATTAAAAATAATTCAAATCGGGTATAATTTAACATTATGAATTTAACAATGTAAGACTCAAACTGGTTGCTATAGAATTTCAAAACTTTTCAGCATTGTTCAACATGCTTAAGTTTTCTAATTAATTATTTTGATTCAACAAAATTATTTTCGGATTTGTATTTAATGAAATTTTTATATAGTTCAGAAAATTCTTTCTGTATGCCACCAAAATTGAAATCTATTTTTATATGTAATCTAAATAATCGTACGAATCAACAGCCAGAAAATATAAAAATGTAAAAGAATAATCTTAGATTTCAATTTTTCGATGACGCACGGAAAGAATTTGCTGAAATATTAAAAATTTTAATTAGATATATAGATCAGGAAATGGTTTTGACTATCACATCAATTATGTAAAAAAATTTAAGAATAATAAGCAATGCTGCAAAAGGTTTTGATATTCTTGCATAATTATTTTAATAGTCCAACAAAATTATTTCCTTTTATATTTAATTAAATTTTTAGATCAGCAAAATTATTCTTTTTATGTATTAATGTTCATAAAAATTTTCTAAATGCCACGTGCAATGCTACTTAACGATACTTTGAAAATTTTAAATTAAACTGGAAATTACAAGGCTCGCGCAAAAAATATTATAAAATTGCGCTTTTTATAAAAACACTCTCAAAATATCTTAATCAATTCATATCTTAATCAATGCTCTATTCTTACAAGATCTAATTTCGCCAAATCCCTTGGTGAAATTATAGAAAGTTCTCGACACAAATTCACGTGATCTTTGTGAAATTTTAAAACTTGAGACGTGTTATTAAACAAGCCTCGCTTTGATTGAATATGATCAAAGCTTCTTAATTAAAGGTCTTGGTGTAAAGGCCAATAATATTTTTGCTTTCTTCACTTATTTGTACATAGAAAATTTTAATTAACGAGACGCGGAACATATTACTGTACGGTAACGTTACAAGGACAACAAAGTCAGTTAACGTCAATTCGATTGGCACAATCGATCGCGTCGCGATTACGGCAATGATTGTGACATGTCTGCTAGCTGGTGACCTTCCTCCGCGCGAAAATTGTCGGTCAATACGAGCTGCACGATCCGCTTAAGAGCCGCGCGATGGTATCGATCACCGTGCCGTGCACGACGACGCCTCGGAGGACTTTCTCCTGTGAGGAAACGTGCGAGTCGCGTTGTTGTAACGATATACATTTTTCTCCAACAGTAGATCACAGCCGCCCATCACTTTCGCTCTCAAGTTGCTCACGCGTGAGTGACGCGAGTTTTTTTTATTATCTCGCGCGATCGCCAGTTTCCTCACTGTCGGGCGTCTCGAAGCAGGAAAAAAGAGCACATCAGCATCTGTTAAGTGATTTGCGTTCCGATACCCACGCGGTTTTCCTCTCCAAGGACATCTCATTATCTATCTGCTGTTTAAAGAATATTAAAAAGAGGATGTTTCTAAGAATTTTAATTTCATTAGCGTGAATTAGTTTTGCACGAAGATGATAAAATATTACGACGAATAATATTCTCCTATCCGCATAAGGAAATGAAATCTATTTTCAGATATATTAAAGAATTCTTCTCTCTCTTTCTTTCCTCATTATCGAAGTTTGCGACAGATTTGGAATATTTTGCGAAATGCGATTTTTTTTCTCCAAGTAAGCTAAAATTTTATTAAATTGGGTTTCAATTGGGTTTCTCGCCATAATCGTTTAATAAGGGTGTCGTTTAATGATAGCGTCTTTGTCTTGCGGCATACTGGAACTTATAGTGTCAATTCGCCGCGTAATCGTGCGTGAGCAGACGTAACTTACGTCATCGTCCATTGAAGGCGACATAGAGGCGCGAGAGCGCGCGTCAACCCTCGGTTCCTTTGTGTGACCCAACAGCACGGATATTCCTATCGACGTAACCCCCACACGCGCACGCACACACACACACGCACACACACGCACACACACACACACACACACACACACACACACACACACACACACACACACACACATACACACACATGTACATGGGGGCGAAACACCAAACGGATTCCTCGATTCCGCGCATACTCGCGTGCCGGTTTCGCATTCCGCGCGTATAAATGTACGAAACGGGGTGAAACGGCAGAATAATTGATACGCCGCATTGGCCGCGAGATAGTTCCTCGAGATCCCTTAAAGTTTGATAAATCATCCCTCGGCATAAATAAACGATCGATAGAGCGTAATGTCAAGGGTCGCATCATACACCCCGCGCGCGATCGCCGATCCGTACTAAAATAGGATTCAGTTCCGCGTTAAAGAGCGGCATGCTCCGAGAGAAAAAGGGGAGTACTTATCGGGATAACGCGCCCTGGCTAACCGTTCCTCTTTTAACGCATCGAACATGGCGTAGGAAGGACGGAGGAGTCCGCATGTAACGTCTTGTGCGATTATATAAAACTGTTCGCTGACATTTTATTAGCTGATATTATTTTTGTTTCCTTTTTTTTACCTGCTTCTTTACTACACTTTTGAAAAAAAAAAAAAATAACATGAACGGAAGATTGATTTCTATACATTACCAAGTGTATGTACACACAGAAAAACACATACTGTGCATAAGTAATAATTATTAATGTTTCAAGCATTTCAAGTTCGTATATCCGTAAATCTATCATAAATTAAAATAAACTTACAATAATTATTCTCTCCAATTTAAAAGAAAACGATGAACAAGAATTAAAAGATTAATAAGAGCGTACAGATTCATTTTTAGAAGATTTTAGAATCTTTATTGTATTGTAAGCAGGATGATATCTCCGTAATTGATTTCAAATTGAATTCACTTTCAAGTCCTCCTCAGAAATAATATAGAGAAATCAAAATAATATAGAGAAATCACCATCCATCAAGATAAAATCTAGCAGGTTTCCAAAAATGAAGTAGCGTCTAATTCCAAATTATACGTTATTATAAAACTGAAAATCTAGTAAAGTAATAGGTGTCAAAGTGATTCACCTTAAATATCAAATTTATTCAAAATAATTATATATTATCATGAATTAAGAATTCAGAAAGCAGATATAAAATTCGATGACTTGTCAACAGTAATTGTGTTACTACATTAAAATTAAACAGGAAATTTTTTTTGTTATTATTTTCTGTTAAATATAGCAGAATGAAAGCGATTTATGAAAGTTTGTCCTTCCGTTCAGAACTAAAACTCGCTTAATTTCTGATGGGTAGACAGGTCTTTTAAAAGTGCGCGCGCGCAGAAAAAAGGGTGCAGCAGCAGCAGCAGCAGCAGCAGCAGCAGCAGCAGCAGCAGGAGGAGGAAAGGGGTTGAGAGAGAAGAGGGACAGGTTTTACGGGGCGAACGAACGCAACAGGTGCGCTACGCTTCCCTTCATCCTCGTCGTCCTCGAGTACAAGTGTACTCAGACGAGTACAAGCGTACCCAGGAAATAGAGTTGCACCAGTTTCCTGTCGATAATCCTCCGTCTCCTCTTAAAGTCCCCTTCTGGCCAATTTGAAACAGTTGTGCTTTGTATCATGTCTTTCTATCTTATTACCGACCAACTATTTATAAGGGACAATGCATATTAGGATGATATATCTTCACTTCTACGTCTGCCAATCAGTGAATGAGTTTGAATATTTAGACGATATTATTATATAATTTCAAAGTCTAAATCTTTTGGAGTAAAATCTCACTCCAAAAGACTGAAAATTGAGCCAGTCTTGAACAAGAGTGGCAGATTTTCGTTCTTTATAAGAGTGAGATTTCATTCTTTTGGAGTAAGATTTCGTTCTTTTAAAGCGAAAGTCACTCTGAGGAATAAAGTTCCATTCTAGAAAAAGGAATGAAATTTTATTTCTTTGGAGTGAATCTTACTCCAAAAAAGTGAAAATCTGTCACTCTTGTTCAAAAGTAAAAAGTCTGACTCAATTTTCACTCCAGAGAGTATTTTCAGTATAAATAACGATTTGACGTATCCGTAACACAGATTATGGATTATTACTAATTGCTCGTTTTTATCTGTAGATTAACTAATTTCAGTTCAACTTCATCTTTTTCTAATTCTTGAAACTCTATTCTAGAAAAAGATTCTAGAAAAAAAATTCTAGAAAAAGATAAAGAGATAATTCGCGAATCAAGATTAAAACTAAATTGCATTTGTAGAAACAGGCATAAATTGGATTAACCGACATTTTTTATCTCGGAAAGGAGGGGAGAGTTTCCCCTTAATGAAAATTTTAATTATAGGAATCAAATGATAAAGCGTAGATGTAATCTCTACATTAGGATATATAGTACAATTTAATACATTCTGAACACGTGTTATAAGAACATAATCCGTTTTTGTATGAAATAATCAGTTTTAGTGAGTCAAAGAGAAAAATAGACACATAGAGATAAGTAGAAAGAGAGTAAGAGAGCAAAGGTGAAGAAAAAAAAATAGGTTACGAGGTGTTAAAGTAATGTACTATGCGGGCTGTTTTCTGAAACCGTGAAATTCCTCGTTATCTGCTATTATTCTGTACTCAGCACAAGTCTATATTATATCAACCGTTTAGAGAGTTTAAAGTGCCATCATTTGTCAGTGCAACTGAAGATTTATCTCGGTCATTATCATAAATCATTTATAAACATGAATCCGCAGCTATAACTCGTGTTTCTTATAATCCTTTGCATCACGATATTATTTACGATAAAGTAACAAAAAAGAAGCATCAATGGAACTTAGTACAAAGTACAAAGTACATAACATCAATATTATATCTACAATTTTATTATTTTTCTTCAATCTCGGAGTAATATTTATGTTAAAAGTAGAGCACAATTATTCCTAACTTTTTTAAAGTGCAAAGAATTAATCTTTTCGCTTGTTCATTAAAAGAAAGTCCTAATTAGTTTAGCTTTCAATTTTAACGTTAAGAACATTCTCTTTTTTTCTTCATGAATTTTCTGTTCTAACTGTGTATCTGCATTTAATTAATTCACTTCATTGTGTTTTCTCTACTTGACGAGATTACGACAACGTGTTCCTTCTCACGATTAGAAACAGAATGATGAAATGCAGATTTCGTGGGTGAAAGAATTAAAGGCGCGGGGGTGGTAATCTGCCGCGGGAGGGGGGGAGGGGGATTCTTGGAAGCGCAATGCCGAGCCGAACCGTCAAGAAAGTCAAGCGGGCAATCGATCGATTGCCCTCGCACGAACGCATGGCCCTGTTTTGCGCTATACTTCGTCTTTTGTGGGTCGCGTCAGTGCAGAACGTCGCGAATGCAACGATATCCAACGGACTTGGTTTCCACTTCGCTGGCACGTAACGTCCGCTCGTGCAACACAATGTTACAATGTAACAACCGAGTCTCTACTGCATTTTAAGATATATCCTCGTAACAGATTACTCGCTATAGAGATTTTCATATCTCGCGTGTCCACGCGACAGCATGAAATATTTTCCTTTCCTTCTTTCGTGTTCTTTTACGTCTCGTCTTCCCTTCTCGTTTTTACGGAGTCTAAAATAGAAATTAATAAAACGCTAATAACTAACACCACTTCATAGTTTTGTAGAAAGAATATTTGATATATCGCGTTTAATGCGCCGCAGGCTTTCGTTTGTTTGTCTGATCATAAATAGCTATCACTACTTGGCGACCGTAATTGCTTGACGTAAATACGATGTTTTGCCGCAATCGACAAAATATTTCCATAGAAAATATGAGATGCTATTTGGTATCATTGCGTATATTGAAAATACATGTAACAAAGTTAATTTTAGTTGTAAAATTATAACGAATTCAATTGAACAATATATTAACTACGCACTGATGCACATTAGGTGCGTTCGGTAATGTAAATCAGAAATGTGAACAGATGGCGAGCTTGATCACGTGATTTTCGAGCAATCAGAGTGCCAAGAATTAATTCCGAACAATACAGAGCTGTTCTTTAAGGTTAGATTATAAAATGAAACTGTTTATTTTTATGAAATAAATAAAAAATACTCTACTAATTGAAAATTTCTTTTGTTTTACTAAAAACTGATAATAGTCTTATATACTAAAAATAGATTGTTACACATGAATGCAGAATCCTATGCAAAATATTTTCTTAAAAAAAAATAATACATTGCAAAAGAAATTTTAGCAATTTATAAGTTATATCACTTGATTTATATTCGTTAGAGTTTTTAATATATTAATATAGTTTGATTTTATTTCGTTCTATATGTGTAACATAAGCTTTGATCTGAAAATTAACTAATAAATTTTTTGTTTTCAAATACGTAACTTCAAATTCATAAAGAGGAAAAGAATTAAAAACTTACTTTCCTCGTTAAATATTATACATAATGTACTTCGTCGGTTTCTATTTGATAGCATTTTTGTTTAAGCGTTTGTTAAGACTCAGATATTGTAATAATTTAAATATACTATTTGTAAAATAGAAGTATTAAAAGAGAATGTACGTTATGTGTTAACGAATTAGTGGATACATTATCATAAATATACAGGTTATGAATTTAATTTAGGCGCGAAAATCTGCAGTAGCTCTGCTCGGTCTTTGAATTCGGAGTGGATCGAGCAGTCGATTAGAAATGTTAATACCGAACGCAGATAAGATGCCATGTAGCAGAAAGATGCGAGTTGCCGAATGATTTTCGAGACAAACGGACGATTTGCAATGCCAAACGCACCTATTATAATCGTTGTTTTTCAACACGAATTGATCGTGTAAAAATGTATTTAAAATAAAACGAATTAAAAATCGTAAATTTCTTAATACATTTTATTATGTAAAATATGTATTTTATAATGCGAGATATTTACATTTCATTTTTATACTTAGATTAAATCAGTGTACCAATGGTTTTGATATGCATGCGTACTATTAATTTATGTCCAACTGTATTCGCTATTCGTTAAACTTATTTATTTATATTTAATTGATAAATTAAATATAAATAGATCAATTTATATATTTATACTTAATTGATTGATGATTTAAATAAATATTTTTATTTTAAAAAAATATATGTATATCATGTATTTAATACATAATATTTTATTGATTGCGATTGAAATATTTATTTTATCATATTCTTGACAATTGTGTTATTTATAATTAAAAGTATTGCAAAGTAATTAATTGCATATATTGTAAGAATTATATTATATATTTAATCTATTATTCATAAGAGAGCTGCAAGCATCGTGTATTTATCCAAAAATGAAAACCTATCAAGATTAACTTAAATCTTATATAGTTAACTTCTTTTTATCTTTCTTTAGTTCTAAGAATTAAGAAAGGTAGAGACTAAATTAAATCGAAATTAAATTACAGTATAATAGATTCACAGAAATGGATGTAAGAATGAATGTGTAAGCATATTCCTGAAATGCATTTATGCTTGGGTTTTCCCACGCATTGGTTTCTTGTGGTGAATCAAGCATTTCATCGAAATCATATGAATTGGGCGAATAATTTACTCGATCTAAATAACATCCAACCCAGTTAACATTATCACTATTGCCACGTCAAACACGTCGACGCAAAGTAATTTTCCTTCACTGACGTTCTCTCGTTTCGATCGACGGGCTCTGTGACCATCTTCTCTATTGCATATAAGACACTTACAGAATATCGACATTTCACGCATGTAATTGAATCATTAGAAATTGTGCAAAAATTTGCCGACGAAGTTGCAATTTGCGCAATGTAACACGTCACTAAAAATATAGGAGATTTATTTTTTTAAATAATTTATAATATTTGCTAACATGAATGCTTTATTTCACTAATGTCCAATTTCACTAATATACGGTAGGTTAGTTAATTAGTTAATTATCAAGGGCAAAATTAAGTAACATCAATTAAGATTACTTCTAATAATCAAAGTGATAATAAGAAATTAAGGTTATTTATTGATTTATTTACATAGATTGGCTTGATTTATCTTATTTTTTATCTTTCTCTAATCCTATGAATTAGAAAAAGCTAAAGATTATATTAATTATTATTATTGAGAGATTAAAATTACATTGGTAAAAATGGACATAAGGGAGATTAAAGTGGATATAGCACAATGATTTATCTCTTATTCAAAATATTCGTCGCACAATTATTTTCATCACAGTTGAAATCTGCGACAACGCAAGTTCTTTAAGTTTCACATTTACAATGTAATTGAACAACTGATCTTAACAGAACATTCTTCGTTTTCCGTTTCTTACTTTGTCGAATTTTTTATTTGATGGAAACTGTGAGCCACTCGTCAGTAGATTAAATTACGTAAATGTGAAATCTCGGAAACATCTGTATCACTGCAGATGAACATTTACTCATGAAAAAAAAAACAATTTTGCTAAAGTATCTAAAAATTTAGATAGATACATATCTGAAAATAATTTTCTTGAATAATTAAAATAATTATGTTGGAAAGTCAAGCTTGATGAGTAAGTTGCAAAAAAAATTAGCGATCAGTTTGATTGAACGTCCTTCGTAATTATTTTGATAATTCAACAAAATTTATTTTTAAATCTGTAGTTAAATTTAGATATTGCAAAACTGTTTTTTTTCCATGCGTTATTTGCGTCACAAAAACCTGTACTAATATTTACACCAAACATTATCGGACTACTGTCATACATTGGAGATATTTCAATTTGGATGACTTTAATAGCCACCACTCGATAGAAAAACACGGAAATAAATCTTAGAAATAACGAGTCTTTTCTTATCTTCTGTCGACTGTCTCGTAAACTTTTTTTTATTCGCAGTTGCAAATATATTTCAATGTTCATCTTGTTCTTACGCCTACAAAGTGTTTTACAGGCAAATGTTTGAATAAGAGATTAACGAGTATTATTAAAATGAATACGTTAATGAACAGTTTAATTTAATTGTATGTAATTAATAGCTTTATATAATAAATTTAATAATTAATAGCTATTCGCATTGATACTTGAAATATTTTGATATTCCGATTTATCCGTAAATGCACATGGGATATATAATTCGCGTACGACGCTCTTACTTTGCGTGTGAAAAATTGAGAACGCAAAAGAGTGTACGCATTTTTAACAGCTGGAAAAATATCTCATATGTAGTAATTGATATCCAGATATCCAGGGAGCAAATGGACTTGTCTATTTTAGTGCATGCATCACCCACGTCTCCAATTCTATCCTTTTGGGAATCCCTGATTCCTATCGCCAATGGCGATTCAATCATGTAAATTGCGTAACGAACGTACGTACGAGACTCCCACGATATTTACATTCTTTTTTTGTTTTCCTCCCCTGCTGCTTTTTACGTTATCCTGGCATTGGCAGCGGTGGAAGGTTCGGTGCGGCGACGACGACGGTAGCGTCAGCGGTCGTCGTCATGACAACGTTTTTCCGCAACGTACTCGGCCTGGTTCGTGACGTCACGCGACGTCGGCGTCGGCGTCGCCCCACCAGCCGGCCAGCCAGCTATCGTCGCCAGCAACTGGAAGGGTTTTCCTCCACTCCAGGGGTGGTTTCCGATGGCGCTACCGTGTAGGGTCCATGAATATGGCGATTCGCAGAATATCAGGCTAAGCTGGATGATTCACCTTCGCCCACTAGTGAGCATCTTTGAAACGTCCGGTACTCGAGGGAACAACTCCGATCGATCATTGGAAATCGACAACTTTGTGAAATTTGTGTCTTCAGAATCGCGTTCTTCCCCTCCAATATACTTCATATTTTTTACATATTCCTTTACATATTCAAAATTAGGCACCCTTCGATATCTAAATTTTTTATGAGATTTTTAGAAAAGATGATTAAGGATATTATTCTTTTTTTCTTTTTATACGTAATTTGAAGATTGATGAATATTTTTCAACAATGTTATCGCGCGCGTGAAACTTCGTGGCATCATGAATTCCCGTCCCAAATTCCTTTTTAAGACTGTATTTCATATAAACATCGCAATTCGAAACTTTTCAATATAATTTGTCAAACATTTGTTCTCTCGACACAATAAATCGAGTTGACAATTCCGATCCTTTTTGGAAAGAGAGTCTAGTACAGGGTACAAACAACTTGTATTGCAGTTATTTATTGCATCCTTAGCATAAGACACATGACACGTCTATATCGATAGTTTGAAACAAATCACGAAAGCACAGAGATATTGAACATCGAAAAATCTTCAATTCAAACAGTTCAAGATTATCACACTTGTAATATATTTATATTAATTTTATATGTATGTATGTTAATGGATAAGTTTGAATGAAAAATTTGTTGCGCTGTATATCAAGGTGAATAAAAATATGTGAAAGAAATATTATAATAGAAATATATCGTGATTGTGATAGAAAGATATCAGAATTTAAAATAAATGTTGAGGTATACACCTTCTGTTGTCAGGTCACGTACACCATTCTGTCTTCGAATTGCAAGTTAACACTAGAATGATCGATTATGCTATTTGACATCGTTAATCATTTCAATTGGTTTCTTTTTTGTATTAGACAATAATATATAGAAATGAGAACAGAATATTAAAAATATGTAAATATACAAATAATTCTAAGAATACAAATAATAAAATCATAAAGTGTAGAATTTAATAAGATACCTTTGACGTCTCTGTCATATTCTAATCTAGATCTGTTTTCTTCTGTAGCTAAACTAGTATACACTTTTTAGAATTTAAAGTAAAATAGATATATGTTTGATATTTGATGAAAGCAAAAAAGAAAGTTTTAGTACAGAAATAAAAAACAGACTTTTGTATGTAATTGCAAACATTTTCCTGACGGTTGTATATAAAATTGATTGATGAAATATTTCTGTATATATTTTTCGCCACTTTTTTTCTGACATTACATACCGAAATTCAGTAATGTCAGTAATATGCTGTACGATAATAACGTATATATTAATTTATTGAAAATATGTCGAAGCCGAAATTGTTATTAGAAGAAACGTCAAGGATTGCATCGCCGATAATTGATTCGTCTGCGCCGAACCGTGTCTCATTTCCGTGTGTATGTCGGAATTGAAATGGATCGCACATCGTTTTGTACGACTAACGCCGCGGATGTATTCACTATTTATTGATCCACAATCCAAGCGAACGACGCACTGAAAAGTGTTTTGGTATAATCTTGCGTTCGGCATTAATTTCATTCATAAATCTTCAACGACCGCTAACATATCAAATTTGACTGAAATATTTATGCATAATAATCTTGGATTTCTCAGCAATAAATCACAAAATAAAATTGATATCGCACATTTTTTGTGAACAGATTCTTAATTTGCATGAACTACTGTATTGAAATATATTTCGCTCGACATATCCCTTTTATCTTCTTATATTAAAATTCTTGCAATATTTCCTCCTATTTCATATTTCATACTCTGTCTTACTTTTACAGTTAATATTTTATGTTAATTCTTGAATCTTATATTTTCTTTTCTTGAATTTTATATTTTTCCTATGGTTTTACATAATTCTGATCACATTTAAGGTTCTTTTGGTTGTGTTATATCTGTTATATACGCATTTTTTACATTTAAATAAATGCAAAAAAAAGTAGACAATTTTTGTAGAAGCGTTACTTTGAATAAATCGAGAGGTCAATTGGTTACAAACGTAAAACGAAGTGAAGAGTGTATTTGCGCTTTGGATAGCAAATAGGAAGGGTCAGAAAGGGAATCGGGAAACAGTAATTTCTTTCAGAAATATTACTCGTTAGCTCGGTGTAGCCGCCCGTTTCAGTTACCGCGTATAATTTCTCGATGAAGGCCGATTTGTCGCAGATATAGTTGACCTCGTTTCTTCTTGCTTCGCACGCTGGCAGAGCGCCGCTTTTTATTGCATTTCTATATCCGTGAAATACAATCTCCGTTCAAGCTCACATTCGATACGTACTGTATTGGCTAATTAATTTCGCGGTTTTTATATAATACTACTTAATAATTAGAAAATCTTCGCCATTATCCCGTAATCTACTGTGAGTATGTGAGCGAAAGGCCATGAGTCAAATTAATATCAAAATAACATTGATTCGATAACTTTCTCTCGATCAAATTGGTCCTTTCGTAAACATAAAATATGTAGTATGGTTTCGAAGCTTTTGTAAAATAATTATAAAAGCTCAACCGTGCGCTTTATTTGAAGAAATATTAATAAAGCAGAAAAAATTATAATAATTCATTATTTTATTCGTTATTTCCTTGGAAATAACAGGAAAATTTGATTACCATTTCATGCGTGTATTTGTGCAGCGTTCTTGTCTTTTTCGATATATTTTGTGCTTTTATAATATTACAAATAGCTATCACGATTAAAATATAAGCAAATGAAAATTGCGCGCTTTTATGCTTTCAAACATTTCGTGGAATTTCGTAATAAGCGAATAAAATCATATTTCTCGAACGCGACTGCGCAAATTTCACATTACGACTAAATGTGGTTAAAAAAATATGCATTAAATGATTCGAGACACGCGATTTGCACGTTGGCCATCTCGCGAAGTTACAAACCATTGATTTCCTTCATAAACGGAAAAACCACAGGACAACTGAACAATATAAAGCACGATATACTCATATTAAAAGTAACGTAATTGCTCTTACTGCTGCGTATGTATACATGTCTAATTAGTACTGAGAATACCGGAACACGAAAGACGTGCTATGCGACGACCGACGACTTTGTCATTTTTTTTTATTATATAGGTAGAAATAAGATATGACTTGTTTCTTCGTTCATTTCTGTGATTTATTTTATCTGATAACACAATATCATTAGGCAAGATAGTCAAATGTGACGTTAATTTAATGAGATACATAAAAAATATCTTTTGATTTATATTCACAATTACGTACGATAATTAAATTAACAAGCAAGTTAAAATCGTACCGAGTTGCGAAACTTTGCTATTAAATCCTTCAAACAAAATTTACAGAAGCAATTTAATAATATGTATTCACATTTTACTTGAAAATTGTAATGTTCGAAGAATCGAGATCCATACATCTATTTAATCCATTTAACTTATTTCGATCATCAGTTATGCAATATTTTATCGACATATATTTGTATTACCGTCTATATTGGCATTTAAAATGTAAGGGTTGATATATGTACTTAAGTAGGTTGAAACGTGCATTCTACATAGTAAATAAAAAATACACATAACAATGGGGATTGTAAATCATCCTTATGAAAGAACAAATTTAACGAATTCGCTTTATAAATAACCACAAGGTATTCTTTAATAAAGACTCGTTAACAAATTTGTTGTAAATAATTATTACAAGATAATGTTTACATTATAAATATTCATAACATATCATATTCTCTTAGCAATCTTGAAATTGTATAATAAAATTTGTATAATGTAGAAACAGATTACTATAAAAATTTGGATTCCGATTTTAATCTTCCAAAGCTATTGGATCAATTTAATTACAAATCTCTTTGTCAAAAATATCAAATAATTCAATTTTTTTATGCTACATCTACAAGAAAGTTTCAAATGTTTTTATTAAAATATATTTACAATTAGTATTCATTCTTTTTTATGCAAGTTATACATTATTTTAGTTTTATGAAATTAATTAATATCTTTTAATTAACATAAATTAACTTTTAAGTAAACAGGTGGTTTATACGCAAGTTGGTAAGTAGGCTGGTAAAACTTAGAAAAAGTTTAATTTTGTAATAATTGTTATATTTTTTATACTAGTATATTAATTTCACATTAATTACACCTGTATGAGATAAAGGAATGTAAAAATAATTAACTTTAAGATTGAGCATCTAATTATACTTTTTATTTTCCTTTTTCAGAATAATAATTTTCTGTCTAATAAATAACTTTCTAATAAAAAACTTTGAAAGCCGAGAATTAACGGGAAGAATAGGACGACCATACCCATAAATATTAGAGAGAATTTCCGCGTGTCGAACTCCGACGTAGTTCGACATAGTACCGGCCGACCCTCTGCATGTGCGTGTTTCACTGGCGAATAACAGCCCTTCACTCTTACTTTTCCTTACGTTGCGTATCGCCAGGCCAGGCGTTCGGTGCCGCGCCGCGCCGCTGCCGCCGATGCATAAGCGCATGTGACCGAGTTTCGGCGGAATATGATCGACCGCGCGAAACTCGGTCAAAGACCACCGACACCTTTCCGCGACTCTCTGCCTATGTAGGGGTGCCGGCACGATCTGCGAAATTCCCTCCCCATCCGCGAGCGTGCGGACGTCCGAAAACGCGATCGTTTATCACTGCACGTATTTATCTTTGACGAATCGCGTCCTAGTCATAAAAACCGATCTGAACAGATTAATCCAAAATTTCTCCCGGTTTCTCCTTACTGGGAGGTTAAGTCTTTCTACGGCAGAAATGTGAAATCTTAGCGCAAAGGAAGGATCTTGTTTGGAAACGTGAATATCAAATGTTGTCATTAGTATTACAAGTGAGAGATTAGTATTACAAATAACTCTGTTAAGGATGTATCAGATGTACAGTCTCTGCAAAAAATGAATGGAACATTAAATTTAGATTTTTATAAAAGTGAATATTTTATATATATATAAAATATTTTATATATATATATATATATATATATGAAACAATCAGGTCGATATTTATATATTTAACAATACAATTTTATAATTTAAATGAAAATTTTATTTCAATTATATTAAAAAAATATGTCTACTGATTGAAATCATTTTTCATCTAGGTCCTAATTCGCCAGACTTTTTGTTTTATTTTCGATTAAATAATAAAAAATTTATAATTTTTTTATAATTGTTCCATTTTGTAAAAAATATGTGTGCAATACATTTTTTTTGTAATAGTATTGTACTCGTATCCGTACAATAAGAATATTTTCTATCAAATATAATTTTATAAAAATATTTTATATTATGCGTGAAAATATTTTTGCAGATTTCGCGGCTATATAAATTCCAGATTTTTCTATATTAATTAGAGGACGAGAATTCAGCGCACTTATCTGGTTTCTCTGTTTTTGTTGCAGATAAAAATCGACCGACTCGAAGACTAGACTATGTTATTTCGGATAACGGATTGATCGCACCCGTCGCTTCATTTACACGTGAGTATGCATTTTTCGAAGGAGTGGTATCCCATTTGCAGGAGTAGCTCGTTTATTCGGTGACATTACTCACTAATGACTTCCACGAGGCTTCGCAATATTCAGAGAAAATACGCTAATCACGTTCTATAATTAAGACTTACGTCAGACTGGATATATGACCTTACGTTTAAAATTGTATCTGCCGCCATTGAACTTTTGCAACTTTGTACTATGGAAAATGTCGAAAACATAGCGATATAATGTCATTCCACGAAACCTAGTTATTTGTTACATTTGCACTCTCCTGACAACATCGGGATTACGATATCTTCGGTCTTATCGCAACGCAGCACTTGCTCGACTCCTCTTAGGTCGGACATGAAAAATCTTGGTTCGCGTTGGACGGTCCCCGACATAGCACGCACTGCCGCAGCGCGTTCGTCATTTCTCGTCGCCATTTCGTTGGAACGAGATTCAGGTAGCAGCAGCAGCAGCAGCAGCAGCAAGAGCAGCATCCGTAACAGGAACAAAACTAGAAGTAGCGGTAGCATCAGCGACAGCAACGGTATTAGCAGCAGCAGCAGCAGCAGCAGTACTCGCGTGACGGCGATCGACAAGAAGAGGGAGAGCAAGAGTAGCGGCAGATCGGCAATCGACGTGCTGCACGGAGCGCCCTTATCCGTCCGACCGTACGTAACGGCGTCGTGTGACCGCATCGTCGGCACGACGCACCCGGAATCGACGACGCCCAGGAATCGGCCGGTAGCCGGCAAGTCACGCCGCTTTCAGCACCGGACCCGTCGTCCTCGTCAGCCGCAGCAGCAACTTTACTACCCCCCCGCGTCGTGGGACACGCGCACACTACACTTCAGGAACTGTTAGCACCGATCAAAAGTGAGTCCAATCCATCGATGGATCATACTCCACTTTCGTCATCTTCGTATTGAAAATAAATTTACTAAACTTTAACAAATATTTGTTTCAATAGTATTAATTAACGTTTACTTATAGTAAATAAATATTTACTAAAAAAAATAATATTTAAATCAAATTATTGAATAGATAAATTGACTAGATAAATATATATTTATATTTAATAAATATTTAGTTTAGTACTGTTCAAATAAATATTCATTAAAATTTAGTACATTTTTTCGCATAATTCTTCATGTCTCATATATTTAGTTTCTTCAATCTTACTTTATTTTTTCTTCATAATTATTCAATTCAGTTTCGATAAAAGTCGATTTGTATTTTACTTATTTTTTTTACAGATTTAATTCATTATAATTCACTGTCTTTAAAGATCCTGTTGTTGGCAATTACAGGCTCAATAGCATCAATAATATTATATTGCTTATCAATTTAATTTAATAATTGTGATGTTGAGTACCCCAACTTTAGTTTAAATCTATATTTCAAGACAGATAAATAATTGGCATTGTAGTTTGCTTGAACAGGAAATTCATACAAAATATTATCAGGCATTGTAAAATTCGCATAAAATATTATTAGACATAACTCGCTTTGATCGAATATAGCCTTCTTCATTTTTAATAATCTTGATTTACATTGCTATTGGTATTTTTTTCTGAATTGTAAAAATTCAGTAAAATATTACCAAGAAATATTACTCTTTTATTGTTTGTTTATGTTAATATCTTTTTCATTCTTTCAATTTTCTTCTCTCTATTTTCTTATCTATTTTCTTTCACTTATTATTCTTAAGTTACGTTTTTCACTGATCGTAGGAAGGTGGCTCAGCTGTGCGCAGCCTAGACAATGTCCGAAGATTCTGACTCTATATCAGAGGAAGAAAGAAGTTTGTTCCGTCCGTTCACGCGGGAGTCCCTGGCAGCGATCGAGGCTCGCATTGCCGAGGAAGAGGCCAGGCAGAAAGAGCTTCAGCAGAGAAGAGCGGAAGGCGAGGTATGAACGCGGCCATATGCGCTCGTCGCACGATCGCGCATTTCTAATTTTCTTCGCGCATTAACTACATCGACACATAATTCGTCATGTGCGTATATAGGTACCCCTTAAGTAGCGCCAAATAAATTACGCGGTCGTTCCATAACGATCACGTTCAGGCATTTCGATTCTTATTTCACGGAAACTCTCGAAGAGATATTATTTGAACTCTGTGAAAAGATCATATTGGTAATTCTAAAAAATATGCTTTTGCGTAAATGTTCGTTGTACATATATATGCTTGTTCTCCAAACTCGTATCGCTATTTCGAGTTTCTTGTTATCCATTGTATAATTTTTCAATTAGTCATATATTGATTAACGCTAGCGGGTATATTTATCTGACGCTGCTAATTTTCCTGCCAGGCTCGATTGTGCGATCAATTAATTTTCCTGTATAACTACTGTCCTCTTTATACATATTCATGTGTACATATCTATTCATATGAGACGAGCAATGTAACAATAAAAGTTTACAAGTCTTTACGAAAAAGATATAACATTCGTTTAATTTGAAAATCCTATTGCACAACAGATCATCTTAGAACTTTCAAAAATTCGGTTCTTTGATACTAATATACAATATATTTATTACCATTGCGCCCACAGACGTTCGTATAAATGTGTTAAATAAAAATTTTGCATTTTGAATGCTACTCATACTTAAGATTTTGTTACATTCATTCTTATAAAATATTTTTATTAAAATTTTTTTTAAGAACATTTTAACAAAAATAATTTTTAATTAATAAAATAAATACGCATTCAAACAAAATAAATAGAGTATGAAATGGATAATATTTTTTTAAATACATCAGGAGTTATACGATAATACTGCACTTATCCAATGTATTTGATATAAAAGTAAATCAATTTGAATAAACAAACAACAGAAATTTCAGATAAAGGTACATCAATATTTAAAAAATTT
>Ga0157363_1001849_pt1 | contig 18118 bp, 17 predicted proteins | sample AttsexASBM1_FD_111477 | JGI IMG/M metagenome (GOLD analysis project Ga0157363, IMG submission 111477) | Fungus gardens microbial communities from leaf cutter ant in Ribeirão Preto, State of São Paulo, Brazil - Atta sexdens ASBM1 | ecosystem: Host-associated > Fungi > Mycelium > Unclassified ... | reverse complement strand
GCGATCCTTGCGGGACAATTTGGAAGGATTGTCCTGCCAGTCTTCGGGGATACGTCCTGCCCGGAGATCCGCTTTCTCAGCGTTCGTATTGCGCTGCTTTGGAGCGGCCACCAGCATTGCATCCAGGATCTCGCCCGACATCGGCAGATAGCCCGCGTCCCTCAAAATAGCGTCAAAGTGCTTGAACAGAATTTCAATGGCCCCGCCCGTGTCAGACGCTCGCGGAACAGCCAGACTGTTTTGGTATCAGGAACACGATCTGAAAGCCTTAGACCAAGGAAACGCATGAAAGAGAGGCGGCGTTGATTAGATATTCCGCCCGCTCATCGGACAGATTATTCAACGTCTGGATCACCAGGATCTTGAACATCAGCACCGGATCAAACGGAGGGCAGCCGCCTTTGCTCCCGTCCGAATACGCCAGAGCCCTGTTCAGATCCGGACGCAAGACTTCAAAATCCATAGCCCGGGAAAACGCTTCAAGTTGCTCACCTAACCTGCTCAATCGAGCAATGTGCTCTTCAAAATCAAAGAAACTCGGCTGCTTCATCTTCCACTGACCCCAATCAACGCAAGAGAGATGGAATCATACAGAAAGCCCTAAAACCAGAGAGTTTTTCGAACCGTATCATTGCAATTGATTATCATTACCGTTAACAAATTACGTTGTGAAACATTATCTCTGAATGAAGAGGTCCCGGTGACTGGTTCGCTGCACACATACATCACGTCTCTTTCAGTTGCGGGTACGCTTCTGATGTCTTCGCACGGCTATGCCGCTGCAACTGTGAAGCACGAGAAAAAACCAGATCGCAAACCGGAGTCATCAACGCGCCATCTGGAAGATACTGCGGGTGTTGAAGGGGCGGATGTTGAACATCTGACAGTTCAGGGGCACGGGTTTAACACCATGCATCAGTCCCTCGGGCTCTCCCGGATGCCGCAGGATGTCATGCATACGCCGCAGAACATCAATGTTGTACCGCAGGCCCTGATGCAGCAGCAGAATGTCAAATCTCTCGATGAAGCTCTGAGGAATGTGCCGGGCGTAACAACGTCCATCGGTGAGGGCGCTGGTGGCATGAATGGCGATCAGTTTCTGATCCGCGGATTTCAGGCCCAGAATGATATTTATGAAGATGGTTTGCGGGACTTCGGTGTGTATTCCCGCGATTCATTCAATTTCGAAAATGTGTCTGTCATCAAGGGGCCGTCTTCCGAAGTTTTCGGGAATGGTACGACGGGTGGCGCCATCAACATGGTGACTAAAACCCCGGGTTTGAAGAACCATTATGCCGCTGATTTTTCGGGCGGATCAGGCAGTTATTATCGCGGCACGCTGGATATGAACCAGAAAATCAATGACTCTACAGCCTTCCGGATTACGGGCATGGGCGATGAGCATAATGTTGTAGGACGAGATTATATCTTCTCCCATCGCTGGGGTGTTGCTCCATCGCTTGCATTTGGGATCGGAAAGAGAACAACACTTATTCTGCAGTACATGCACCAGCAGGAAAACTCCGTTCCTGATTTCGGTGTCCCGGTCGTTACCAAGCCGGGCGCAAAGTACGGGCAGCCTATTACGGAATACGGTATCCGTCGGACGAACTGGTACGGAACGGATAACGACCAGAATGCCACCAACTCCAACATGGAAACGGCACGTTTCAGCTTCAAGCTGAACAAGCATGTCACGTTCTATGACGATTTGCGTGGTGGTGAATATTACCGGTCTTTTGCAGCCTCAAAAGCGACCTGCGATACCACCTGTGTGAATAATTACTTCAACGGGGATGCCGCAAAAGCACTTGTTGCACGTTCCGGGCCTGTTGGTGCAGGCGCGGGCACGGGCGCCGGAACGTACATGGCACCGTTGCCTTATGAGCAAACAAGCTGGTCTGTGCAGAATGTCGGCTCAATGGTGGCTGATTTCCATACGAGCTTTCTTAAGCATCAACTGGTTGCTGGGTTTGATGTGGAGCGCGTTAATGATGTTCGCTCCCAGTCGACGTATCTGAAGCCAAAACCTTATGCGAACCTCGTTAATCCAAACCCGCATGTGGGAAATCTGGATCTCGTACCAGGGGACATGAATCCGGGTGGTCTGGTGTCTCTGGGCTCACTGGGCGCGAAGTCTCACAGCAATGGGTACGGGTTCGACACCGGTCTGTTCCTGTTCGATCAGATCTGGTTCACCAAGTGGCTCTCTGTGAAAGGTGGTTTCCGCTGGGATCGCTGGCAGACAAGCTACAATCTGACGGGAGGCAATGTTGCGAAGAACCCCGATCAGCATTTTCATGATGTCACAGGCGTCTTCAATCCGAACGCCAGCCTTGTCGTCACGCCGGACGAACATCAGACTTATTATTTCACCTGGGCCAATTCCACGACCCCGATGGGAATGTACGTCACCAATGGGTCTGTTCCCATTCGTCCGGGAACCAATTCTTTTGCCAGCCCGGAGAAGGCTCAGCTTTATGAGCTTGGGGCCAAGTACAGCATTCTTCATGACCGGCTGGGTCTGACCGCCTCACTATTCCGTCTGGACAAGGGCAATGCGCTGAATGCTGATCCGGTGACCGGTGAAATTCAGGGGTCTTCTGATCGGCAACGCAATCAGGGGCTGGAATTGTCCGTCGGCGGAGTCATTCTGCCAGGATGGAACGTGTCGGCGACCTATGCCCTTTATGATAGCAGCACGACGTCTTCTGCGACCAAGGCGAACCGCGGCAAGAATGTTCAGTATGTGCCGCACAATCAGGCAACACTTTGGTCTGCATATAGTGCCTTTCCGGACAAGCCCTATAACCTGACGGTGGGTGGTGGACTGACCTGGCGTGAACATGTCTGGTTGAATGCGGCCAATACGCTGCGTGCACCCGCCAACCTGGACTTCAGTGCCATGATTTCCCATCGCTTTAACCGGCACTGGAAAATCTCCATGAATGGCTACAATCTTGCCAACAAACTCAATTACCAGAGCCTTTTCTCGAACCGTGCGACCCCCTCTGCAGGGCGTATGCTCCTGGGCGAAGTCAGCGTTGCGTATTGAGGGAAATGCGTTTCAGTTGAGAGACTGTTCCTCATGTGGCGGGAAAGCATACTCTGCTTTCCCGTTATTCTTGAGATGCTCTTTGCCATTTGAACAGTCCCTATTCTGCTATGTGTTTGGTCCCTAGGGTTGACGGTGTGATATTTTCACGAGAGTGGAAGGAAGCCTTATGGGACAGATACGTCATGGCAGCGCCACGACTACGTACGCCGTGCGCGCAGCAATACAGCGATCCGAAAACAGTTGCAAAATGACGCAAGCGTCAAACGGTTGAGGATCAGAAGACAGGTCCTAAAGAGCCGCGCTCAACGGTCCTGTTCGAGACGGACGAAGCAATGATCGTGGCATTTCGCCGGCACACGTTGCTACCGCTGGATGACTGCCTTTATGCCCTGTAGGCCAGCATTCCTCATCTGACACGCTCGGCCCTGCATCGCTGCTTTCGGACATGGAGGGAGACAAGCCCAATCGACAGCGTTTCAAACACTACCCGATCGGGTTCTTTCATCTCGATATTGCTGAAGTCCAGACCGCTGAGGGCAAGCTGTATCTCTTTGTTGCCATTGACCGGACCAGCAAATTTTCTGTCATACAACTGGCCGAGAACGCTGATCGGAAGACAGCATGGGAATTCCTCGAAAATCTCCTGAGTATGATCCCTTACCGGATTTATACCATTCTGACCGATAACGGCATCCAGTTCGCTGAACAGCCCCGCAATTGCAATACGGCGTGGTCGCGTCCAATGCGCTTGGACATGATCTGCGAAGCCCACGGGATTGAACACCGTTGAACCGGACGATCAAGGAAGCAACCGTCAAGCGCTTCCATTACGACAGCCACGAGCAGTTAAGGACACACCTCAACGACTTCATGGCAGCCTATAATTTCGGACGAAGGCTCAAGACGCTGAGTGGCCTCACACCTTACGAATACGTCTGCAAAATCTGGACTTCAGAGCCAGAAAAATTCATCATCAATCCATCAAATCCCAGGACCAAACAGATTGTTTACGTGACCCGCAACGGTCTTCAGTGGAGAGACGCTCCGAAAGCGTATGGTCCGCACAAGACTTTATATAATAGCTTTATCCGGTGGAACCGCCCGGGTGTCTTTGACAGGATTTTTGTCGCCCTGATAGAACAGGCAGGCCGTTCAAGGTGCCTGATAATCGACGCGACACATCTGCAAGCACACCGGATAGCAGCCTCCCTGCTCAAAAAGGGGCTTTTCCCCGCCATATCGGGCGGACAAAAGGCGGCCTGAACTCAAAACTTTATGCCGTGTGGGATGATCAGGGCCGACCTGTCCGCCTTCATCTGACTGCTGGACAGGTCAGTGATTTCAAAGGTGCTGCTGGCGGACCTGTCGGGTGAGACAGAGAATTCTTCTGTGTGCGGCACTGCCATGGTTTCGTGCCTCTCCTGATGTTAGCTTAAAACGCTCAGTCAACCGGCACAAAACCGTCACAAGTCCACTTTTTGCCTGCTCTTTTTTCGTTCCACGCCTCGAACCTGTTCCATCCTCAGTTATTCGAAAGGGAATAAAATATTCCACAAATTATTTCCAGTTTTGAGAATAGAGATTCATCTTATGAATATAGCATGTTGCATAATTTTGAGATTCACGTTTGAATGGTATTCTGATGTCAGAAAATCCTTCCACGCCCGAAACTGCCCTCACTGATCTTCCTCGCAAGGCTTCCGCCTGGCGCTTTGCGCGTGACGAAGACAGAACACGACCTTCTCTTCCGGAAGTGTTTTCTAGCGTTCACGTTCCCGATGGGCAGACTCCGTGGCTCAAGCGCTTTCTGGCATTCGTGGGGCCAGGCTACATGGTTTCCGTAGGGTATATGGACCCCGGAAACTGGGCCACAGACCTTCAGGGAGGTGCTCAGTACGGATACACCCTGTTGTGCGTCATCATGCTCTCCAATCTGATGGCTATTCTGCTTCAGGCTCTCTCAGCCCGATTAGGAATTGCAACAGGCAGGGATCTGGCTCAGGCATGTCGTGACCAATACCACCCAGCTATCAATATTATCCTTTGGCTTGCCTGCGAACTGGCCATCATTGCCTGCGATCTTGCTGAAGTTATTGGCACTGCTGTTGCATTGCAGTTGCTATTTGGCCTCCCCCTTCTCGGAGGAGCACTCCTCTCCATCTTTGATGCGTTCATCGTGCTGCCGCTGATGGGGCGAGGATTTCGATATCTGGAAGCCTTTGTCATTGGGCTTCTTACTATTATCGCCCTCTGCTTTGCCGTTCAGCTTGTAGCTGCGGCCCCTCCCGTTGCGAGCATCCTAAAAGGTCTGCTTCCTACGTCGCAGGTTATTGCCACACCCGGAATGCTCTACATTGCTATTGGCATCATCGGCGCAACCGTAATGCCCCACAACCTTTATCTGCATTCATCCATTGTCCAGACCCGCGCCTATGAACGCACACCTGCCGGACGACGTGAGGCCATCCGCTGGTCAACCTGGGACAGTACAATCGCCCTGATGCTGGCACTGTTCATCAATGCTGCCATCCTTATCGTGGCAGCCGCGGCATTTCATGACACTGGCCATCAAAACGTTGCCGAAATCGAAGACGCCTACCGTCTTCTTTCCCCCATTCTTGGCTTGGGAATTGCCTCCACACTCTTCGCCCTTGCCTTACTTGCTGCAGGAACAAATTCAACTGTCACAGGAACCCTCGCCGGACAGATCATCATGGAAGGCTTCCTGCGCCTGCGTATTCCACACTGGGCCCGACGCCTCCTGACGCGGGGCCTGGCCATTATTCCCGTTGCAGTGGTGACGGTTCTTTATGGCGGACATGGCGTGGGCACACTTTTGCTGGCCAGCCAGGTCATCCTTTCTCTGCAACTGCCCTTTGCCGTCATTCCTCTGGTGATGTTTGTCTCTAATCGCCGCAAGATGGGAGAGTTCACGATTTCTCCCTTTATGACCGTCTTGTCCTGGAGCGTCGCCGGGCTTATCCTCCTTCTCAATTTTAAGCTTCTCTACGACACACTGGCTGGATAAATCCCGCCTCATCGCACGGATTTCTTACATTCATGACCAATAGATCTCTGTCCTCAAGATGTGTTTTTTTATATAGCAATTGCTATATTTATAAGCATATACATTCCGAAAGCTTTCCTTTCAGGCCATTTAAGAGCCTCACACTCTGCACGGTACTCCTTGCTGGTTTTTTGTCCGCCGCACAGGCGTCAGAAACGATACCCGCTACTGATCGCGATGACGCAGCCTCAAAGAAAAAACAGGCACACGCAGAGAAAGCCGCCAAACAAGAGCAGATTACCGTTACAGGCAATCTGGATCAGGCTCGTGGTCGCATTTTTCCGCGATTAGGGGCGGTCTCTTACGGGATTGATCAGCGCCAGATCCAAGCCACGCCTCAGGGCCAAAATGCGTCCTTCAGCCAGATTATGCTGAGGATGCCTGGTGTGGTGCAGGACAGTTATGGCGAAGTGCATGTGCGAGGCGAACATGGTGGCCTGACCTACCGCGTCAATGGCGTCCTTCTCCCAGAAGGCCTGAATGGCTTCGGTCAGGAACTCGATACACGGATTATCCAATCTGTTGATCTTCTTACCGGCACTCTCCCTGCGCAGTTCGGTTTCCGAACCGCCGGCATAGTGGATGTCCACACAAAAACCGGATCAACGCTCAAAAGCAATCAATTGTCCCTTTATGGGGGGAGCTACAATACATTCGCTCCATCCCTGCAACTTGGTGGATCCAAAGGACGATTTGAATATTTCACCACGTTCTCTTTTAACAGAAACACTATCGGAATTGAGAACCCAACAGCATCCTTCCGGGCCACACACGACCTGACACAACAAGGTAAAGGCTTTGGCTATTTTTCATGGAGACTGGACGACAACAACCGAATTTCGCTTTTGACCAGCGCGTCCTATGCTGATTTTGAACTTCCAAACACCACGGGTCTACACCCGGTTTATCAGTTGGAAGGCACAAGCTGGAACGACCCATCCGTTCAATCCCGCTTTTTGAACGATAGCCAGACAGAACAGAATTATTATGCCGTCGTGTCCTACCAACACAGCGCTGCAAAGCTGAACTTCCAGTTCTCTCCCTATTTCCGTTACGGGCGCATTGATTATACGCCTGATCCGATAAGAGATCTGCTTTTCCAGGGCGTGGCAGAACACGAGGTCAACGACTTCACAACCGGCGGAGCGCAGTTTGACCTGTCCTATGACGTGTCTCCGAATCATACGATCCGCGCAGGCCTGCTAGGGCAGTACACGTCGGAACGTCTGGATACGAACTCCCTTGTCTTTCCGGTAGACGCGGAGGGAAATCAAACAAGGTCCACTCCTTTGCGCTTGATTGACAATACGGGAAACTGGTCCGCGGAAGCCGGCGTCTATCTTCAGGACGAATACCGTATCACCCGGAAACTGACGTTCAATTATGGCGTGCGTTATGACCGTTTTGCATCTTCATTCGGCAATCAAGGTCAACTCAGCCCGCGAGCCAACATGGTGTGGAAGCCGTTTCGAAGAACCACCCTCCACATCGGGTATTCACGTTATTTTGCCCCGCCGTCACCGCAGTATCTCTATCCCTCCACGCTCGCCCGCTTTGCCGGAACTACCAATGCAGCCGCCAATCTGACTGACACGGCGACAAAGGTCGAAACTTCGAATTATGTGGATGCGGGCATTCTGCAGCACATCACGCCTGATCTTCAGATCACAGTCGATGCCTACAGCAAATGGGCCCACAACCTGACGGATCTCGGACAATTCGGGCGCGCTGTCATTCTGGCCCCCTTCAGCTACAGGCGTGGCCATGTTTATGGAGCGGAGTTCGGAGGCACATGGCGTCATGGCCCGTGGTCCATTTTCGGAAATTTCTCGTTTGTAAAAACTGCCGCCCGCAACATCAATTCTGCCGAGTACCAGTTTGCTCCGGAGGAGTTGGCCTATATCCGCTCACATGCCATCCAGTTGGACCATCAGGGGGAATATACCGCGAGCGCCGGGACGTCCTACACAAGCAAACATCACCTTGCATATGTAGATTTTCTATACGGCTATGGTCTTCGCAGCGGCTTTGCCAATCTGAACAAGCAGCCGCAATACGCAGTCTTCAATATTGGATACCAGTATACCCTGACACACGTTCCGCTTGGACATGATCTGAAAATCCGTGCTGATGTCGTGAACCTTTTCGACAAACGCTATCAGCTCCGCGATGGCAGTGGCGTCGGGATTTATCAAGCCCAATACGGCCAGCGCCGGGGTACTTATTTTTCACTCGTTTGCGATTTCTGAGCTCTTCAGGCCTTGCTAAGGCCTGAAGGCTGCCCGTCTCGAAAAAGTGGCTGCCCAGCTTGAGGCCAGACAGCCCAAAGTAACAGAAATGCGCCGTAGAGAACGGCCGTACCATCAACAATCAGGCCCGATGTCGTTGTTTGAAAAAGGGGTGTCGCGACGGATCCTGAAACTGGCATCAAAAAAGTTAGTACAGCCGATACGGACAGAAGTGTTCGAATTGCCCGCCGTTCCTTAAGGCAGAAACACACCGCCACACAGGAAAGGAAAATAGCGAAATAAATGACCTGAACCGGCAACATCTTTCCTCCGACAGGAAGCAGAGGCGCGGCAGCCAGAACCGCAGCAATCCCAGCAACACACCCAAGGGAACAACCGATCGTCAGAGAGCAAAGCCAGCGGGTTGAACGCGTATCCTCCACACGCCCACTCCCTCTCTCTCTGCGCCTTCGGGACACAATCCAGAGTTGATTTCCCGCGTAGAACATGAACGCGCCAGCCAGTCCCAGAACCGCGTATCCCCAACGCACGCCTTCTCCGCCAAAGCTGCCAAAATGCAAAACAAAAAAGGACGTCAGAACAGCCATTGAGGGAGGCTGATGGCCAGGGAGGTAATCCGTCGAAAGTACTTTACCACTATAGGGATCAACTCCCGCAAAACCTCCTCCAGCGCCACGGGCGCCATACCGCGGATCATATCCTGTAACCCGCAACAGGAGATGGCCACCATGCGAACCATCATAAACCAGCGTTTCTGGCATAAATCCCGGAGCCTGCCTGGAAATGGCCTCTACAATTTGTATAGGGTCCAGCGGAGCACGGGGTTCTCCGACAGAGGCCTGCTGATGTACACTAGATGCTCGGCCACCATGCGGATGACCTTGCACCTGATGAGCCGTCCCTCCACCGAGCAAAGCATGTTCAGCGACGTAAATTTCGTCGTGAAATGCAAACACCACCGACGTCAAAGCCATGATGATGTGAAATGGCAGTGAGAACAGCCCGAGCATGCTATGCAGATCAAGCCACACGCGTTTGGCATTCTGACCGAGCCGGATTGCAAAGAGATTCTTTGCCAACCCCGGCAAAACAACAAGCGTGCCAGAGATCAGTGCCACTGAATACAATAACGCCACCGCCCCCATGAAGAACCGACCGGCTTCGCTGGGCATCCACAAACCCACCTGCTGATGCAGGATATTGATGAAATGCGCAGCTTCAGAGGGAGGCTGCCGCTTGGTCACTAGCGACCCATCTTCTGCAAGCGCGGAATAAGTCGCCGCCGCAGGCCCGTGCATCCGCTGCGGCATACCCCAGACGAGAGTGGCCGGCTGAGACGGCGTTGGATGAAGAACAACCGTATAGGCAGTTCTGGCTTCCGGATGCGCTGTGAATGTCTTTTCCAGAAGTTCCGGGATGCGTTCCAAAGAAACAGGTGGCGGAAGAGAAACCGGCGGAGACGCCCAGTCCTGCAAAGGACGTTCAAACATCGTTATGGCACCCGCATAGAATGCCACAAACAGGAACAGACCGCAGACAATCCCGACCCAGCTATGGATCTCACGATACATCCGGACGATATCGGCACGGATTTTCATGACATCACACTCCGAACGCCGATATAGACAGCCCAGGACAGAATATTGCCACCGCCCAGAACGCCCCAGGCTCTCCAACCCGTTCGAAACATGAAGCAACTCCCCAGAATGGCCGTCCATACCGGGGCTACGAACCACATCAGATACTGGGATACTGGAGACCGCGGATCTCCATTCGCATGACAAAGCAGCCCGAAAATTCCGACGAAAGACAGTGCAAGCGTCAGTCCAAGGACCAGACCGGCACTCACTTTGGGAAACCAGTTCCTGCTGGAAAGAGGAGCTGACGTCATGGCGCTTTATGCCCCTGCTTCAGAAGAGCTACTCCGATTGGCAACAGGCTCCAGACGATCATCAGGAGGGTCAGCAGAGCGAAAACAGCAGTCCCGCTCCCGTAGATCATGAGATGGAACAACAAGGACAGACAAAGGAGCGCCGTTCCTGAAAGCGCACAAACCCTGTTCGAAAGGCTGCATTTCAACAGGCGCTGTGCGGGTGCGGCAAGATACAGGAACACTGCTCCCACCACACCAATCACTACCGCAAGCAACGTCATCATCGTGATGGCTCCGTAAACGTTACCAGCGGTATTCCAGACGCGCCGTCAGATTGCGGCCCTGCCCGTAATAGCAGGCGGAAACAGCCGTACAGGTGGCTACGAACCGCTTGTTGGCAATGTTTCGCGCATTGAACGAAAATGACAGACCTTTGTAGCGCGGGTGAGCCTGCGCAAAATCGTAGCGCAGGAACAGATCGAACAGCGTGTAGTCCGGAATTCGGAGCGTATTCGCTGTATCGCCAAAGCTTGTGCCCGTATAACGGACACCACCGCCTAACCCGAGACCAGCCAGCGTTCCATGCTGGATACGCTGATCCACAAACAGGGATGCCATCCATTTCGGGGCTTGGCCAAGATAATTTCCAACCTGAGAGGCCGTGTTGGATCGGGTAATTTTTGCATCGCTCCGGGTACCGGTGAAGATGACTGACATATCCCAGGGAAGATTGGCTTTCCCTTCCAGTTCCAGCCCGCGAACACGCCCCTGCCCTGTCTGCACAAGGCAGGTGGCTGTACCACAAAGACGCCCGGCAGGATCAGAAGTCGTCATGTTGTTCTGGGTAATCTGATAGCCCCCGAACGTGACGTAAATGCTCTTTCCGTACTGATACCGGATACCGCCTTCATACTGATCGCCAGTTGTTGGCTTGAAAGGCTTGCCATCCACCGAGGTGGACGGATCAGATACCTGAGGCTGGAAGGACTGGGCGTAGCTGAAATACGGTGCGAGGCCATTATCGAACAGATAAACCGCACCAGCGCGCCATGTGAACGCGTTCGAATTGGTGATGTAGCGGGACTTCGTCAAAACATTGAGCGTGTTGTCACGAGCCCAGTCCTGACGGCCGCCAATCGTGACGCGCAGACGTTCAAACTTGAGCTGATCCTGGAAATAAATACCGTTCTGCTCACTTACTGTCGCCGAATAGACCTGCGGGGCCAGACCAGCGGAATAACCCGCACTACCTCTGGCCTGCGGATTAAAAATATTCAGAACCGGCAGAACGAGCGAGGAATTCACCAAATCGCGGCCATGACGCCAGTTGGTATAGAAATAGTCTGTTCCGACCAGCAGAAGATGACGCACAGGACCAGTCTGCACATGTCCCTCAAGCTGAGTATCGGTCGTCACACCCTGCGACTGGCCGCGTCCTTCAACAGCACGTCGGCTGACCGTTTCCCCAGCAACACATCCGGCAATGGCCGCCGTACATTTCGATATCGTATCGCCGGACAGCACCGTGGCACGATAAAGAGTGTTAAGGTAGGTATAGCGCGTATTATTCCGCACCGTCAGGAAACGGTTGAACTTGTGTTCAAAGAATGAGCCTGCAAGCGCCTGATTACGGTCAAACGTATCCCAGCTTGGCTCACCAATATTCGCGTCATTCGCAATGTACCGTCCCTTTGACGAATACAGCGTACCTGTTGCAGGAAGAAACTGGAACGTCGATCCACCCTGATCGCGCTGGTACTGCGCAAGCAGGGTCCAGCTTGTCCGAGGCGTAATCTTCCAGGTCAGACTAGGAGAAATGTAATAACGCCCGGTCCGGACCTCATTGACCTGGGTGTCCCCATACCGGGCCAGCCCGACGATACGCCCGGTCACTGTGCCATCCTTGGTCAGGCGACCGGAGACATCCCCAGAAGCCTGCCCCTGCCAGTTGGACAGGTTAGTGAAACCACTGCTCTGAAGGAAAAACTCCCCTTCACTTTTGTCAGTCGGGCGTTTCGTTACAAGATTGACCACGCCTCCTGGTGCCGTCTGCCCATAAAGAGCGCCGGACGGCCCTTTCAAGACTTCAATCTGCTGAAGAGCAAAGGGGTCAAACGATGTCCGTGTCCATTGGCCGCCAGATGGCAAACGAAGACCATCCACGAAGTTATTGTTTGAGGAAAAGCCGCCCGCACCAAAGCCACGGACTGATACTTCATCCACACGGCTATCGATTCCTGACGGCTCAGCCTGAACGCCTGCTGTGTAAGCCAATGCATCCGCAATCGTCGGCGAGGCTCGCAGTTCGATTTCCTCGCGACTGACGATCGAAATTGATTGGGGGGACTCAATAATGGGCGTTCGTGTCTTTGTCGCAGAGGATGCGTGTGACATGCCTGTCGCAGTCACAACGATGACCTCTTCTTTGGATTTCGATGCCGGGCGAGATGCCGTTTTCTGTTGAGTCTTTTGAGGCGTTTTCTGCTTTTCGCCATCCACATCGCTTGCAACGATTGGCCTCTCCGCAGCTACGGCAACTGAGGTCAGTCCTGCAAGAACAAGAGCAGGAATCAAAGTACGTTTAGCGAAAGGAAAAGACATGTGCAGCCCACCGAAGTGCGATCGGAAATGCCGCCTCATATTTGCAATTGATAATAAGTGTCAATTGCAGGATGCGTTTTGAATTGCATCAAATCGCTTCTACATTTTCTCAGGCATCTTCACCCAGAAAGATGCCAATAAAAATCAATGCGTTATGATTAATTAATCATAAACTCAGGGACTGGCACGGAAAACATTCCATCCCGTATGTTGAACAGGACGTTCCAGCGCACGCGCTCCAAGCAGCGAATTCCCATGCGTGTTCAGGCTTGGAGACCAGACGGCAACAGATGCAACGCCTGGTGTAACCGCAAGAATACCCCCGCCCACACCTGATTTTCCCGGAAGACCGACACGAATAGCGAAAGAAACAGCTGGAAGGATCGAAGAACCGTTGATGGATGTGCCTGGCTCGTGATTTCTAAGTTTTGGGGGGCTTACTGATGGTTTCTGATCTGCGCTTTGAGTTGATTGGGAGATATCATCTGCTGGATTGCTACGCGCTCGCGCTGATCCGTTCTAGGAAGAGGAAGCGGCGCATATTGTAGATGATGTTGGCCAGCCCGATTCTTATGATAGCTCGCGCTATGCCGACTGAACAGTCCCGTTTGTGACTTTTGATCAGCAAAGACATGCTCGACACGCGACCGGATCACGAATTTCCCTGCGTTGGATTTCTGGGTATGCCGGGGCATTGGCTTTAGATGCGGCTTTTTACAATGGACCTTTGAGACAAAGGCCTGCTTTTCCATGAATCCCTGATTGGCCTTTGAGCGATAGGCTGTGTCGGCCAAAACCGTTTTGGACTTGTGACGGTCCCGTGCCTCTCCTGATGCGAGCATAAAATGCTCAGCGCTCCGGCACAAAACCGTTACAAGTCCAGACAAGGGATGGTCACGGACGTGCCGCCAGTGGAACCGGAAGCCATTCCGCGGGCACAGCTTGCGCGCGATAGATCAGCATGCTTCGCACCGGAACCGCGCTGAAACTTTGGGTTCCACCATAAGGGCTGACATATTCCCAGACTATTTCTCCCCTATGTGTTTGGTCCCGTGTTTTGATGGTGTGATGTTTTCACGAGAGTGGAAGGAAGCCTTATGGGACAGATACGTCATGGCAGCGCCACGACTCCGTATACCGTGCGAGCAGCAATACAGCGATCGCAGGCTTCGCTGCGGCGTTGAGCGAGGAATTTGGGAGCAACCCGAAAACAGTTGCGAAATGGCGCAAGCGTCAAACGGTTGAGGATTAGAAGACAGTTGGAGGGATCGAAGAACCCTTGATTGATAAGCTTGGAGCGTAATTTCTGGGTTTTGGCGATTTGATTGACGGTTTTCGGGTGATCTTTCGGTCTGCGTTTTGAGCAGATTGGGGGCTGTTACGCGCTGAATGACTACGCGCTCGCGTTCAATCTTTCGAGGAAGAGGAAGCGGCGCATGTTGTAGACGACATTGGCCAACCCGATCCTCATGGTGGCTCGGCTGATGCCGATAGTACGGATGAATAGTCCCGTCTGCGATTTCTGATCGGCAAAGACGTGCTCAACACGAGATCGGATCACGGACTTTCCTGCGTTGGATCTCTGGATATGCTGGGGCATAGGCTTGAGATGCGGCTTTTTGCGATGAACCTTGGAAACAAATCCCTGCTTTTCCATGAAGTCTTCGTTGGCTTTTGAGCGATAGGCCGTATCAGCCCAGACACTTGAGGCCGTATTGGTTTTATCCAGCAGCCCCTCTCTCAATCTCGCGCCATCACTGGCGGCGGCATGCGTTGTTTTCCATTTCCGGATGAACCGGTATTTCCGATCGATGGAAACATGCGTTTATAGCCCAAGAACGGGATGGCGAGACCGCTGGATGGCATGGTTCCATCATCCTGCCGCTTCGCCTTCGTGAACTTCAGCGTCCAGCGCGCATGACGATCCTTGTGCGACAGCTTTGCGGGTTTGTTCTGCCACTCCTGTGGGATCCGTCCTTCCCGAAGATCGTTTTTCTCTGCGTTGGTGTTCCGCTGCTTTGGAGCAGCCACCAGTGTGGCATCCAGGATCTGGCCTGACATCGGTAAATACCCGGCGTTGCGCAGGATTGCGTCAAAACGGTTGAACAACCCATCGATCGCACCCGCCTGTGTCAGACGTTCGCGGAACAGCCAGACCGTTTTGGCATCCGGCACCCGATCTGAAAGCTTCAAACCAAGGAAGCGCATAAAGGAGAGGAGGTCGTTGATCAGATATTCCGTCCGTTCATCAGACAAATTGTTCAACGTCTGGATCACCAGGATTTTGAACATCAAAACGGGATCAAATGGCGGTCGTCCGCCCTTGCTTCCATCGGAATACGCCAGGGTCTTGTCCAGATCAGGACGGAACACTTCAAAATCCACAGTCCGGGAAAACGCTTCGAGCTGATCGCCAAGCCCGCTCAGCCGGGCAAGTCGCTCTTCAACATCAAAGAAACCAGACTGCTTCATCATCCATTCCCTCAATCAATGCAGGAGTGATGGAATCACACAGAGAGACTCAAAACCACAGGGTTTTTCGAACCCTCCACATGCAAAGACACCTCCTAGGTCCACGAAGCTCAGAGCATCTACATATCCTGCAACAAGACCCAGGATGAAGACGCGGCGGGCAGAGACAGCAATGGGCATGAGGGGAGGTGACATCATGAATTCCGATATTTGACCCGGTTCAGATAAATCTGGCACGACATTCTTATTCCAGTTTTCCAGTCGCCGTCATGAGGGCCAAGGAAACGGCTTATACTGCTATGGACGTTTTCTGTGTCTGATATGCCTTCTGCTCCCGTGAAACCATCTGCTCATCACAAGGACAGGATCCACCATCTCAGACGAACAGCGCGCGCCAGGACAACACGCTGGCGCAGAATGAGTCTTTACTGGATCGGCGCTGTCCTTGTGGGTCTCACTGCCGTTTTATTTGCCAGGTTTGGTGATCAGTGCGCTGAACTGCGGACGCGCTTCGTGACGTGGCATCCCTGGGCCATGCTTGTTCTCGCACCCGCTGGCTTCGCCTTCATTACCTGGATGACGCGAACACTCTTCAAAGGATCACAGGGGTCAGGAATTCCCCAGACGATCGCCACCCTTCACATGGGAAACTACACTGTTGTTGACCGTATTCTCACGCTGCGGATTGCTACCGGGAAAATCATTCTGACCTGCCTTGGCCTTGTCTGCGGTGCCTCTATCGGACGTGAAGGTCCCAGCGTGCAGATCGGAGCGTCGATCATGCATGGCTTTTCACGACTGCTTGGGCAATCCAATATCGCGTCCAAGCGCAGCATGATTCTGGCGGGAGGCGCTGCTGGAATGGCAGCGGCTTTCAACACACCGCTGGCTGGAATTGTTTTTGCTATTGAGGAGCTTTCTCACTCTTTCGAGCAGAAAGCCTCAGGCCGGACATTGACGATCGTTGTGATCTCAGGTGTCACCGCTATTACCCTCATGGGAAATTATACCTATTTTGGTCATGCCGACGTCAATATCCCTGTTGGGACAGCGTGGATCGCCGTTCTCGTCTGCGGCATTGTCGGGGGGCTGGCTGGGGGAAGCTTTGCCGCACTCGTTATCAGGGCGTCCAGAGGCTTACCTGGCTCTGTCGGCCGACTGGCCAAACAGCGTCCGATCATGTTCTCAGCACTGTGCGGACTGTTGACCGCGGTGATCGGCCTGATCTCCAAAGGGAATACTTACGGAACGGGCTATGTGCAGGCTCAGGCAATTTTTGCAGGGACCGACCACTACCCGGCCTCGTTCTTTATCCTGAAGTATCTCTCAATGCTGGTCTCGTACTGCTCGGGAATTCCAGGTGGAATGTTCGCACCCTCTCTTGCAATCGGAGCGGGCATCGGCGGATGGATCGAACAGTTTCTTCCGCATACGACCCCCGGTGCAGTCGTGCTGTTGGGGACAGTTGCCTATTTCTGTGGTGTTGCCCAATCGCCGTTAACAGCAACGATTATCGTCATGGAAATCTGCGATAATCAGCAAGTGACCCTTGCACTTCTGGCCACAGCTTTCCTAGCATTTGGTATCTCCCGGATTGTCTGCCCTCAACCTCTCTATACCGCCTTGGCCGACAGATTTCTGGAAACGATGGACAAACCCGCCTCACGACCAAACCCCATGCCTGCGAAACAGGAAGATGCCTCTGAGGAGAAGTTACCGATCTAAGCTTGAGAGTCGGGTGGTGGGGAACAGTCTCCGGACGACCCATTCCATCGTGAGTCCTTGTGCGATAATCGTGAATACCACCACGCCGTAACACACTGGCAAGTAAGTCTCCGGCTGGCAGTCCAAGCGCCAGAGAGACCGAGATGCCTCCACGGAGGCCACCCCATGTCAGAATACCCAGGACGCGGCCTCGTTCCCATTGCCTGAGGTGGGCCGGGAGTATTGAAAAGAGTACGCTCATGGCGCGCACAGCAATGGACAGCGGGATGATGGCAAGCGTCGCCAGAACTGCAAACACATGCAGCTTAATCTCGAGGATTTCAAAGCCGATCAGCATGAACAACAGGATGTTCAGCACCTCGTCAATGAGGGTCCATGCAACATCGAGGTCCTTGCGGGACGCTTCATCGAAAATGGAATGGCTATAGCTTGTTCCAAAGCACAGTCCTGCCGCCACGACGGCAATCGCTCCGGACATTCCAAGCTGATTGGCGATGCTGAAGGTTCCAGTGGCCAAGGCCAGCGATGTCAGCAGGTCGATATGCGGATCCCGCTGTCCCTTGAGCATCCGCAAAGCCATCCACCCGGTCAGTGCGCCCAACAGACCACCACCGATTGCCTCCCGGCAGAAACTTAGCGCAATCTCGGAGGCGGTCACTTCGTGGCTTCCTCCGGTTGCCAGCCCGATCGTGACACCGAAAATGACAACACCCACGCATCGTTGAACAGACTTTCACCTGCAAAAACAGCCTGAAGCGGTCCCGGCAGACCCAGACGTTTTAGCATTCCCATGACTGAAACCGGGTCCGTAGGTGCGAGAATGGCACCGAGCACAATGAACCATGTAAAGGGAACCGCGTGTCCCAGCAGCGGAAAAACGGACCACGCGGCGACCGCAAGAAATGCGACAGCCAGAATGGTTCCCAGAATGGAGAGGGCCGCCACAGACATTAGCACTACAGTTGTATTTTGATGTGAGAGGCATAGGATTTTGCCTGATGTGTTCGTCTGAATTGTGACCAGTGCAGAATATGGTTGAGAGAGATCTGACGCTGGGTCAGCCTGACGATAAG
>Ga0157363_1001848_pt1 | contig 18135 bp, 14 predicted proteins | sample AttsexASBM1_FD_111477 | JGI IMG/M metagenome (GOLD analysis project Ga0157363, IMG submission 111477) | Fungus gardens microbial communities from leaf cutter ant in Ribeirão Preto, State of São Paulo, Brazil - Atta sexdens ASBM1 | ecosystem: Host-associated > Fungi > Mycelium > Unclassified ... | reverse complement strand
CGTTGCGATCAGTGCATACAGTGCCCAGCCATGTAGCCCCCAATGGAGAAACGTAATCGCCATGGCTTCCCGTGCCGCATGGACAGTCCCCCCTTGCCCTTCTGGCGGCTGCAGAAAATGAGCTAAAGGTTCATAGGCGCCGTAATAGACGAGTGCAATACCAATGCCTGCAGAGAACAACATGGCAATCCAAGAGAGATAGCTGAATTCAGGCGCTTCGTTTTCATGTCCTAGTAATTGAGTCCCATGACGCGAGCAGGCTAGCCAAAAGACAAACCCCATCGATAGCACCATCAGCAACATGTAATACCACCCAAAAACCGCAGTAACCCAGGTTTGTGCTCGGGTTAACCATAATGGCTGGCGACAGGATAGATGACGGTGACTATCCCGAGCAGAAGAATGAGTAGGGATGAGCTCAAAAAGACAGGGAGATTCACGCGTACGCTAGTGGTCGGTTTAACATGATAGTTGAGTAGCGCCATATATTTTCCCGAATCAAAATTTAAACAAAAATGAAACATTGATTTAACTTGTGGCGATTATGAGTTTAATTGATTGAGCGTTCAATTTAAAAAATCAGTTTTAAGCGTTGAGTAGCACTATTTTATCGAGCGGTAAAATTCTGACTTAGTCACAGTGTGAAAAATCCTCATCATCGATATTACGGTTTAGTGCGCTAATCGACAGATTAAAATGGAATTTCTCTATTTGATATCCTCCTTATTCATTCCACTAAGGTGGCAAGCATGGCGCTATCTACTCACTCTTGCGTAGTGAAAGGAAAACATCAGGTCGAAGTCATCAGCCAGAGGGTGACTTATCAAGGGGAAGGAACCTTAGTAAAAATTTCCCGTGGCGGAATTTGTGGTTCAGACCTGCACTATTATCAGCACGGGAAGGTCGGCAACTTTGCTATTAAGATGCCAATGATCCTCGGTCATGAAGTGATCGGTACGGTAGAGAAATCGGATAACTCACAGCTAAAGCCAGGACAAAAAGTCGCGATCAACCCGTCTAAGGCCTGTGGAGCATGTAAGTATTGTTTAGCAGGTGACACGAATCAGTGCTTAGCCATGCGTTTTTTTGGGAGTGCAATGATGACTCCGCATGTTGACGGAGGCTTTACGCAATACAAAATTGTCGACAGCGCACAGTGTATCCCCTTCGAGGCGTCGCTGGACGATCGAGTCATGGTGTTCGCTGAGCCTCTAGCAGTGTGCCTGCATGCATTGAACCAGGCTGGTGGCGTAGCAGATAAACGTGTTTTTGTTTCCGGAGTTGGGCCGATTGGCTGCTTGTTGGTTGCGGCGGCGAAGGCGAGCGGAGCTAAAGAGATTGTCTGTAGCGATATAAGTGCTCGTGCGCTGGCATTGTCCGATACATTAGGGGCATCAGTGACCCTCTTGGCTGACGATGAGATGACAGCTTATCGTGCTGACAAGGGAGTCTTTGACGTCAGTTTTGAGGTTTCTGGCCACCCCAGTGCGTTAACACGTTGCATCGATGTGACTCGCGCAAATGGGTGTATCGTCCAAGTCGGTATGGGCGGTGATATTCCGCAATTTCCGATGATGGCGGTTATCGCCAAAGAATTACGAATTGTTGGAACTTTTCGTTTCACTGAGGAATTCACTTCCGCTGTGGAATGGCTGGCAAGTGGCAAAATTAATCCTTTACCACTATTTAGCGGTGAATATAGCTATAGGGAGGTCGACGAAGCCCTGCAGTTTGCTGGGGATAAACAACAAGCATCGAAGGTCCAATTGGTTTTTTGAGCTTACTATTATGTTGGGCGATAAAGGCTATTGAAAGTCATCATATCCCCGCACTCCACCAAAATAATAATTTAATAAGGTAGGTTATATGCCTATTACCATCATTGCTCTGGGTGTTGTACTGTTACTCGTCTTAATGATCGTCTTTAAAGTAAATGGTTTTCTTGCATTAATCTTTGTCTCTGCCGTTGTAGGTATCGCTGAAGGAATGACGCCACTCCAAGTGATTGCCTCAATTCAGAAAGGGGTGGGTAGTACGCTAGGTGGATTAGCGATGATTTTAGGTTTTGGTGCCATGCTCGGAAAATTAGTGTCCGACACCGGCGCGGCACAACGAGTTGCCATGACCTTAATTGATGCCTTTGGTAAGCAACGCGTACAATGGGCGATGATGGTGACAGGACTTATTGTCGGTCTAGCCATGTTTTATGAGATAGGTTTTGTATTACTGTTGCCGCTGGTTTATACCGTTGTTGTGGCAGCAGGTATTCCACTTTTGTATGTTGGCGTTCCCATGGTTGCCGCATTATCTGTTACTCATTGTTTTCTCCCTCCGCATCCCGGGCCGACGGCAATAGCCACTATTTTTGGGGCCAATCTCGGTACAACTCTGCTTTATGGCATAATCCTGACACTACCTACCGTCATTATTGCTGGACCGATTTTCTCTAAATTTCTTAAGAAATTTGAAAAGTCGCCACCAGAGGGACTCTACAATACCAAGATCTTTACTGACGCTGAGATGCCTGGCTTCTGGACCAGCATTTTTGCAGCAGTAATCCCGGTTGTATTGATGGCTTTAGCGGCTGTCTTCGAATTGACGGTTGCTAAAGAAAATCCTATTCGTCAATTTTTTGAATTTATTGGTAATCCCGCCGTGGCCTTATTTATCTCAGTTATTATTGCCGTAGTCACACTTGGCCTGCGAAATGGACGGAAAATTGACGAAGTGATGGAAATGTGCGGGTCGTCAATTGCGGCTATTGCTATGATTGTGTTTATCATCGCTGGAGGGGGAGCATTCAAACAGGTATTAGTTGATAGCGGGGTAGGCGAGTATATCGCGCAGATGATGCGGAACTCCTCACTCTCACCACTGTTAATGTGTTGGACCGTCGCTGCGATGTTACGTATTGCCTTAGGATCTGCCACCGTTGCGGCGATTACGACGGCGGGGATTGTTACCCCGATTATTGCAGTAACCCATACCGACCCAGCCTTAATGGTCCTTGCCGTCGGTGCGGGTAGTGTCATTGCATCGCATGTTAATGACCCCGGTTTTTGGCTGTTTAAGGGTTACTTTAACTTAAGTGTTGTAGAAACCTTGAAAACCTGGACAGTGATGGAAACCATTATTTCAGTGGTTGGGTTGGCCGGTGTGTTAATTCTTGAAGTGATTGTGGCTTAAAAACAGCTAATCGCGAGAAGTGAATGGCTTCTCGCGATAGTTTACGGCTAATGCAATAGTGCGCCACGGGATAAATAGAGTATTACCGCTAAACAGTCCAGAACGATGGTGAGAAAAAAGAGACTCTTGAACGGCTGTTTATGTGTTTTGTGACGAAAGAGTTGTTGAGCAATAAGGCCGCCTAACCATCCTCCCAGTAAACAATAGAGTAGCAGCCACTTTTCAGGGATACGAAAAGTGTGCTTAATCGCTGCGCGTTTATCTAAGCCGAATAGCCCAAAGGTAATCATGTTAACCAAGATAAGGCCAATCCAATCGGTTGTGTGAATTCCTACTAGAACTAGCAGTAAAAGAACAAATAAGTATATTTTTTGATTTTTCATTGAATCATGATTCTCTTAATTAATACTAGATGAAGTAAAGGAGTAACTTCTTCAACTAAGTCACAGGCTAACACTTTATCATTGATAACCTAAATAGATTTTTAAAATTAATCAATTAATGAGTGAATTCTATGAGCGTATTCAGTATGTTTTATATAATAGATAACTAATCCAAATAGTTATTATTATATTGTCTAAAATTAGTAATAAATCCCTCCCGATCTGCATTAGATAATCTAAAGTTTCATTGTTATATATGGTGATGAGATTATAGGTATTATCCAGTATTTAACAGTCACTATCCCTTCGTGATAACGAGTTTCTCATGGATAATAATAAAGATAAATTAATGGAATATGGATAACTATAATCATTTTATTGCGTGGGAATGAAAATGAAATTAAGTACGTAAGGTGAAGTGTAATGGTTTACTTAGCACTCAATAGGTATTGCTGAACGGAGGTTTACTTATGTCATGGTCTTAAGGTTGTAGTATGAGGAAACAGTGGTGCTTTCGTCGAAAAATAATAGGATTTTTCTATAAGATGAGTTAATGATTTTTTAGTTTATTAAGAACATTATGATAAAGATCATATTATAGGAGAGTAAGGGTTTGAGGATTAGGTAGATTCTAGTTATATTGATTTTTTATAACATTATGTTAGCGAGGTTATCTTAGTGACAATAAGGCTAATATTAAATTTATTTATATTTAATCTTTACTATAGGTTCTCTAATAAGGTGAAGTTCTATTGATCCTTCTCTGTTTTCTCGAGTGACTTGATATCAGTTACGCTACATTTTATGTGATCACTATATTTAATCAGCAGGTGATATATTAATAAAGAATAACTAATTAATAGAACTAATGTAAGGTAAGTAGAGTGGCTCTGTTGGTTGAGTGTTGAATTTATTGATCCATATACTTTTCTTGCTGGGAGAGTAGTCAAGGATCTTACTGTTATTGATGATAAGCTATTGAATTAAAGGTATTTATTAAAATGATAATAATCGATATGTCGATTAAGCATTATTCAATAGAGTTGGCTTGATAATTAAGTCATGAGTTTCCTAAATTTATCTTTCCTAAAAAGGTGATAATCCTGTTGACTGAATATCCTTCTATAAATGTTAAATAAAATTGATTGGATAAAAATAAAGGAACAGTTATATGATGTTTTAATAGATTTTGATATTGCGAGATGGTTAATAATATTAATACTTTGATTCCGTACCGTAGAACTATAAAAATATCCTCATCATATTAGGTTAGAACCATCCACAATGCTGGGTGGAGTTGTTTTTTATTCTTCTAGACAACTTGGATTATCAATAATTTCAAAAGCCGTTATCTAGTCGTAACGGCTAAGTGCGGTAGCTTTGTTAAAAATAATATAGGAATATTTTAATTTAAGAGTCAAATTTAATGAAAATCATAGTAACTGGCGGCGCTGGATTTATAGGCTCAGCACTAGTGAGATATATCATTAACAACACATGTGACCAAGTTCTCGTCCTTGATAGTTTAACTTATGCTGGTAATCTTGCCTCTTTGGCAACTGTTAGCGACAACCGACGTTTTAGTTTTTCGAAAACGGATATCACCGATAAAGCGGCTGTGAGTGAACAGATTAACACTTTCCAGCCCGAGCTAATTTTACATCTCGCAGCAGAAACTCATGTAGATCGTTCAATTGATGGACCAACAGATTTTATTCACACTAATATCATCGGTACCTTCGTGCTTTTAGAGGCGACACGAAATTTTTACAATGATCTTTCTCCCACTAAGCAATCTCAATTCCGTTTTCACCACGTATCGACCGATGAAGTATTCGGTGATCTGACAGTGAATGGGGAGCTTTTTACGGAAAAAACAGCTTATGCACCAAGTAGCCCTTATTCAGCTTCAAAAGCGAGCAGCGATCACTTAGTCAGAGCTTGGCATCGCACTTACGATCTACCGGTGGTTATAACGAACTGTTCAAATAACTATGGCCCCTATCATTTCCCTGAAAAATTAATTCCACTGGTTATTCTCAATGCCTTAGCAGGGAAAGCGTTACCGGTTTATGGGGATGGACAACAAATTCGTGATTGGTTGTTTGTAGAGGACCATGCTAGAGCGCTTTATCTTGTTGCCACCAAAGCAAAAAATGGTGAAACCTATAACATAGGGGGGCATAACGAGAAGAAGAATATTGAGGTAGTTGAAGCAATTTGCAGAGTACTTGATGAACTACAGCCCGCCAAAGAGAGTTATTCCCACTTAATTACTCATATCAAAGACCGTCCAGGGCACGATTTACGATATGCCATCGACGCTAGCAAGATTTTCTTAGAGCTCGGTTGGACACCACAAGAAACGTTTGAGACGGGTTTGCGTAAAACGGTTCAATGGTATTTGAATAATAACCAATGGATTAATGATATTAAAAGCGGTGCTTATAAAAACTGGGTGGAAATACATTACGGAGGGGATAATAGATGAAAATTCTCCTATTTGGTAAGAATGGTCAAGTAGGGTGGGAACTTCAACGCTCGCTAGCACCTTTAGGTGTAGTCATTGCCCTGGAACGTAATTCAATCACCTATTGTGGGGACTTGAATAATACGACAGGTATTATCAATACCATCGAAAAAATTCGACCAGATATTATTATCAACGCTGCAGCTTATACAGCGGTCGATAAAGCCGAGTCTGAGCCATTCGTCGCAGAGCAAATCAATGCTAAAGTCATATCAGCGATAGCAGACAGCGCTGAAAAATTAGGCGCTATTTTAGTCCATTTTTCAACAGACTACGTTTTTAATGGAACAGGTAGAAGACCTTGGACTGAGTCAGATCGCACTGAGCCACTGAATACTTATGGGAAAACAAAACGTCAGGGTGAGGAGTTCATTACAGAGAAATGTAGCCGTTATCTTATTTTCCGCACTAGTTGGGTCTACGCTCTGCAAGGAAAAAATTTTGTTAGAACTCTATTAAACCAAGCTAACCAGTATAAACAGTTAACGATAATCAATGACCAATTTGGTGCGCCGACAGGTGCAGAGCTTATAGCCGATTGTACGGCCCATGCCTTACTTAAAGCGGTAAAAGATGAAAGATTATTTGGGATTTATCATCTAGCCGCTAGCGGTTCAACAACTTGGTATGACTACGCAAAATTCATTTTAAATGAGAGAAAAGTTAAGGGGTTTGAATCCAAGGTAAAAGAAATTATCCCTATTCCCACAGAAGCATTTAAAACGACGGCAATAAGACCAAAAAATTCGCAACTAAATAATCAAAAGTTTCAGCAGGCCTTTAACTTGACTTTACCAGATTGGCGTTCAGGTGTAATTCGTATGCTTAATGAAATTCGTTGATAAACTAAAAATATTTAATGGACATGATATGCCAAAGTATAAGGGAATCATTTTAGCTGGTGGTTCTGGTACAAGACTTTATCCCGTTACTACGGTGGTAAGTAAGCAGCTTCTACCTATCTACGATAAACCCATGATTTACTATCCACTTAGTACATTAATGATGGCTGGAATAAAAGAAATTCTTGTCATCAGTACACCAACGGATTTACCACGCTTTGAAATTTTATTGGGCGATGGATCTCAATGGGGTATTTCAATTAAATACAAAATTCAGGAAAATCCTGAAGGGCTAGCCCAAGCTTTTATTCTCGGCGAAGAATTTATTGGTGATGATTATTGCGCGCTTATTTTAGGTGATAATATTTTTCATGGTCATGACCTTGCGAAGCTCTTAGAGCGGGCAGTGAATAAAACAGAAGGCGCAACGGTTTTTGCATACCATGTAAATGACCCTGAACGTTATGGCGTTGTTGAGTTCGATAGTAAAGGCCGAGCAATATCATTAGTAGAAAAGCCAGATAATCCAACAAGTCATTATGCTGTTACTGGCCTTTATTTTTATGATAACAACGTAGTAAGTTTGGCTAAATCCATAAAACCCTCACACCGTGGTGAATTAGAAATTACAGATATTAATAAATTATATCTTCAACAAAATAAATTATCGGTATCAATTATGGGGCGCGGTCATACATGGTTAGATACAGGTACTCATCAGAGTATGAATGAAGCAAATAATTTCATACAAACGATAGAAACAAGACAAGGATTAAAAGTATGTTGTCCAGAAGAAATTGCTTTTCGTAAAGGGCTTATCGATACAATACAGTTACGAAAATTGGCATTACCTCTAGCTAAAAATGATTATGGTCGTTATTTAATAATGTTGGCTGATGGGAAGTTTTAGTGTGAAAATTATCGGAACAAGTATTGACGATGTTAAAATTATTGAGCCAGATATCTACGAAGATGAACGCGGTTTTTTTATGGAAACTTGGCAGCAAGATAAGTTTGAAACACTCGTTTGCCCAAGATCATTTGTGCAAGATAATCATTCCAAATCAACACGTGAAATTTTGCGCGGATTACATTATCAAACAATAAATACTCAAGGTAAGTTAGTAAGAGTCGTAGCAGGGGAGGTGTATGACGTTGCTGTCGATATGCGTAAGTCATCTTCAACCTTTGGCCAATGGGTTGGCGCCACACTTTCTGCAGAAAATAAGCGACAATTATGGGTGCCTGAGGGCTTTGCTCACGGGTTTTATGTATTGTCAGGAGTGGCTGAGTTCGTCTATAAGTGCACCGATTATTATAATCCAGATGCTGAACATACTTTGTTATGGAATGACAAGAGCTTAAATATAAACTGGCCGCTCCACAGTTATGAAACCCCAATATTATCCCCTAAAGATAAGTTAGGGGTATGCTTCAACTCTGCAATCTATTTTACTTGATTTTATATAAATTAAAGAATTATAAGGCAAATCTGAAGGCTACTTTAAGTAGATATTAATCAATAAATAGTCATGTTAATAGCTACTTGAGAATACTACTATGTATTTAAAAAGGTTTAAAGAAAAATGAGTACTATGAGTAGAGAACATAAAGTATCTCCACAATCTATTTTTTTTAATATTTGGTCTTATAGATATCTTATTCTACAAATGACGAGGCGAGAGGTCATTGGAAGGTATAGAGGATCAGTAATGGGATTGTCATGGTCATTTTTAAATCCACTATTGATGCTTGTAGTTTATACCTTTGTTTTTTCAGTTGTCTTCAAATCGCGTTGGTCTGGTGCTGATGATGAAAGTCGTACACAGTTTGCCTTAATACTATTCGTGGGAATGATTATACACGGTTTTTTTTCTGAAATTGTTAATAAAGCGCCACAAATTATTTTAGGTAGTACCAACTATGTAAAGAAAGTGGTTTTTCCTTTAGAGATTTTGCCTGTCATTAGCTTGTGTGGGGTTTTATTTCATTCGTTAATAAGCCTGTTAGTACTGACTTGTTGTTTTTTTGTTTTTAATGGTTTCTTACATTGGACTATAATATTTATTCCTTTAGTTTTTTTACCTCTTATTATTTTTTGCCTTGGACTTGGATGGATATTATCATCCCTTGGTGTCTTTATGCGTGATGTGGGACAAACGACAATGATTGTCACCACGATAATGATGTTTCTATCACCGATATTTTTTCCAGTCACAGCACTTCCCTTAAGATTTCAAGGGTGGATTATGCTTAACCCCCTAACTTTTATTATCGAGCAGGCCAGAGATGTTTTTATTTGGGGACGTTTACCTGATTGGAAAGGACTGGTGATATATACACTCGCTGCGATACTCGTCGCTTGGGTCGGCTACGCTTTTTTCCAAAAGACAAGAAAAGGTTTTGCTGATGTGCTCTAAAGAAATAGCCATTAAAGTTAATGATTTGAGTAAGTGCTATCAAATTTATTCTCTTCCTAGAGATAGATTGAAACAATTCGTTATACCTGGGATTAATAAAATCCTTAAAAAGAAAAGTATAAATTACTTTCGAGAATTTTGGGCTCTGGATGGTGTTTCTTTTACTATTAATAAAGGAGAGACGGTTGGAATAATTGGAAGAAATGGTGCAGGGAAATCTACACTACTACAATTAATTTGTGGGACCTTGACGCCGAGTCAAGGGGAAGTAGAAGTTAACGGAAGAATAGCTGCTCTTCTGGAACTAGGAGCGGGATTCAATCCGGAATTTACGGGTCGTGAAAATGTTTACCTCAATGGAAGTGTACTTGGGCTAACTAAAACTGAAATTGATGACAAATATAATAGTATTATAGAATTTGCCGATATTGGAAAATTCATTGACCAACCAGTCAAAACTTACTCAAGTGGTATGTATGTTCGATTAGCCTTTGCGGTTCAAGCTTGTATTGATCCAGAAATATTGATTATAGATGAAGCTCTTGCAGTTGGCGATATAGGATTTCAATATAAGTGTTTCAAGAGAATGGAAGCACTGAAGAAACGAGGAACGACCATAATTATGGTTACCCACTCTACGGGAAGCATTTTGGAGTATGCTGATCGATGTTTAGTCATGAGAAAGGGTAAATTGATTGGTAATACAGAGGATGTTTTATCAGCCGTTTTATCCTATGAGAAAGGCATGATACTTACTGAGGAAAAACAAGGAAACCAAAAAAACCAAAACTTAGAGGTTGTAGACAATAGTATCAAGTATCAAAGTCAAGAATTGATTTTAATTAGAGATAAAACAAGAAATGTAGAGATTGGGGAAAAAAGATTTGGAACTGGCAGGGCGATTATTAAATCTATTATCATTAGTAAATCGGATGGTACACTATTAAAAGATAAACCTTTGGTCTTTCCAGGGGAAGAGTTAACATTTAATTTTAAAATAATTTCTTCAGAAAATATAAATGATGTCGTTTTAGGAATCTCAATTTCTCGAACTCAAGGTGCGGATATTTGGGGAGATAATAACCTAAATGCGGGCCATCAAATTTCTTTAGTACCGGGCGAGTCGGAATTAGTTTATAAAGTAAAATTACCCATCAATTCAGGTGATTATCTTATCCATTGCGGTTTGTCTTGCTTTGAAAATGGGTCGAGAGAAGAATTGGACCAACGCAGACCCCTTGAAAAAATAAAATTTTGGTCATCGAGAGATATGGGGGGGATAATCTATTCACCTCTTAAAATCGTGCGTGCGGGTGAGGCATGATTAGTGTTTATTTACCAGCATACCCATTTAGAGGGGTTGAAGCACCCTATTTATGGGTTTTCTACCGTATTATAAAGTCTTTTTCCGAACCTGTATCATTTTTAGTAGGTAAGCAATACCTACTGCCCATTGGGCACTGGATGTTGAAGAATAGATGGGAGATGGAAAACGATTCACAGGCTCGACTCGGATATGAATTACCAGATATACAAAAAATCTATAACTTTCATCAAATTAACATAATCGAAGAGAGTTATTTTTTAAACTATTTAAAAAAAGATAATAATAATCCTAATGAACTTTTTAAAAGGTTTATTACAGAAGTAATCCCTGAACTTGAATTGGAATTTTATAGGATTTTTAAAGAGAATAATTCTCTTGAATGTGTGTTGACTTGGTGCAACTGTCCATCCTTGAATTCGGCAGCAAAACATTTTGGCATTAAGGTAATCAATATGGAGTTGGGGCCTTTGAGGTCACCAGATTATCTCTCTACCGCTTATTTAGATTTTTGTGGTGTGAATGGAAACACTGAAGCTGAAAAAAGATATTTAGAGAGTAATTTTTCTTTGCAAGATGAATTTACTCTGTCTGAACTTTATGACTTCTTCTTCGAGAGTAAAATAAAATTAACTAATGATGAGGCAGATCATACAGTTAGGCTTCAGAGTCAAGGGTCATTAATTTCTAATGACATAGATAAAGAATACGATATTGGAGTTGTTTTACAGGTTGAAAATGATTCAAATATTATCGCTTTCAGTAATTCATTCAATAATCAATCACTACTCGACTATGTAGAATGTAACTTTATGGGTAGCAAACTTATTAGAGTTCATCCAGGTAGTCAATTCACACTCAAAGATATTAATGAAGTTGATAATTCAAATAATCCCACTTCTTTTATTAAACGATGTAAAAGAATAATCACGATAAATTCTAGTATAGGCCTTGAATCGCTTTTGTTAGGTACCCCGGTAACAATTTTAGGGGAATGTTCATATTCATTTTGTAATGTCGAGGATAGTGATGATAGAACACGTAGATTAGCTTTTTACTTGCTATCGTATCTTGTTCCTTTTGAGCTCCTATTCGATAAAAGTTATATCCGATTCCGTCTCAGTACAAGTGACGATTACGCAATCGTTAATAAACATATCGATTTTTATATTGCATCGAGCAACACTACTAATAGAATCAAAAAAAATGAAAGTAATAAGTTAACAAATGGTGATAGTGGCGTCGATGAAATAGTAGTTAACTCAAAAAATATAAAAGAAAAAATGAAAGATTATCTTAATAAAAAGAAAACTGAACATTATTGTTCAGAGGGTAAAGTTAACAGCATTAATAATCTTCCAGCGGAGAAAAATATTGATGTAATTGTAGATGTTATTGTACCAGTCTATGGTGGCAAACAAGAATCTATAGAGTGTATTGAGTCTGCCGTATCAACGTTACCGAGTTGGGCGCAATTAATCGTCATTAATGACGCATCACCTGAGCCGGAACTCACCGAATGGCTTCGAGAACAAGCGATAAATAAAGAATTTCTATTAATTGAAAACGATGAAAATTTAGGTTTCGTTGCTACAGTTAATCGAGGAATGAAATTACATCCTCAGCGAGATATTTTACTATTAAACAGTGATGTTGAAGTCGCCAATGATTGGCTGCAAAGAATTCATGATGCCGCTTACTCTTTAGATAAAGTAGGTAGTATTACGCCATTCTCTAATAATGCAACGATATGCAGTTTTCCAAAATTTTGCGAAGATAATGCGCTATTCATGGGTTTGAATGTACGGCAATTAGATGAACATTTTTCGTTACTAGGAAAAGAAAATAACCTTATTGAGATACCTACAGGTGTCGGTTTTTGCATGTACATCCGCAGAGACTGTCTTGACGAAGTTGGCTATTTTGATGTCGAAACATTTGGAAAGGGTTATGGTGAAGAAAATGATTGGTGCCAAAGAGCTGCTAAAGCAGGCTGGCCAAATTTCCATCAACTCAACGTTTTTGTATACCATAAAGGAGGTGTAAGCTTTGCGGATGAACAAAATACTCGTAAAACCCGCGCACTAGAACTCTTAACTAAACTCCATCCCAATTATACTAAAGATGTGATGGATTTTATTGCTAATGATCCTGCTAAAAAAGCTAGGTCTGAAATTCTGATCCGCATTCTTGCTAGTAGAGAAATTACTAAAATTTTGCTCGTTTCTCATAAAATGGGAGGGGGAGTTAATACCCATGTACATGAGTTAGAGAGATTTTATGATAATGAAGTCATTTTCTTTCTTTTATCGCCAGAAGATGATGGGAGAAGTATTACATTAACGCTAAATATCTCAGAAGATATTTCATCCGAAAAGTTTATTATTGATGTAGACAATGGTTATAGCACTCTTATCGAATTATTAAGATTTATAGGTGTTGGGCATGTTCATTTTCATCATCTAATGGGTGTTAATGAAAAAATTTTAAATATCAAAAATGATCTTTCTTGCGGTTATGATATCACCATACATGATTACTACCTCATCAACGCTAATACCAGTTTGACAGATAAGAATGGTTCCTTTGCAGGTGATACACCCAGAGTACGAGATAAACTTTGTGCTACAAACAGTCATTTACCAGCAGGATTCACGGCACGGCAATGGCGTAATAAATTTATAACTTGGTTGAATGGCGCAGATAGAGTGATTTTTCCTTCAGCTGATACAAAAAAACGTTTTATGAATAGTTATCCTCACCTCGCCACACCAACTGTTGTAGCATGGCACCCAGATTCTGAAGTGGCGGCACCTTATCCTAAAGTATTATTCAACTATGTGGCAGGTAAAAAACTAAAGGTATTGGTGTTGGGGGCCATTAGTCGAGAAAAAGGCGCTCTACTGTTAGAGGAAGTGGCGACTCTATTGAAGGGTAAAGAGATCGAGTTTCATTTGCTAGGCTATGCATTCCGACCCCTTAATTCGGTCATCACGCATGGACCTTATTTGAATAGTGAACTCCATCATAAGTTGAATATGATCGAGCCTCATGTGATGTGGTATCCAGCTCTTTGCCCTGAAACCTATAGCTACACGCTTAGTGCAGCATTGGAGTGTGGTGTTCCCATTATTGTTCCTAATATTGGTGCGTTTAGTGAGCGAGTATGCGGTAGAGCGTTTACGCGTATCGTTGAATGGAATATAGCAGCGAAGGAAATGAGTGAGTTGTTTCTCAGCTTGATTAAAGATCCTACATCGTTTTTCATCACTGAAAATGCAATTCCTATTATGGATAGTAGTGGAATTGAAATTTCTAAAGAATTTTACCGGAATAGTTATCTTAAAAGAGAATGGTATAGAGTGAATGATAATTCTGACATTCATTTAAAAGATTTACTCCACTCAAAGGAGTTAATCGTTATTCCTAAAGTAGGTGTTGGGCCTTTAGGTCGGAAGGAGAAGATATTAAAATTGATTTGGATGATTAGCCAAGTAAGATATTTATCTTATATTAATAAATCAATTCCATATCCTATCAAGAGATTTATAAAAAGACGTCTATCGAGAAGAGCTATTCATGAGATTATCAGCTGAATTACATCGTAAAACTCTCTGTTAAATATTTTTGATTTAAAGCCTGTAATAAAGCTCATCTTTAATTATGGTTTTATTACTTTATAAATGGAAATATTTTATCTGTATTATTTCTAGAACGGTAATTTACCTTGTGAAAATTTTAGTGTCTCTTGTTTTATTCAAACATAGTTTTAACGATGTTGAGAAAACAATTTCCGCTCTTATACAGGAAGATAGTATATCAACTATCGTGATTGTTGATAATGGCGGACATTGTAAATGGTTGGATTATTTTGAACATGAAAAAGTCAAAGTAATAAAAGTGCCAGTCAATCATGGGTTCGGGGCGGGTCATAATATAGTTTTCAATAAATTCAGAGGGAAATCTGACTTCATATTGATTTGTAATCCAGATATTTATTTTCAGAAAGGCGAACTAGATGAATTGTATAATTTCAGTTGTGTAGAGAAAATAGGTCTTGCAATACCCAAAATTATCTATCCAAACGGCAATAATCAATACGGGTGCAAATTACTTCCTAGCCCTTATCAGCTATTTATCCGACGTTTTTTTTCAATCTTATCGTCTAATGTTAACAAAGAGTACGAATTACATGATGCTGATTATAATAAGGTGTTTTTTGCTCCATCCTTATCAGGGTGTTTTTTACTCATTAGTAAACATGCATTAAATGAAGTTAAGGGTTTCGATGAACGTTTTTTTATGTACATGGAAGATGTTGACTTGAGTAGACGCGTCTGTGATACGGGGTTACCAGTAAGATATTATCCTGGGTCTACAGTCATTCACGTTGCTCAAGCTAAGTCCCAGAAGAGTTTAAAATTTCTAATTTACCATGTGTTTTCAGCGATCAGATATTTTAATAAATGGGGGTGGTTAAGCGACAGTAAACGAATTAAGTTGAATTCAATATGTTTATCATCACTACTTAACTTGAAGAAGTAGATGGTTTCTCAAAGCCAAAGGTCGTTATATAGGGTATTACTCAATACAAAATCGCATTCGTCTTTATCATAATCATATGCTCAAGATTGATTCATTTGGTCAGGGTCCCCCCCACCCAACATACCAGCGATCCCCCACACACTAACAATGCTCCTATCCAGAACATCCCATTTAAAGGTTGGCTTAACCAAACACTTGAAAATAGGCTTGAAATTACAGGGATAAAGTAGCTTAGTGTGGCCAGAAGCTTGATGTTACCGTGTAAAATACCGGTGTTCCACGCCGCATAACCTAGGCCCATCGCACAGGCGAGTAAGCATAATGCACCGATCCCTGTCGTGGTAAAATGCAAACTAGGTTGCGGTGTGAGTATAAAGCCGCACCAGAGGGCGAGGGCAGTTAGGATAAAGTAGAGGGTAATACCGTTACAGCCGTTAGCAATTCGCTTGGTTAATACGCAATACAGGCTCCATATTATTGCGCCGGAGAGAGCGAGCGCGAAACTCAACGGATTCTCGCTGAGATTAGTTAACATTGATTGCCACAAGTTACCTTGTCCTTGCCCGAGGACTTGGCTAATACCAAACATGCTAATCGCAATGCCTACTAGCATTAATAACCTCGGACGTTGTCCATTGAGCACTACTGCAAGAAGTAGCGTCATGCTTGGCCAAAGATAATTAATCAGGCCAACTTGGATCGCTTGTATATCTGACGTGGCAAAACCTAAGGAAAGCGATAAACATATCTCATAAGCGACGAAAAGTAGGGTACCTATGTAGAGATAGGTTTTTGGGAAAGTGTTCAATTTAGGAAATCCGACAGTAAGTACTAACAATATACTTGCGCCAGTATAGACAAGGGCTGAACCTCCTAAAGGGCCAAAATTAAACGTCACTTCCCGCATAAGTCCCACAATGGTACTCCACAGCAAAATCGCTAAGACTCCCAGTAAGGTGGCACGTAGTGATGTCATTTAATTTCCTTAGCAATTTGACCGCCCCGCGATAGGATAGAACTCCCCCTGAGACTAAGTTTGTTAGTGCTCGCTATCACTAAATAGAAGTTGATAGTGAGGCCTTTAGAGCCTTACACTGCACCGTCATTTAATTTTGAGTTTCTTGATGACTTCCACCATTACATGATGAGGCACCCATGCAAGGCTCTTGTTTATGCGGTTCAATAAAATTTACCTTATCCTATAGTCCAACACTTTTCTATCGTTGCCATTGTTCTTTATGTCGCCGACAAACGGGTACCGAATCAAATTATGCGACGTTGGTGCATACTACCTATTTTGAATGGCTTACAGGCGAAGCGAGTATTCACTCTTGGAAGAAAGAGACCGGTTATCGTAATGACTTTTGTCAGCAATGCGGGAGCACGGTTCCTAACCCCCTCTCAAAAATCCCCTATTACTGGGTACCCTTAGGTTTATTGGATGGACTTGAGCGCTATCGCTGTGTCGCGGATTTCTGCCTACAGGGTTCACCTTTACACTCATGTTCATCTGAAATCCTATCTTACAAAGAGCCTGTTCAATCGCTGGAGCAGCTACTTAAGGTGCTCCAGTTAGAATGAAAGTTTGTAAGTATTTACTATCTATCAGAGTAGCGACGAACAAAGTCAGCTGAGCTATCCAACACCTGCTGGCTCGCGCGATATTGCATGCTGAACTCAAAGTCATGGTTAAGTGGCTCAGGCCATTGTTTTGGATAAATATGAGCCTCAACTGGAACATTGAGCGTTTTTAAGCGCTCAATAAAAGGACGTGATTGCCCTTGGGTCAGTAAATCATTATCACTTGCGCTAATCCAAACTGGAGGATAGTGGGTCGTCAACCAAGGCGTTGCCGACATCGCATAAAGTTTTCTTAGGCTAGGGGGCTTCTCGCCGCTATAAGCACCTAATACTTCTTGCATAATCCAGCGGGTCGTCCAAGGGAGCTTTTGGCCACTTTTGTATAAACTCGCGATATCATAGACGCCACTGTGTAAGACTATGCCTTTTAGCTGCTGAGGTTGGATGGCAGGGGTAATTGCCAGCTGCTGTTGTAACGTGGGGGAGTTGAGCAGTGCGGCATAGTTACTGACAATATTCGCACCGGCAGAGTCACCACTAAGAAAAAGGCGATTAAGGTCTAGTTGATAATGAGTAGACCCGAGTGCTTGCAAGGCTTGGTTAAGTTGTTCTAGTTGAGTAGGGAAAGCGCCGGAAGGTACCAAATCGTACTCGACATTCACCACTGCAAATCCGCGATCAGCCAGAAGCCTAGCGTAGGCCAACATACTTTCTTTACTCCCTGCGACCCAACCTCCGCCGTGCACTAATACGATGACGGGTAAGGGATATCCAGTTTGAGTAGTGGGCGTCACAATATCCATTTTTGAACTAGGCAAGTCGCCATAGCGTAAATTGCTGGTGATTCTTAAATCATGTTGAACATTCTTATCTGCATAGTCACCTAACGCTTGAACATTTTTTTTGGTCGTCTGATTCTCCATTGCGCCGTGTAATAAAGAAATGGCGGAAGACTGGCAGCCTGTTAGCAGTAAACTCACAGCGATCGTTTTAAGTCCTTTAGAACCTAGCGCTATAAAGAGTCTTTTTTTCATGCTTTTACCTCCTATTTGTAGAGTGAATGTTAAATTTTCAGCTGTTGCCTCATAAAAAATGTCAATGAACTGTGCGATTAATCATATTTTGTATAGAAATTTTTTATTAATAAGCCATACTAACCGTCGTTATGAAGATCTCGTAAACATTGGTTACAAGTTGGCGAATTTTTCATCGCAGGTGAATGTGAAAAATCGGAGATTGGTGCGGCAAGCTTCATCCGACGTGAGTAATTAAAAATATAAATTTCCTGCTTTAGGGCGGTCTTATTGCTCCGATTTTTACATTT
>Ga0157363_1001847_pt1 | contig 18135 bp, 14 predicted proteins | sample AttsexASBM1_FD_111477 | JGI IMG/M metagenome (GOLD analysis project Ga0157363, IMG submission 111477) | Fungus gardens microbial communities from leaf cutter ant in Ribeirão Preto, State of São Paulo, Brazil - Atta sexdens ASBM1 | ecosystem: Host-associated > Fungi > Mycelium > Unclassified ... | reverse complement strand
TTTTATTTCATTTTAATTATGTTAATCCATAATTAAACTCGCATTAACAATTTATTGTGATCGTATGAGTATTCTTTATTTCATATGTATTACAGATAAATAGACTGATATAAATTTAATAATGTTAATATTAATTTTTATCAGATTTAATTTCATTTCGTTTTATTTCAATATGGTATTGTAGGTCGGCACAATCATTCCATCCTCAGATACAGTCTTTCCTAATGTAGACTGGATCATAGGGAATCACTCGGACGAACTCACCCCATGGATTCCTGTAATCGCTGCGCGCAGTTCCTATGAGTGCCGATTCTTCTTATTGCCATGTTGCGCCTACGAATTCGATGGTAGTAAGTATCGACGATGCAATGCTGCCGAGAGTCAGTATTCAGAATATATGTCCTATATTAAAAGCGTTTGCGAAGGCTGCGGCTTCTTCACATTAATGGACAGATTGCGAATCCCATCGACCAAGCGGACTTGTATCGTCGGATGGAAAAGAACTTACATAAAGGAGAATATCGTGGCTCTGGATGCCGATATTCAGAGGATTATAAACGCGAGATCCCAGATGGAGAGTGTAAGAACTGATGCGGCAAACAGCGAACTGTGGTCTGCGAGTTTCAAACCGAGGAACTCGACAGAACAAACACGGAATTGCACACAATTGGATAAAGGACTGATTCTTGAGATAGTCAATATAGTCGTGGCACATCTCCTCCGCGTGAGTTGCAGAATACCGTTGGAGCGGAAACCTGGTAAAACGTGGAACGCCGGCGGACAGATCGGTATCGGCGAAGTGGCGAAGCTGATCGCACCCGGGATGCTGCAACAACTACGAAACGAGTGCGGCGGGCTGCAAACCTTATTGAAGAATCACAGTCACATCTTCTGCGTTGCTCAGGGAAAGGTGCAGTTTAGAATTCCCGGCACTGTGCACCGGCACCTTGGCAAGAAGAAAAAGAGGAAGAAGAATGCTAGCACACCTTTAAGGAAGGTGAAACCTTGTTGGTTTCACAAGAACCATCCCGACGGCTGTCCCGCTCTCGAAATCGACTGTGATTTCCAACATTAAGTTTCTCTTGCTTTGTTATTCTATATTGAGAAGTTTTATGTACTTATCTATGTTGAATCAAACGAGTATGTAACAGTGCGTTTTATTTTAAATAAAAGAAAATAAATGTCAATTGTGTCGATGCTAAAAAAAAAACGAAATTCTCGTACAACAGTTTCACATGCAGCTCGGCGATTATACAAAATATAACAATAATCAACTAAACAAAATTAAATTACACCTCGAGTACAGCATACTGTTACAATTACATTAGATACATAAAATAAAACATTCATCACAGCTTTATTTACTTGACGTTCGAAATCTTTCATCCATATCTTTTCGTCATTTAAAAGCGTAATATTATATATTCAATCATCGATAAATTCATCTGTGGCACGTTTTTAATTAGTACATTTATATTATATTATACATACAAGCGATTTGCTTGCAAATCACAGGGTTGATTTTCGAAAGAACTTCTTTTAAGATATTTATTTGAGAAAATCTACCACCAGTATGTCATCTAGATTTAGCAGCTTGGTAGTGCCGCCTTGATTGTCTTGTAGAAGTGTGCCCAGCATCTGCTGGCCACTCTTCAGCTTTTTAACATCGAGCATGACCGTCTGATGGAAGCGTTTCAGATGTGTCTGTAAGTTGCATTTTTGCGTGAAAAGGCGCTTGCAGTGCGGACAAGAGTACGGCCGATCACCGGTGTGGTGCTGCTGATGTAGATGCAGCGTAAATTTTTGCGCAAACGACTTGCCGCACTGTTCGCACTTGAACGGTTTTTCGCCTGTATGAATGCGTTTGTGTCGTTCCAGTTGATACGGCTTCATGAACGTTTTTCCGCATACGTCGCACTCCTTGCTTGAAGGCTGCGCCGAAGCTTTCGCCATAGTTACTGTCGTCGTTTGATTACTCGTTTTCGCTTCAAACATACCGACGCTATTTGTATCTCGAGTCTGAATTTGTACCATAGGCACAGGAGGCATACAATTGTTCATCTGAATAACTGCCGTGTTGCTCGTATCCGCAGTCGTTGTCTCCGCTGACACCTGACTGGTTATCACTACGTGATTAGCGTTACCCAAGTTGCAAGCTTCCTGAAAAGGATCCGGATTAACTAACTCAATCATGTTAGTTGGCATTCCGGCGCCGGTAGCATCGGAATTGTTTGTCGTTGATTGCGTCAGCAGAGTATCGTCCGTTTGAAAAGTTACGAGACCATTTGCCAACAAGAACTGCAGATTCGCGACTAGTTCATTGTTTTCGTTCACAGAAAGTATGGAATTGTTATTGAGGATTGTTGTAGTGTCGGTATGATTAAACGCGATTTGATTCGGCAGATGAACCGCGGTACCGAGATTTACTGTTTGCTCTAAAGTGGGATAATTCAGATTCTGCGACGGCGCGGCTTCATCGCTGATTATGGTAGTAGTCATCGTTGTTGATTCATTATCAAGAGAACTATTGCCGAGTTTTTCAAGGCTGGCCGCCGCTTCTGCCACCGCAGCGACCTTGGAGTTTTTCGGCTTGCGTTTTGCGCCACCCTTATGCTCTCTTGCGTGTTTCAACATATGTACCTTCTTGTGACCCGAAGTACGAAAGCGAAGATCGCACACAAGACATTTATATGGTTTCGAACCTGAAAGATTTAAGACGTATACATAATTATGGATCATTTTTCTTTCAAGTTAAAATTCTCATATTAATTTATTAAAGTATATGTAATTCTAACATTTAACTCGTGAATAGTCATTTGAAATGTTTTACATCCCAGCGAAAAAATGCGAATTATAAAATATTGTTTATGGATATAGTTTAAAATATTCAATAATTTCTTTCGTTTTTAATAACTATTCTTTATGAACTTTTAGATGTGTAATTCCATCGAAAACCAACAATAAAAAGCGTTAAATCGATTAAAATTTTTTTTAGAAATATTAATAATATAATATTTAATAAGTTACTTAACATACTTATTCTGTATTTGTTTCTACTTACTTTCTAAAAAAAATTATAATTGAATTGATTTTCATAATGTCAAATCGGAAAATAATCAATAATAATATGCGATATATTGTTAATAATAATTATTTTAATTGAGATGTAAAAACGTTCCGTAAAAAGATGATTATTTACATAAAAAAAGGGTGATTATCCCTTTTTTCCCAGATTAAAAGGTAAAATATTTAAATAGTAAAATTCTTCTTATATTGTAATTATTTCCGACGTTGTATGTAGAATATAAAATTATGATACATAAAATAATTCTGGGAATTACCTGTATGCAATCGCATGTGAACCTTCAAACTGCCCTTTGTAGCGAACAAGCTGCTGCAGACGTGGCAGCAAAATGTCTTCTTGCCCGTGTGAACTTTCATGTGTGAGTCCAAAGTACACTTGACCGCGAAGCTTTTGTTGCAGTGATCACACTTGTAAGGTCGTTCACCCGTATGCGTGCGAATGTGCCTGATGAGATCGCTTGGTTTACGGAAAGTTTTCGGACAGTACTTGCATTTATTAGTGTATTCCCTTATCTCTTTCTTCACTATATTTTCCTGAACGATCAAATAACGTTACAACAATATTATCAGCCGCTTAACAAATGCAAGACTTTGCGAATCAATGCAAATATTTGCATGTACTTACATCAGCGTGATCCATGCTTTTTTTCTCGGCGACTGCGGCCATCAAAACTTTCTCGGAAACTGATGAGTTTGAATCTGCTCTAACATCCAGCGTTGTTAGATCGGATGATAAACCGGAACTCGAGGAAATAACATTCTTCTGAGAGCTGTCTGGCTCCATGGATGAAACATTCCAAGTTGCGGTGTGTATTTTGCTGTGATATTTCATTTGCAGTTTGCTGTCCAGTACTTTCTGACATATCATGCATTTCCATCGCCTATATGAAAAAATTTATAATCTTTCATTGAGAAATATTTCTTGTTGTTGTCAATCAATTCACTTACTGCTTGTTCATGTGCATCTTCAGGTGCTTACTGAGACCGCGGTTCGTGCAGAATCGCTGGGAACACTCGGAACATTCATACTCTTTGTCACCGCGATGAGATTTCAAATGTTCCTGTAACAATTACGTTAATTTTACTTTTTTAATTCAGAAAGTAGTCGCAATTTTATGTTTCAATGTACGAATATCTAGGAAATGTTTTTTTATACCTTCAATCTCTCTGTCGTGAAACCTTGATCATCACACACATGACATTGCAACAGAGTGTTACACTGCGATATTTTGGCTGAGTTATCCGTTATGCTAGATGAAGCAAGCGTTTTCGAAGGCATTGTACTTTGAAAATTCTTCCTACAAGCATTGCATATCTATCTTTTAATTGTTCGACAGTAAAACGATTTTACATATGAATTAAAATAACTTACATAAAAGAATTTTTTTCATTTTCACATGACTTAGTATTATTTTTTTGTGATGCCTTTTCATGCCCATTCATGCCTTGCATCTCCGATCCATTTGTGGTATCTGCTTTCGCGATGACTTTTGAGTACTTCGATGGGCATACTTGCGAAAGTCTCATTAATTCCGAACAATTTTCCTTAGGATTTATTACCACCAGATGAGTATTTCTCGTAATTTGAGAGGTATCTATATTGCTAGCTGGAATAGCTTGTTGTTTCTCTTGTTGACTTCCCACGGATCTGGGCAAAATACTGGACATACTCATAGAATTGCTCGGATTTAAACCAATGTCTATATCGTTATCCGTCTAAAAAATAGATTGTTAGTAATTTCATGCTTATAAAATATTAGTACTTCATTGTATAATACATGCTTTTATATTGATATACATAAATGAAATCATGCTTCTGCTTTCTGATAGAAAATACAATTACCTGCAATGTTATTTGGTTCATATCAAATGAATCAAATTGCGACATGAATATGGTATTGCCTGACGATTCCAGAGATTTGTTATGTTCATATATAATATTGAGCACCGGCTGTTCTCTAGAATTTGTGTTTGCTTCGTCTATCTGCCTCGGCAAATTGTTTGTTCCCAGTTCGAGATTCATGCCCATGTTGAATAACTGCTGATTTAGAGTCTCCTCTATTTCTCGTATACTTTCCTGCAAGTTTTTCTAAATTCATGCATCTTTCTTTACATTGTATAATACATTTTATGCATCTTTTATAAATATTGAACTTATATACCGGCGTGAAAGTTTGATCCCCTGAGTAATTAGGTAACGTGATAGTACCAGTTTCATCAGCATGTAAAGTTTGCGACGTTCCTAAATTAGTGTCAACAGATAAATTTTCTGAAATTATACATATAAGATCCAGCTTTAACTCTCGTCGATTTCTAAATGCTTCGTTATTTTTGAATATTATTATTGAATAATATTATTACTACTTCGAATTATATATATCAATTTTTGGGAAACATACGATTCACTATCGATGGCGTTGTATTGTCTGGTAGTAAAAAGGATTTTTCTTTCTCCATGTTGATATTTTGAAACTGATCAGAGAAAGCCTGCGTAAAATCTGGTGCCATTTGCGGTTGAAAGGACATATCTTCGGTGAGAGTGATGCTCTCCGGCAATGATGATGTAGCTTCCTTAGCTTCGCTCGAAAGCTGTGAATCCTTTTGAGCTTGCATCTTTTGTTCTTCCAATTGCTATTTATAAAATTGCATATAAGATTTTAATACTTTTTAATACTTTTTGGAGCGTTACACTAGAGAGCTTAAAAGAAAGCTACTTCAACATGGAATTACATTTGTGCGTTTTTGTCATATGACAAGATTGTTCAAACCTGTTGACTGACTATAGGACAGAGAGGTTCTCGGATTTTTATCCTGTCCTAGGCTCTCTACTGCATTCTAGTGTACATTAAATATACCAACCCGTTGTGCTAACTCATGTTTGTGCCTCTTCATGTGCTTTCGGCAATTGACATATGTCTTAAACGTTTTGTGACAGTATGGACACATGTATGGCCTTTTATTGCTATGTGTCACCAAATGTCTCTTCATGCTGCTCTGCGTAGAGAATTTCGTATCGCATACAGAACAACTGTAAGGCCTCGTATCGTCGTGCGTATGTAAATGAGATTTCAGAACACTGTTTGATGTGAATCTCCTACAAACCAGAAGACATAACATTTTGATCAATGTCAAATATGTTAAAATTTAAATTAGTTAATAGATTGATTAAAAAAATTGTTTTTGTATTTCTATAGCAGCTCTTATGCTGAAGAAACTTTTTGATTATAGACTAGAAATGTCAGATTCTAGATCGAACCTATCGCACTTGGAACACTTGTAAGGACGTTCGCCCGTATGCCTGCGAAAATGTTGCTTCAAGTGACTAACTTTCCTGAACGCTGCGTGACAAACCCAACATTCATGCGGCCTGGTTACGCCGACATTTTCGTATAATTGTTTCTGTTTTGACTGCACCTGTGCCACGCTGATTTTATTACCAGCGTCGCTAATGACAAGTGGTTCTTGCAGTACCACTTGCGGCACCAAACTTTCCGCCTCCGGCGATATTTTGGGCTTCTCTCGCATGTGACTCTTCATGTGATTTTTTAGGATGGTGCTTGCGCTAAATGATTTATCGCATATATTGCACTTGTGCGGTTTCGTGTGTAATCTGAAATAAAGAATAAGTCTTTATTAATAAGAATTTGGATACGATCTCATTACATCTTGTACAAAAACCAGAAAAAATAGTGTAATATAAATAATAAAGAATAAAAAAAGTCTAGAATAAAAGTTATTAGACATAGAACTGAGAACATAGAAATGAAAATATGCATTCAATATTAAAAAAAATTAAGCAAGAATAGATACATATAAGATATATAAACATAAAACATAAACAATGAATTAAATCATATAAGAAATATTAAAACTTGCTTTGTGTGAGCGGTAAGACTGTTATGACACGCAAAGGTTTTGTCGCAGGACTCGCAGGCGTATTTCTTTACTCCAGTATGAGTCCGCTCATGCGCTATCATTGTCGATTTTAGCGCAAAAGAACGCACGCAATACATACACTGAAAAATAGAATAAATCAGAGATTATATATATATATATATATATATATAATTGCAATCTATATTTTCAAATAAAATAAAAATTAACTTACTTTGAAAGGTTTCTCTTGGGTATGTACGCGCAAATGACGTATCAGATCCGACGGCTTTTTGAATTCTTTTGGGCAAAATGAACACGCATACCACCGTACGTTTCCCACGCAGCGTTGTTTTATAGTGAGATACTTCCTGCGGATATAGATAATTGCTTTTTTATTATGTAACCATAATAATACATAAAATTTCATTCATTCGATGGATAATCATACATGTTTTTAAATTGTTAATTTACTATTCATTATAATTTTACGTTCTCGTTTAAAAAAATTACCTCGAAGTACCACCAGCAGTTCTGTCTACTAATGTAACATATGATGTTGATGAATCAGTCTTCTTTGGTTCTGCGATTTCTGCAGGCAAAGGAATATTAGACATTTATTGTATTATTCAAAATATTTATAAAAAATTACATTTATAAGCAATTTTATATTTATATTTAAATGTAATGCTTATTATTGCATTTAACAAATGATAAATATCTATATCTAAATTATAAAAAAAAATTACCTTTCGAAACGACATCGTTTTTGTTCGGTAAACCGCTGTTTTTTAATGCCTGTTGCAAAATATCATTTTGTTCCGCACTTAAGGTCGTAGTTCTTGTGGAATCTGCAGTATTATTCACAACGGATTCCAAAGATGCCAATTGTGATATAACACTGTCGACGGTCGCGCGCATTTCAGCTTCCGACGAGATAGGATTAGCTTCCGAGGATTTTGCACTGAATTCCTAACAAACATAACAATTCTAATAGGTCAATTCTTAGCAGAATCATAAAAACTCGTAACGTATTCTCGTAAAATTTGTTAGAACTTATGACTAATATTCTAATTTTATGCGTATATTATATATAAGACATATGATTATTCATAAATATCTACGATTTCTTGTAAATTTTATGGCTAATAAGAAGCTGTCTGTGACAATATTGTATAAAGGTATAAGCATTTAAAAATTCTTACAAGTCTTACAGAAATATATTACGAGCCTTACAATTCTGCTTAGAATTTAGGCATTAGTTTGTAACTCTGAATCATTCTGCAGATATAGATTCTAAGAAGTATCGTATTTACCTCCGAGGTAACAGAATGCATTCGCTTTATGTGTCCATTTAAACTGCCCAGCCTCTTAAAGACGCAAGAACAATAGGAACACGCATACGTTGATTCACCTTCTGGTGCATTGTGCACTCTGAGTATATGTGCCTTTAGATTTCCTTTAAAAGAATAAACAGTAAATTCGCAATGATTTTTTAAGATGTGTGATATATGACATACTTAAAGATGTTTCTGAATTAATAATAATTAAAAATAAATAATTTTTCATAAAAATAATACAAAAATAATACTAAAATATTTTTCATGTGAAAGATTTTGGAAAAATAATTGTAAGGATTGATAACGCTCTTAACTTATTTCTTTTTTTTATTGTATTATCAATTCAGAGACATTTAACATGTAATTTTTAATTTCCTCAACCTTTTTGACTAAACTTGGCGTTACAGAGATTGCAGGCATGTGGCCGAATGCCCTTGTGTTGCCATGCATGGATTTGTAGCGAACTCTTTTGCGTAAATGCCCTGTTGCAAACGGTACACTGCACAAGAAAAAATGTATGTGTGAAACTAAAACTCTAAGTATTATCATCAATATGTAAGTTCCTTCCAGAAAGTTTACCTCAAAGGGCTTTTCTCCGGTATGTATTCTGATATGTCGTATTAATTGGCTCGGTTTTTGAAAAGTCTTCAAACATATGGTACATTTGTACATTGTTTTATGTTTCGTTCCCCTCTTAGTTTGCTTTACTATCTTCGTCTGTAGAGAAATAAATAAGCGATAAGACTCTCGGGTATGAACGCGATCTGTTTATTAAAAGCACTTCGAACGAAAAAAGAATAAAGCGAACAGAGAAGTTAATTACAGTTTTATTCAAAAAATGAAGAAAATAAAATAAAGATGAAAATGTAAAAAATAAATATAAAGTAAACTAATGCAGCATTAGTGTTATTGAACTGCTTATGAAATGTAATAGATTTCTTTCTATTTACCCTGTAATGCTCGCGAATGTGCATTCGATAGAGTGCGGGCTGCACGAATTGTTTGTTGCATAATTTGCATTTCCGTACATCCTCGCTCGCCCACTTTTCTCCGTGAAGTTTTAAATGCGCATCCAATTGAGCCTGTTATAATACACATAAAAATAATTTAAATCTTTACAATAATTGTAAATTATTCTATATTATCTATTTCATAAAATTCGTCAAAATTATCTTAAATTCTTCATAAAGTATACGTCTCTGAGCATTCTTGCGGCTACATAATAATTTAGGGATTACTGTGATCGATGTACCTTATAATACTGTGCGCTGATACCAAGTGCGAGATGGAACACGCGCGTGCAAACGAAGAGGAGCGCGAAATTCAGACAGTCTACGGCGAAAGACATATCGGAAGACGGCACTGTGGTTCGGATTATGTCGTGTAACATAAAGTAATATGCGCTGGCAGGCAGTGGGTACTTATATGGCAGTGCTTGATGCAAAAAGTAGGACGAACACAACGCGGTGAACCACCGAATTATAGTGGTTATCGATCGGTCATTTTGAAAAAACGTCTTTTTTCCAGAATCCACGCTGATAAAAAATGAACACAACATTGAACACGAAATTTGACTATTACTATCGCGTTTCGATAGTAAATCACGTATATACGTCGTACATTCACAGGATTCCGCTAATAAATCATGTCAAGCGATAAATCCAGATTAAAAATCGCTCGCAGCATTTTTCATCATCTACCGATAAAGAGCATCGAGAAAGAAAAAGCGAAGTAAATTAAAGACTACTCAAGCGATTAATCATACACGGAGCTTTATTGCATTGCGTCCACGTGGTGATCGCAGTTCGTGGTGCAACAGCTGGGCAAAAACTCGATTCCCATTCTCTCTTTCTTTCTCCCTTCTCTTGATATTTTCTTCCGCTCTTCTCGCCTATCTTCTCTCAGAGAATGTCGTATCAGAACATATAATAATTCTCTTTCGTGTTTCGTATTTTCTTTTTCTCTGCCACTCTCCTCCGTATCTTTCCGCTCTATCTTTCTTCAGTGAATTTCATCTCACAGTGCATATAATAAATTCTCTTTCTTCCTTTTCTCGTCGCAGCATCAAAAACTGCCAGTGACAGTTTCAAGACGATTTCGAGATCGTGGAGATTGCCGTGCTCTCTTTAATTCCTACATATCGTCGCTAGTATCATGCCTCCGAAAGAGGACATTGCACTTTTTCCGATACGCATACTATTAGCGGTTCAGCTGTAGCAGCTTCCTCCCCGCTCACCGTTTGATCTTCCCGCCGATCTTCTCAAAGACGTCCAATCTTCCTCGTCGTTCCTCTTCTTCTTACTCTCTTTTTTATCCACGAGTCGCCGTATTCTTCTTGCTCTTCCGCTTGAACATCCTATACGATCTCCTGTATCTTCATCTTCTTCTTTATCATATGTTTGTCTCTTCTGAGACTCGTTTTCCCTTTCCAGCAGTAAAATGTAGTAAAAGCAGCAACAGCAGTAGCACTTCCTCCGCGATGACGAGATTTCGGTTCATCAACGATCAGCTCGCCGCTCGCATCTCGAATTTCTCATGTCTCACGCTGCCATGGGATGAGTCGGCGATCTGCATAAGTAAACTTAAGACGGCATAACTCGTAAGTTCGTAAAACTTTATGATAGACGAAGATTTTAGATTGGCAATATTCCAGATGAGATGACAGAAAAAGAATTGATGGTAATTCTTACAACGATTTTGCCTTTGCAACTTTTATATATGAAAAAACTGAAGTTCAATGAAAGCGTTTCAGAAAAATATCTCAAAAATCTAGACATACAGTTTATTGCAATAATCATTCATAATCATTAATTGGAAATTAAAGATCAAATAAAACGTGGCAATAAGATTAAGAATAATTTCTTCTATTCTTAAAATTCTGAATTTTATCTCAAGCATTAAAAAAATTCACAGATCGGATCGACGGATATATGATATTTTGCAGTAGCAATTCTTTATGGCAAAGCGCATCTAATCACGTCGGACGTAGCGATTCAGGAAACGACCTCCGGCTTTGATACACCGCCCACCCTTTGAAGAGAATCATTGCTAGTTATTTAATTAGCATAGTCTTTCCAAAATAATCATAAATTTACGTTACATAAAATAATACACTCTGAATTAATATCGAAGAAAACTAATGAAAAGCTTCTTATAAAAACACAGCGCATTTTGATCCATTCTCAAAGACTGAAAGAATCAGCTTCATAGAAGATCTTTGCACATCTTCCCTCGTTATTCGGAAACGAGGACAATCTAAGCAGTACGAATCATTGCAGCGGACGGGCGAATTGGCGTGTCAAGTGTCATGCGGACGCAGGCGATGCGAATAACTCGAGACTGAAGAATAAAAAGAAGATCGAACGGCATTCTTAAGGGACGGAGTTCCTAAAATACGATCTCGGGGAAGCGTCATCGGTTTCTTCGTATTAAATCACTCTCTTTTTCGCCGCTGTTCCGTACGCTATCGCAGATTTCGCTGATAGTCTTCATCTTCTTCAATGCGTTACGTTGCGGTCAGATTATTATTCTTTCGTGCGTAAACATGAGCATGAAACGCGCCATTGCGAAAGATTACACTGTTCCTCTGACTTAGGTTTCTTCTACGAAAAAAACTTGATCTTCCATATGCCTTGACGCGGCACGTGGTGCCCGTCGATCGTTTTTATAGCTTAATCCGATTATAATTTAAATGTCACTTAAAATGCAAGCAATCTTGACGAAGAATCGAATGATTTTCAGGGTTAATGCTATAAATAATAGTGAGTTATCATCGGAACAGCGGCTATATATCCTCACTCTTCCCGGTAAAGTTCAATGGTTCGTTTCTTATCAACGGCATAACGGCGGTCGGCACTATCAGCACTTTTATTTCGCTTGACAATCCTTCCTTTCTGTTGTCTACTTTGACTTCTCTCGCGAACTCGTTTTGTATTTGTTATCCCTCATTGGTACATGTTCACCGTAGATTATCAATCCAAGATGCATTGAGTACCGACTCCACCTAAGCAACAAAAACGCACATTAATTATTTATGCCTGCAATTCTTTCTCCTTTTTGTATAAAATTGGTTTCACATGTTGCACTGTGTATTAAAAGAAAACACCATCTGCACGATTTCTATCACAAACTTCAGTTTCGAGGAAAGGCGAGAGACCTCCTCGAAGACCTTTCAAGTTCGGCGCCAGAAAAAATATACGGATCCATGGACGAGACATGTAAAAACTGCCGGAATGATAATAAGTTACGCTCCGAGAGAATATTCTTCCCCGTCGATGTTTGGCAGAAGACAAGATATTAGGCTGTGAAGATCAGTGAAATTATGATATAGAAAAAAATTGAGTGTCTCCAATTATCAATTAATATTACAAAAGGAACAGTTCATTCGCAGTAAATTTCTATCATTATTGTTGTGAGTTTTCTATCTCTTCAATGGTAAATTTCAAGAATATGTGCAAGTAACTTTCGAATATGTGCAAGTAACTTTTGAATATGTGATCATGATTTAATGCATCACGAAACACAATCTCTAATTAATCGAATAAGGAGAAGTTAAATAACGGCCACGTAATCTTGCGAATAAACAAACGTAAGTTTGTTTAAACTTACGTAAAGTCTTGCACTCCACTGACATACGTCTTGATTTTGACAAAATTGCACGTTTCGTAGAAAGGATATGCGTTTGTAGATGCACGTGCACACTTCGCGAGTATTCGTTACTCACTGACGAAGCGTCTGTAAATGTCGCTTACGTCGTCGTCGTCATCGTCGAAATCATCATATTCGTCGTCGTTATCGGTTCTCCTTTCTCTCCACGAGTTACTTTCAGAATTATCCGAGAAATGTCACAGTAGACGAATTATGTCAAATCTAACAACTCGAAAAATTCAAATTCGTATCATCTTTATATAAATAGTCCGTTTTTTCTCTACATTTTTTCTTCTCTTTTGACTCTTCTCTCTTTTTTTTCTTAACGTAATTATTATCTCTCTTCGATATAACATCTAGTATTTTTTTATTTTCATATTTCCTTAGTCTTCAAATATATTACTCAATATTTATATCTCTGTGATTAAAATTAAAGTGCTTATATCGCTTTCTTTCTTTGACTCTTTCTTTACTAATAAATTGAATTCTTAAGCTGGTGTAATCTTTTCTGGATATACCCATGATTTTCTCTACATTGATTCTCCTTTGTCGTACCTAAAATGAGTATTTATATACAATATTAAATATACTGGCTGAGATACAGCGATGCAACGCTTCCTGAAGTCTCTGCATTTCGACAACACACGAGCGTTCACGCATGTCCGTGTAGACACATAGCGCGTGTCAGGTCAAATATGAAGGCAATCGACGAGAGATCTGTGTGAGATCATGCGATTCGGTTGCGTAATTCGTGTGCGCCCCATTAATACGACCGCTGTTGCCGCCCACTTGCTCACGTTTTACGGCCCACGTTGCTATCACGGTCACGCATGCTACGACAATCGGCGGCGATCAATTCTTATTGTCTTCATAAACTTAGAAGATTGTCGGATACATTGTAGGATTTTATCATACTGAGAAATTCTTCTCCTAGCAAAAACGCACTTTCTTCTATTATACTGATCAATTAAAAGGTTTAATCGAGAACTTTAATTGATCAGTAGCAAAAGAAAATGTTTAACGTGTGTTATCTCGAATTGATTCCATTAATTCCATTCCCTGTGAATTATTGCTACAATTATACAGATATGAATATGTAGCAAGGATGAAGCAGCTAAATACCATTAATAGCTACGAAGTGTACAAGGCCAATCATTGCTAGCATACTTTGACGACGCTATGAGATAATGCCCTCTTAATCTTCGAGAGCATTGAAGAGAATTATTAAATCATCTCCTCTATTTATCCTGCTGCAGTCAGCTATGGAGAACATGGCGAGAATCGCGGGTTCCCCTTTTCTATGATTATTTGATTTTGACTGGATGGCTGGCGGTGAGCAAATAAATAACGGGTCCGAGATCGACTCTCGATTAGACAACGTAACATCAAGATTTGTTTTATTCAGTATATTAATAAAACCAAATTTATTTTTGCTAAATTTTATTCGTTAATAATTTTTACCAAAGAGAATTGATTTTTACCAATCGTTCAAGATGCTATAAAACAATGACAAATACAATTCATAGATTTACGAGTATTAAATAGGTAATTAGAATTTGTATGTTATCAATCGAGATTTATGACCTCGACGTAAACTAGGACACGTGAATCAATTGAGGAACGAATAAGTGAACACGAGGCAAGCAACCAACGTTTTAGACCTTAGCCGCAATAATTATGAATATCGTATTCGCAATGATGAATGTTATCGGTGGTCTGCGCGATCAGCAGAAATACATTAGAACAGAGCATCGATAAAGCAATCTTACGTAGCGCGATACAGCTTTTATATAGACTTTCAAAATCATCAGAGGCAAAATCTGCCTATTTGTGATTAAAATTTTAACTTATCAAAATTATATACACAAAAATGTTGAATCTTGGACTGCTCTGTCATTTTACATATAAAAAAAAATTCCTTTATACATAAAATGTGAATAATCTCAAACTCACCTTCGTCGAAAAGGCATCTTCACACTCCGTGCAAAAGAGATTTTCCTCCTTTTCATGCAGCAACATGTGAGACTTAAGACTCGCCATTCTGGCATATTTCCTACCGCATTCGGGGCATTTTGGGTCACCGGTATTATGCGTTGCCATATGAAGCGTGAAATTTGTCTGTAATGATACCATTATATATTGAAGTTACTAGACTGAATCCATTGCAAACACATCCAAGATTAAGAAGCAACTTTCTCTCTTACTACTATTAATTTAATTCTCTAAGAGATTAGTCGAATCGAGCAAATTTATTTGACAGAAGTCCTCTAGATATATTTTAGTCATGTAATTGTTTTTCTATTTTCTCCATCATATAATTTCTTATTTATGTCGTATATTAATTAAAATTATATACAGCGACATGTATTGTATAATATGAGTATATAATGAATACTTGATAAATGTATCAGTTTCCTTAAGATAGAAACATATTATGAAACTCTTTTCTCTTAAAATCTCAATGATAGAAAAGATTTTAAAATACTTACTGGAATATTAAATGATGCTGGACATTTAGGACATCTATGCGGTTTTTCTTCGGCATGATTTTCCATATGTTTACGGTATAATGCTTGTTTAGTAAATTCTTGACTGCATATATCACATTGCAGAAACTGCGTATTCTATAACAAAATATTAATATATAATTTCGTGATAAAAATAATTTATATTATATGACGTATAAAATAAAATTCCTATATATTCCTATATAAAATGTTAACCATTCCATTTCGATAAAAATATATTTTCCAGTTGTAGACAATGATATTAACATACTTGCGGATTTACTTCGTTCTTCTTTGGTCTCCCTGGAGATCTTTTGTAGACGTTTTGTATAGTATTAAATGCAGGCGTAGATTTGTTTTTAGCATGATTGTTAATTGTTAATTGTCCTTTGTCTGACACACTGCTATTATCTTTAATAGGTAATAGATATTCTGTAACTGCACATTCATTATCTTGTACTTTTAATTGTTCCGTAATTGTAGATCTAGATTCTAAATATTGCATCCGTGGCAGTAGATTTGTTTGTTGCATCGCAGTTCCCGACAGACCCTGCATATTCATTTGAAAAATAGGCTGAAACAGAAAGAAACATGTAACATCCAATAAATATAGATCATCTCGTTATTGCTCAACGCTTTTAAGATACTAGTATGTTTTTTTTTTAGTTGAATTTCTTGTGCATAGTTCATTTTTCCTCTTTTTTTCTCTTCAACATGAAAAGAAAAAGAAGAATGATAAATTATGCAAAAAATTCAGCTAAAAAGAACAAATCTACTATTAGCTACACATACCGAATGTAAAATAAAATTTCCGTCCTCCATTTTAATCAGTGTTGGAGATACCATGTTATTCTGTGGCATAAATGTGATTGGTGGTGTTGTCACAAATTCCAATGTACCGTCCTCACGTTCTGAAAAGAAATCTTTAGTGGTTTGACATTAATAGAACATATACGTGTTCACAAATTTTCTGTTTATTTATTTAATTTTAATTTAAATTACAATTCTGATAAGTCCAATGAGCTAAACATGAAATTCTACATGTCGAAATCTTTAATTATTATGCATATAGAAAGCTATAATAATATATATGTATTGCAGTTATAAAATGATGTATACAACTGTATCCTGATTCTATCATTCTTAATAACAGTACCAGTAGTTATGTCATTGCACATTATATTGAGTTGTCCGGAAAGTTTGTGCCGACTAACCTATATAATTTAATAAATGTATACTAAAAATTAAATCTTCTGTGTTTCAATTTTCCTTCAACATCGGCTCGAACTTTCCAGACAACCCAATATTTAAAAAAAGTCTTAAAAAAGTCGCATAATGATAATAATAATATCAAATTGTTGTCAACATTTTCAGAATCAAAATATTGAATATCTTCTAATTATTATACTTATATTATTTTAATTATTATAATAACAATATATCTATATTGTTTATAACGTGTAATATATATGTTAAGTCTATCATCTTACCATCTACTATCAGTAGCGCATGACCATCATCGGTAGTGATAAAACCAATCACTGTATCATTAGAACCAGTTAGTTCCATAATCACATTCTGTTCCGTCAACATGTTGGTATATATTTAATGTAACAAATAGCAATATCAAACAATAAACAATAGGGCTCTCACAAATTCACCCTTGCTTGTATATAGATCCAACTGCAGATCTCAAATGTTCAACAGCTTTGTTCAACTGTAATATAATTTGAGCATTAATAATTGAGCATCAATAATTCTTCAATAAATACACATTTTTTTTATTTTTAGAACTTTCTTTCTTCCTTTAACTAAATAACAAATATATTTTAAGTTCTAAAAATGTATATTTTAGCTACAGAAAGCAGATCTATTATCTGGCAGTCAATACAAATATTTGACTACAATTTTAGGCTACAATTCTGTCACATAACTACATCATTAATGAATTAATGATTAGAATGACAATCAAATTTTAACATAATCTAATTATATCAAGTTCAAATATTTGACCACAGTCTACAATTCTGTTTTATAATGAGACTCAAATGTTCAACAATTAATTCACTAATGTATTATTAACTGATCATTAAGGCATCAATGATTACAGAAATCTTAATAAACTTTAATCTCTGTGCAACTCTAACCTACACGCAGAACGCGTCGTTTCTTACTTGTTAAATATGAATCGCATAGGGCAACCGTATCTGATTTGATGCGACGAGGTGCCCCGAGGTTCTTTGCCTTACTTTGCCTTTCGTGAATATTTAACTTTGGAATCTTCATCTACCTCATACAAATGCGTCCATATGTTGTTTTCTTGCCGATCTCCCTCTTCCTCTCATTCCCCCTCGTTCACGCAGCGCAGATACGTATCATAGCGACTACCGGTTCACTGCTCGCGCTTGTCGCATCCAAGGCATCCACTTCCTTTCTCCTTTATCTTTTTATTTCATCAGCTCCTATCAACGAATTAGCACAAATTAATTAACTATTCACCATCGACGTTCGCCATTGTCATCATTCGTGTTTACACTTTACAGTTGGGCCTCAGTAATTTTTGAAATTTTTATGCATATTTTCAATCCATTGATTCCAATTAAATTCCAAAAAGTTATTCTTTTAATCTTGTTCCCTTTTTACAATATATTGTTTTTTTTTAGTCTTATCTATTTTAAATTTCG
>Ga0157363_1001846_pt1 | contig 18137 bp, 9 predicted proteins | sample AttsexASBM1_FD_111477 | JGI IMG/M metagenome (GOLD analysis project Ga0157363, IMG submission 111477) | Fungus gardens microbial communities from leaf cutter ant in Ribeirão Preto, State of São Paulo, Brazil - Atta sexdens ASBM1 | ecosystem: Host-associated > Fungi > Mycelium > Unclassified ... | reverse complement strand
CACACACACACACACACACACACACACACACACACACACACACACACACACACACACACACGCACGCACGCACGTAAAAATTTTCACTTCACATTTTCGCTCTACAGAAAAAATTACATGATTGATATCCTAGGTAAATCGCCATCAAACTTTTTGTATTACTTTTAAATATAATATAGAAAAATCTGTAATTTTTTCATATTCTTTTCATTTTTGCTAAAAAATACATATAATATATCCTTAAGATGTGTGGCGACTGTCTTCTCGTAAGAACTGAATCTTCGGTGATAGACAGATAATAGAATTCCATTCATATGTCATTAATTTGAAATAAGCCAATGCCGCAATCTGAGTGCCTTTTCTTTTTACAAGCGCAAAGCTGCTTATACTCGTTGATGTCTCGATGATTGACGCTCTATAGAAAATCTGTTTATTCATTCCCATTATCTTCAACAAGCCAAAAGTGGTGAAACGTTTTATTTCATGATAAAATTGTCAAGTATTTAAATAGTACCTATATAAACGTTAAATCTTTCAAGCTATTCATCTTAATAATTTATAAACATAGTGAATTAACTGCAGTTGTGCGTTTCTTTAAATAATATCTTGACATATCCGTGATAAATTCACATTTGAACGATCATTGACGTAGCGGACTCAAATCTTACGACAATGAATTTCCTTTCGTGCGCATCCATTTGTACTCTAGAGACGTTATTATAATTTATTTATATAATCGCGGCTGAAGATCGTCGATTACGAAAAAGGATCGTTCAACGTGACGTCGTAATTTAACTATAATCGAGGGAAAGATAGTGCGGAGATATCGTGTCGATCGACATCCATGATATTATGCGCTTAGAGCGGTATCTCTCGAAGAGGAAACGACGAAATTGAACGGTGAACGATAACGTGAATTTCATTGCTCGAATTCTCCGCTACCAGATATCGCGGGACAGCGAACGCTCCACTAATAGCAATACGCTATCATGTAATTATTGTGCTGGTCTCATGTGACCGGTCGCGGTAGCCTTGCATAATGTAGAAGACAACCCGGCATGGAATTATAAACATCAAACAATCATTAATTCAATGAAAGCACCGGTTTACCGGGGAATTTTAATAATAACTCACGCTGATAGCTCGTCTTACGTTACGCATTTTTATAAAAGGAGTTAACATTCCGCTCGCGTATCGACACGAATTATTTCCTTGGAAATTCAGCAGTGTGTATGCGCCTCTATAATGATTTAATTATAACGTGCTCGAGATAAGCGAGAGAGTCTGTTTATTTTATAACTTTATTAATAATCTCGTTGGAGTTTGTACACGAGCACGGAGTGTTTACTCAGTAATGCGTAAGGGCATAAGGATAACGAGCCATCTCATACGCAGATCTTTTATGCGTATACGAGTACGATCATCGTACCGAAGCGAGCAGCAACGCCAAGCGTCATTTTTTTTAATAAGTCGAGATAGGATCTCTCTCGTCTGTATATTTGTCCGGTTTTAGAATTAACGTGTCGATTTATATTCAGAAGGGCAGAGAAGCACATAGGAGCGCGCCATGCGATCAGCGGTCTGCGTTTTTATTCCCAATCAATAACATTTGCATCCGCATCGCCCAGCCGAGCGGTCGAGTCACGAAATCACGTGAATGATAGCGATGTCTCGCCACGTCAGGGTCGAAAAGGGTGGAGATGCGTGCGATCTTTCCCCGATTATTCAGGTAGCAACGAAGCCATCTAGCGCGCATCTAGAAACATAAATCCGTTTTCGCTATCGTCTTCACCTCAACCCTGAAAATCTCACGAAGCCACGTTAGACGACCGTACGTGCGATAAACCGCTCGAAACGTGTGTTATGTCTCGCAAAATGGAGGTCGAGGACAAAGAAGGACGCATTTAGCGTATCGCCTCTGATGAAACCACCGAAGTCGTACGGGAATTCCAAAAACGCGTATGTTTCTCAAAGAAGCATCGACAACAGTAGGTTTTTATCTTCTAGAGAAAAAGAGATAAAAAGAAAGAAAAAAGAAGAGAGAAGAGAGAGAGGGGGGAGGGGATACGCGGGAAACAGCGACGACGTGTTCGAAGATTTATTAAGCAGACACCTGAATTCTCCCGTTCGGAATCTCGAAGCCGTTAAAAAGATCTCCTATCCTTTCGCGCCTTCGAGGCGGATCACGGGTGCATGGTGGTCGCGAATTTTATGCAGATATCATGAGATCGTGTAAATATCACTAGCTAAAAAGCGACGATAGTTAGACGCGGGTCCACCCAAGGAGCAAGGACTTAGCCGAACCTCGAGCATTTGGTTACCATCATCCTAATGACGATTAAACATCCTCGCACTAATTGGCAATTATAGGGCACAGGTATCACCAAAGGATTTTACTTCTTGCATAGAGGCTGTCTCTTCATGGTCCCTGTTTCTCCCTCCGATCGCCTCTTTTCGGGTGCGATCGGAAAGAGAACGAAAGAGGAGATTGGTTCTACCTGGTGGTAAGTGCTACAAAAGGCGCTGCCTTATGCGACCTGAGCGACTCGCGCGCCTGTGCACACACACATACACACACATTGTGTATATATATATATACATATATATATATATATATATATATACACACATATACATTTGCTCTCTTTCTCTCCTTCGTATACCTGTCTGTTTGTGCGCGACAGGAAAGAGGGAGGAGGCAGAGATCGAGGATGGTCCGGATCGAAGCGAGTGCCGGTCCGAGAGAACCGAAAGAGGAGAGGATAGCATTATAAGCGCATCCGAGATGTGAACGCACCGATGCGTTCAGTATATACACACATGGGGGACAGGGAGAGAGAAAGCGAGGTGACGACAGCGAAAACTAGTTTATTTGGAACGCGGCTATAAATTAGGATCAGATCACCGCGAGATAAGAGAGCACCGGCTAACACCCGGTTCCATCCGAAAAGACGATCCCCTTCCTCTTTCCCCTTTATCCACCACCCCCGTTTCCCCATTCGCCATCCGCCTTTCTACTCGCGTTCACATCGCGTCGTGGCATCCTACAAAGACAACGACGAATATTCTCCAATACGCAGCAGCGTCGCCCTGGCTGGCGATTCTCTCTCGAGTCTTCATAGTCTTTTTGAAACGAGGCAACGAATGATATGCTTACTGAGATAATTTTTCTTGCAGTCCGTCTCCTCTTATCGAGCATTCTAAAAACTGTGTCTAGATTTACTTTTTTTCATTGCGGAAATAATTAACGGTTCTGAAAATATATAATATTATTTAATTATGTACTTTAATGTAACACAAGTTGTTAGTTTATTGACTCATAGCTCTTCATAGCAACTTATTTATTTATTTAAGCCGGTTGTTGCTACTTTTAATTATAATATTATTTCTTATACGTTCAGAACCGTTAATTATTTCCATAATAGAAAAAAGTAAAATAAGCGAAGTTTTTAGGATGTTGTTAAGAAAGGAGAGGAAACTTGTTATTTAGATATATATTACACACTGAGGAAAAAATATGATTGCAATTATCGTAATTTATTTATAATTTATGGTCAGTTTTAATTTAGCCAATTATACTTACTTTTTAATAGAAGTATGAATTAACTTATGATTACTATTATTAACATTAAAGCACTAATAATTATAAATTTATCATACAAATATAGTCACACGTCAAATATTTTTCTCTCGTTTTTACCAATGTAGATTAATTGATCTTGGTTTAATCTACTTTTATCTTTTTCTAGTTCTGAGAATTAGAAAAGAGTAAATTAAATTGAGATTGTAGTTAATCTACATTGGCAGAAATAGACATTAGTAAAATAAAAAAAATCCAAGATTTCTCGACTATACGGTTAGAGGCTGATATACACTTTCCACGCAATAATATTGATTCTGTCGAGCAGATTCCCATCGGATACAGGTGGCGGAGAGACTCGGGAGAAGGCTGCTTTACTAGAACTGCTCTCGAATTGGCGCGGGGAAACTGGGAAATATATTTTCGCGAGGAGAGCGATTCGGCTTCTTCCTTTACGATTCCGAATCAGATAACATTCAAAGACTAGCATCGCGACGTTACGGATACCACGGGAGGATTCATTGAGAAGAATAGAGAAAGAGAATGAAGCGAGGGTAAACCCTGGAGATGAATCCCGCGTGTCGTTTGTAAAAAAACGAGTGAACAGTTCCGACTCTTCCTCCCTCTCCCTCCCCACATTTTATCTACGAATGCCGCGAATGAGAAGACGCAAACTCCAGCTTTCCCTAATACGCTTTAATGATAGTTTGCCGATTATCGCGGATAACCGTTTTTTTATTTCTTTCCTGACTTATCGTTTCACGCAAAGTTATGTTAACGCATTCGTTCTACGATCATTTACATGACGCATGATTCGAATTGAAATTTGATAGAACATCCGAGGAGCAACTGCGTAGCTTTTTATTCATAGACCTTTTTAAACAATGTAATGATTTGTGTAGAATTAATTCGTACGATAAATTTGTATATGAATCATTTATTTAACGCGACATATTTTATGGAACGTTTACGATAACACTATTCTAGCCATATGTTGGCTTCTCTTACGACTCTTTGAGGTATCCATCTTAGGGTTAAGCCCGTTAGTGAGGAGATCTCGTTCGTGAGACCCAAATGCGAGACTGGACCGGAATCGTCCGTTCGGTCACCAACGCGACAGGTTGAGGTGTGTCCAAGTGTAGTGTTCCAACACACGCGAGCACGCACAGTATACACATGCACACGTGCACACGTGCGCGTGCACACGTGCGCGTACACACATAAAAATCTACGGCTGACTGGTGTGGTAAGAGAAAGACGCGGTTAGCCAGTGGTGATTCCATTCACTGATTGAAATCTCCGTCCATTTGTCACTGTCAAGGAGGTGGCGATAGCCTCTTTCTCTCTATTTCTCTATCTCTCTCTCTTTATCTTTCTCTACTCAGTCGTTGCCTCTATCACCATGGACTACCCACACGCTACTCAATGTGTGTCCGATACCATTATTATTTCAACTCGGGTCGCTCGCTTAACGACCAATCGACACGCCGGATATTAATTTCTTATCGATTGTTTCTGTAGTGTCTCGGTAGTGCGCGAGTTTGGCGCAACACCAGTTCGACCGGCGCGCCTTTCGCGTCGTTCGCGCAAGCGAGAATCGTTGTATCGATTTTCGTGCCGATAAGCCAGTCATGTACCGTTGCTTCACAACTTACCTTTTTCTCTCCTCTCACCCATCTCCTTCTCCGTTACCCATCTCGTCGACGCTTCTTTCTTTTACAGTCGAAAGTAAATTACGAACATCGCTCGGCGTGATATTAACGCGATCATAATATACTACAGACTGATGAAGAATTTTAACTTTATTTTTCTGTAGCAGAAAATTTTCGACACACATACGTGCGAACGAGAAACGACGTAGCAAAAGGAGTGGGCGTAAGTGATAAAATAATATAATACTGTCACTTACTTTGGGAAAGATGATTATCGCTTCCTGGATTTGGGTTCTTAAACTGGTGAGACAAAGCCACTACCCATCGATTGCGAACTGGAACAAAACATGCATTTTCTTAATTCTTTTTTTATAATTTTTTTATTATGAGATTTTTTTATTACATGCTGAATGAAGATTTATACGTTTTTTAAGTAAAACAATTCAGTAATACCAGTCAGCATTAAATGACAAGATTTAACGTCAGATCGTTTTTCCACTCACCCTTTGTAAAATGGTTTAAATGCGGTGGCAGCTTCCGTGGGTGGCAAACTGGCAGTGGTTTGATGCTGGTGAAGAATAGAATTCTGGCCAACTGAGAAGTCCTTATGCGGTGAGCTCTGTAGTCGAGAATTAAAGGACGAGGCACTGCTGGTCGATCCTGAACTCGACGACAGATAACCACCGTTACCGGGATGATTCGCGCCGTAGGGGATATTAGGATTGCTATTAGTTGCGGCACTAGCGGTGTTGCCACCAGGACAGTAACCGCCCGGTGGTGCTTGGATCACTCCGTTCGGCGTGGCCACCTTCATATTGGGCGGTGTCTGGGGTGGAGTGTCCGTGCCAACCTCTGGAAACCCCGCCGCTGCCGCCGCTGAAGAGGACGCGCTCGAGCTCGAGCCCGACGACGAATTAGGATTATAATGAAGTTGGCCACCAGACGAGGACGAGAGGAAGCCACCGTATCTCGTAGCAGCACCTGAGTAAGGCGCTGTCGCTGCCGCCGACGGGCTCATCCCCGCCGACGAGGGTAGAGCGAACGAACTTCCCAAGTTCCCTCCACCTCCGCCGCCACCACCGCCACCAGCGCCACCTCCTGCACCTCCTGGACCGAGCCACGGTTGTTGCGAGTGATGATGATGTCCTTGATTGGACACGAGATGTTGCTGTTGTTGTTGAGGATAATGCTGCTGATGATGCAAATGGTGATACTGTTGGTGGTGGGGATGTGACGGTGGTGGTGGCGTTTTACACGCCGCCGTGTCCGCTAGGGACCAGATTTTAGGTTTCGTTGCAGGGATCGGTACACCACCCCCACTACAGTCCGATTTGATACCCTCTTCTTTCAAATGATCTTCGCCATAACCTTGATGATGGTGATGGTGATGCTGCATCGTGTGATGAAAGGGATGCTCGCTCCGTCGGCGGTCGTCCTCAAGATCTAACTCGTCCTCATCGTCGAGATCCTTCTCATGCTGTAAAAGCTCCGCTTTCACATGCCTCATTGGTTCTGAAAACAATCGAGGAAATTTATGACTTATTGAAAAAAAAAGTTGAGAAACTTGTAAATTGTTCAAATAGATAAAAGATATTATGCATGAAATTGGCTAGCATTTACTAAAGATAGTCCGTAAAAGTGGATATACACGAGAAAAATATAGACATTAATGGTTTATAATATTTGATACACAAAAATGAGACGTAGAACGCGAGTCATCGTAACGAGATTCCATTGTCATGGAGGAACGAGAAAGTGCGGATATTTTCCTTACACCCCTATACAGTTAAGCTGTAAGGGATGCTGTGAAAAAAGGGAGCGAAGCCTTCAACCACTTTGGGCGCGAGAGATTTCAGTTTCCCTTCGGGGCAATGAGTGGGGAGGATGCGCGAGTGAGTGGATAAGCGAGAGATAGAAAGAGAGAGAATGGACCGTATCCATCTCCTTTTTCTCCGATCTCCCTGTCTCGTCGTCTCTCGGGGCACTCCATGGATCGTCCCGACCGTCTGCCAGCCAGCCAGCCAGCCAGCTAGGCAGCCACTGAGCCAAGCCAGGCAGTCAGTCAGGGGTGAGAATTTCATTAAGAGGTTCGAATGTGTCGGCAGAGGGTTTACTTGATGGGTCGTCAAGCGATAATTCCCAAGCACGAAGGGCGTGCTACACTCTTGAGTGTAAGAGAGAGAAATGAAGGGGAGAGAGAGAGAGAGAGAGAGAGAGAGAGAGAGAGGTGAGAAAAAGAGAGTTTCGGTTTAGGGCGCACGCACCCCCTTATAAAGGGAACTTCTCTCTTATGGGCCAACTAAATAGATACTACCGTCGAGTCCACAAGTGGCTCTTTAACTTTTGACCCTCTTTTATCAGACGTTAATCTCGTAATCTTCATGCCGTGCGGGCGGATTCTATGTTCAAATTGAATAACTAAATTGTATTGGGCTTGACTTAACCTACTCGCGCGCAAATTACAAGCGTACAATAATTTTTCTTTCCTAATATTATATTTTGTGATTTACAAGACAGACCAAACTTGCCCATATAACTTATGTAACAATAATCGGGTTCCAAAAGCCTGAGAGTTTGAATACATTCTACTTGAATACGAATATTTCAATCCTCGCCACATAGGTGGCTGACGTTTGTGTGACCTATCTTCCTCAGCGGCTCGGTGTAGAAATTCATGAGCGCGCCAAAAGCTCCCCTTTGAATTTCTAAAGGTCACCGGCACAGAGCAAGTTAAGACGTGTACGTGTATATCCGTTCACATACCGAAGTGTCGATACATGTTCTTGCTATTTATATAGGAAGAAGAGAACCACGAAAATTTTAGACGTAAGAAACGCCAACGTTTGTGCTTTCACGCGACCTCACGCAGAAGAATCGGTGCGACGAATCAATTTCCCATCGATTCTGGTCAGCCTTTCTCAGTGTATCGTTGGAGTGCTCTCCTTCACTCGAGCCGGTCCTTTGAAATTACGAGCCATTGCAGGACGCGTGACGTAGCAGGATCTAGGTGTCCTGGATCAGAAGAGAGATCGAGACGACGAGAGCATACGAGAATGAAGGAGGAGAGCAAGCGAGCGAGCGAGAGAGAGAGAGAGAGAGAGAGAGAGAGAGAGAGAGAGAGAGAGAGTCGATATTGGCCAATGTGCGGAGGGGTAATGGTGGCCATAGGAGGGTCCGTACCATTCGTCTCGCCGCGGGCGCCGATACATCACCGTACCTCGAACCAGCGTTCTCTCGTGTATCTATATACATACACAATATATACACATACATACACAATATATACACATATATATATACATATATATATATAATGTACATATATACAATATACGTATGTACACACGCACACACACACATACACACGCACGCACACACGCACGCACACACACACACACACACACACACACATACACACACATACATGGATGTGGACTCCGTGGCACGGAGTGGATATGGTTCTATGGATGGCTACTCAGACGTGGTGCACCCTCTCCTCCTTGTACGAGCACACGCATACAATTACATGCTTCTCTCATAGATTTGTGCTTCTCGCGCATCGTACATATACCTACACGCTCATGGCAAACTCACGGGCAAGCAGCCCGGTCCAGCATGGGGTGCCCAATACCAATACTGGTACGGCGCAGCGTCGGCCCGATTCAACGGGGGACCGAACCGAGAGCCATTAATCTCTTCGCGCGGCAACCCGCAACCCGTCACTGTGTTTACCCACATGTGAACCATTATGTCCGCCCCCGCGATGTAGAAACCCACTCCGTACCGCGCGCTCCGTTTCGCCGCAAATTCCTAACTGGCCGTTTCCGGTCACTGTGCGAAGAAACTCGCCTCGATGAGCGAATTATTCTCAGAATGCAAATATCTTTGATAACTGAATCATTTTGAAAAACGAATCATGGTATTCGGATCCCTTATAAGCGTGTTTATGATGAATAGAGTGCTGAAACGAACCGAATTTTATAGCTACGTATTTCAGAATCATCAGCTGTCAAAATTTACGGTTGATGAGCAACTCACAGAAGCTCTCGAGGAACGATAGTTACGCGAGCGACAAGACTAAAATCTATCATCGATCTTTCGGTTGAATTATGGAGCGAAGATATATTTGTAAGAGGTATCTAAGAACGATACATGCATTTCATCAAAAAGATTTACGCAATCTTTAGAAACAACTATTGACCGCTTAGAGTGAAGTCGTAAGTCCGATTCATTGTGAGCGAAATGCATACTTGTGCAATACGAGAAACGCCAGCTGATGGGTACTCGATATCAAGGAAACTAGTCACGCGAAGGAAACACGCCATCGACATTCCGAAGTCAAAGAGATCGGCTCGCTTTGCATGCGTTGAACCTATTGTCAAGAAACAATTCTAACTTTAGTTGACGATACTTCTTGTAACGTTGATGATCAAACGTTTCTAACGATAAAAATTCTCTGATAGCACCAATGACCAGTTATCGCGAATATTATTCTGCGCCATAGCAATTTCTGTCTTTCTCAAACTATTTCTCGAAGTAGACGTTGTCAGCTAGCCGTTTTAAATATTATTATTACTCTCTCGGCATTTTTTTTGCACTGACGTTAGCAGACACACCCCTCGTTTCATTTCGTTTCATAGTTTGTAGACCTGTTAGCGACGTAAACTAAGATTTTGCGTGTTAACTTCAACACGCCCCGCGACTACGAGCAATTTTCTAAATCGCTCTCGCAGATAGCAACGTGAAAACGTGACGGCTCATATCTGCAGGCAGCGTTTTACTGAATAATGAATTCTGACTCGCTGTCGGATATCATGCGTGGAAAGGAAAAAAAGGCTTACCGGTATCGTCGAGGCCCCGCCTCGCATCTTCACCGACTCGGTCGCCTCTGTTATCCGACGCGAGATCGTCCTTTTCCTTATTATCTTCGGAATCGGTGAGCACCGCATCATCATCGTCGTCCGTCTTGTTCTTCGGTTCCCAGGTCATCTTGTTCTCCTTTTTGAGGCGTCTTCGCGCATTCGCGAACCAAGTAGAGACTTGCGTCAGCGTCATTTTTGTGATGATAGCCAGCATAATCTTCTCGCCTTTCGTCGGATATGGGTTCTTCTTGTGTTCATTCAGCCAAGCCTTCAAGGTTGCCGTCGACTCCCTCGTGGCATTCTTCCGCCGCGCTGCCAGGTCGTACCCAGCGCCGTACCTGAAAAAGACAACGAAAAAGATAGCTTACAATGAGACATCTCCTGAAATTCTTTAAAAATTACATTACGCTCGAGTAAGCAACGGCTTGTAAACAGGAAGTGCAATATGAGAAAAATCAAGATGCTAAGAACTCAATAAACCGTAGATAATATTTGCACGCGAATTTCTTAGTTCCTATTATCAGATACTACTTAATCGATATATATAATATATTTTTATAATATATTTTTTTTTACATACACAGAGGTCAATTATAATCTAGGATACACGAAAAAAAAATAGTTTTTTACTGAAGTATCTGAAAATGTAGCCTGATAAAGATTAAAATGAATTTAGATTATTAGATTATCGAAATATATATAAGAAATATATACTTAAACAGATTGCTAGAATATCAAAACTGCAGCATTGTTTATCACGCTCGAGTTTCTACATAATTATTTTGATTGTTCAACGCAAAATTATTTTTAATTCTGTATCTACTTAAATTCTTAAATACTTCAGCAAAATCGTTTTTTCCGTATTTTCTATTTCTTGCGAAGAAATTTAGAAATTACAATCGAATTATTAGTTGTATCTGGTCAATAAATGTCAATTGCATTATTGAGTAATTGCCGTTAAGCAACACTCGTCGTTTGCCTGCCAGAAGGTAACTATTGTTCCATATTTGTCGAAAGGCCACTCCACTGAAGAAGTGGTATCGTGTCGAGGGTGTGAATTCCCTGCAGATTTTGGCAAGTCCGAAGTGCTCTGCACGAGCTCTCGGCTTTCCTAGATCCATGCCTTTTTCTCTTTCTTTCTCTTTCCCTCCGCCTTGCTGAACATCAAACCCCTCCGGGATAGGAGGGGTGGCATCCTACTGGGTCGAGGGTGATACTCCGGCAAATATATACGGGGAATAAACCCCCAACGGCGGCGTGATTCCATCGTGCACCCCCGGCACTCACTCGCCGTAATGGCGATTCGATCGATCCCCTCTTTCCCATCCCCTCATGCTTGCTCGCTCAGTCTCGTCTACTCCTCTCGCATCTCTCTTCCATTCTTCCCTGTCTCCCTTACGAAGAACTCGGGTGCGCGAGTATGTTATAGGTGGATACTGTTATATACTACAGGCTAAAATACCTATCGACGATCCATCAGCTGTGAAACGATGGAAGAGGCACAGTGGTTCACGATAGCGGCGATGGTAGTGGTTAGTAACAATGTTTTGCCTCGAGCGGAACACATCCTGACGAGATACCTGCTGCTGTTGCTCCCCGGTGGGATAAATGAAAATTTCGTAGTATCGAAATCGACTGACGACGACAATCAGGAGATCAATATTGATAATAAATTTTCAAAATAATATTCTCAGCGGTTTATGAGTATTCTACAAATTTTGTGAGAAACAATGGATTTAAATTTACAACTGTATCCGAATAATGTAAACAAATTTTGTATTCTTAATGAACCGCAACATCATTCAAATATTATACATTCCTGTATTCGATTTATAATTTCCTCCAAATTGTATACGGAAATAATCATCAATCGCGGATTCTTTATTTTCGTTATGGCGCTGTTAAAAATAAATTCGTTGTCAAAGAGAGGTATCCATTTCGACTTTATGTAATTGAATTAGGCGAGTGTACGTCAGATAGCGGTCAGATTAAAGAAATCGTTCGGTACACGCGGGGAAGAAACCGAAGAGCGAGAAAGAGAAAAGCGGAAATCGAGGTAAATCGAACGAACGGCGAATTATTAGATTCTCGCTTTCACTCAACAAGCACAAGGCTGTGCAATCCACTCTCCGTACCACCCTCCGATTACCACTGTGATCCGCATCCGAGATTGCCGAGATGACCGCGTCGATGGGGATGGAAACGGCAATCCGCAGGAGGCTGACTCGAAGAAGGTGGAGGACGTTTCACCCTCTATTAAACTCCCTCGTACAAGGGAAAGGCGGCCGCCGAGATACGCCGCCAGTAAAACGAGCCTCTCCTCGATTTCTTTTTTTTTCTTTCTTTCGCTCTCCTTCAGTCGTGTTCCTCCTTTCGCCTGCTGCTACCGCAAGAAAGCGGCCATGGAGGAGTCCTCCTCGAAGGAGTCCTATCGATTTCGATAGGCTTCCGCGTCCTCCGAAATTGCGACCATATGGCAGTATTCATGAAAGGATGAAATAATGAATCATATTACGATGGAAAATTGTTAATTCCATTGCGGATATGTCCTTCGGGAAAAGCTCTCTAATATTTTCTGGATTATCAGCGTTACAAAGCATCATATAATACAGGCTTTGCAGAATTGCTTCAACAAGAATTCATAATAAGAATTTATAATAAAAATTTAATATAGGGATTCTAGTTTTGCATGTCCATTCTGACGCGATCGAACAATGAGAAAATTAACGAAATTCGCAGAAGACAGTAATAGTCCATATTTTGAATCGCAGACTCATCAGGAATCATCAGGAATCGACAGTAAATGACGATACAAACTTGCAGATATCATCAAAATTCGCCCCCTTCGTTAATATGCGCAATTTCGACTGCCTCCCACACTCCAGGCCGCGCCGGTGCTACGCCACGCAATTATCTACATACACAACGAGTCCGCATCGGCATTTACATACTAAGTGTACCGTTGCGTGCCGAGAGAGAATCGCTCGGATGTGATCACGTCTTGTATATGCGACGATGTAGATGCGACGACGAATGGGAGCAAGGTAAAAACTTGGCGAATGTGCGACGACCAGTCCAATCTCCTTTCTTCCTTGTAGCATGTCTCAACCCGATTGGTTCGCGAAAAATCCTACCATTATTCGCACTCGAGTTATGAAGCTATCGGTATCCGAAAATATCAAGTTTTATCGTGAATTAAAATCGCGCAAGCGGATGCAAAAAAGAAAAAAGACGTTATATTTCTTTTCATAAGTATCGTGATCGGATTTCATGATATACATTGAAATCAAAATAACAAGCCAATATGCATAATAAACGTTTTTAAATTTTCATAATATGAGTTTATATATACTGAAGGAATGTAAAAGCCGAATGTATAAAGATCTAAGCGTTATGCTTACAGTGTGACAATTCACGGACTAATAGATTGCGAGTGAATGGCGCTATCTGCTATCATAAACTTCTCCGACACGTTCTTATCATCTTTTTGTCGATGCAAAATCATACGAGGAGCGTCCTTGAAGAACAAAAACGTATATGGATTTTTAATATGTGATTTGCCAATAAACAAATATCAAATATCGCGTATGAATTTTAACGTTAATTCAAGCTGGCCATTTTGAGTGACTTATATAAAAATATCTTCAGTGATTTAAAAATCTTTAATCTGATACTAACAGTAAATAAATAGGAACGAATATCTTTTTTATTGTCAGTTAATCGCCTGTCAAAAGACCGATAATCAAATGTCGACGTTATGCGATATCGGATTCGGCAAATGAATTTCGTGCAAATTTCATAACAAAATGAACTCGGAGTTATAGTATTGCCGCATGTATTTCTGCATAGATTGGAGTGTTAATTTAGAAACACGGTATCGTTCTGGAGAGTGAAAGGATGAGAGGAAGAGAAACGTATCATATACGTGAAACGAAATTGTCGATAGGCTCAGAGGAAGGTTAAAACGATAGGGATCGAAACGGTAGAAATTCCTTCACTAAGGGAGATAATAACAATGCAAAAGGATGTACAGAAAAGCGTAATGCTAGACACTGGCAGCACTCGAGCGACTCATTAGAGGCTTTGCATATGGTGGCGTCAACCTCGAAAGGTTAACCAATATTGGCAGAACGCGCGTAATTACGTCCTCCAGCCTGGTATAGCTGCGTATATATAGAGGTAGCTTCAATAGTTACGCCCGGGTTCGGATGTGCAAACGTTTCCTACCAACTAACCAGCCAATCTACTGCATCTCTCTCTCTCTCTCTCTCTTGCTCTGTCTATCTTTCTCTTTCTCTCGCATACACATACACACACATACAAACACTCTCTCTGTGCAATCGTGTATAGCTTACGGCTGCGTTTGCTCCGTACTGCCATCGACAAGATCCGCCCCTTATACTCGCGCAATCGCTACGTCATACAATAGACTGATATACTATCTATTTCTAATCGCCAACTTCGCAACCTTTTTCTTATTCATTATTCCAAGGCAATGGAGAGTGTAGTAGCAATTATGATAATCAATGAAATTATTGAAACTATGTCTGAGCTTCGATATTTTATTTTTAAGACGAAGCGAAGAGAATTTGGGCGTAAATTTTTTTTACCTTGTTGATCAGTAAAATGTGTCTCGTACATGCTCTATACATCGATATATCAGGTGATTTTTTTAAGTATTAGATGCCATTTCAGGAATTTCCAGACGATAGAAAAGACACGAATAAGTAACCGGTTATGGGAAATCAAAGATAATCATCAAAGAGAAAAAGGCCGCGGGTTTCTATAATGTTGGTAGTCAATGTCTATAAACGATCACTGATAATAAAAAGCGGTATCTCCCGATTAGGTTAAAATTAAGATAGTATCACTACAGCATTCGCTGACATAGTATCCTTTTAATGAATAAAAAGAGCTGCAGCGCAAATTATAGTTATCGTTAAATATGTACAAGATTTGTTTGTATATCGGTCTAAATATATATAATTATCATATTTTATGTATATAATTATCGATCTAAATGTGAAAGAAAAAAAATTTAATTTCATATATATTTCTTATATTATATTAACATTTTGTTGAAAGCTACATAGCTATTTCGATATTTAAATTTCCATTTAACAATTTAAAATGTTGCTATGTTGTCTTATTACACAAAGAGCAAGCAGACATATTCATCTATCAGTTACATCTAACGGGAAAAACGCCATGAATTTTTTTCCACACCTAATATATCATCCAATAACGAATAGCAGGACAGTAAGATTCGCGAGAGTGTGCAACGGCGCGAATAAAGAAAAACAAAGAAATCAATCAATTTACGTAAAGACTATAGGAAAAAAGAGACACTTCTGCCTGTTCAAAGTGTCCTCAAAGGAACCCTTTCGTGCCAGTAACGACATATTTCTCATTTCCTGTAATCAGAGCGTTCGCGTCAGAGCGTCCCAATCGAGCCGCTTCAATTTACACCCTCGCGCGGAGCACCCTCTCCTTGTGTCGTCATACAACGTAGTCTGCAACTTTCAACGCTGTCAGTAAAACAATAGCGGTCTGACGGCATCGAAAGTGACGGGGCTCGTAGTAACCCGTTAAGGGAAGAGAGCGACTGGGGCAGAGATGAGGGAGAAACGAGCGAGAGAGCAACCGTCGTATTATTAAGCAAGTAAATTAATAGAGGCTTGTCCAGGAGAGGTGGTGAGAGAGCGAGGCAGTAAGGGCACTGAATTCCACGATAAACAATGCCTACCGTCAGAGTTTCTCTGGTAGGTGCCGCTGCCACCGCCACCGCCACCGTCGCTGCCGCCGCCGAGCACATGCAGACTATACACCACCCAAAAGGGTGACTCTGGAAGAGAGAGGGAGAAGCCTCTCGTTGCGTGAGTCACAGCGCGCTTGCCTATTTCTGAACGTCAAGTATGAACGTATGTGTACGTGTATGTGTTCACCAGGCGGCCACGAGGGTTGCTAAGCGAAGCAAGTAAAGCACCTGTGGGAGTCGACTCGTTCAGAGGATACGGAGGTGGCCGAGGAAGTAGTCGAAAGGGAGTAGACGTACTCGAGGGAGTGCGAGAGAAAGATGGAAAATGGAAGAGGAGAAGAGAGAGAGAAAGATAGAGAGGGATTTAGAGTCGCGGGAAAGGAAAGATAGAGATGAGTATAGAGCGAGAGAGCATACGGAGACGAGAGTAGAGTGGTGAGTAGAGCAGAGAGAGACCTGGCGAACGGGCAAGCTAACCCCGGGGAGGAAGCCAATCAATAAACTCACTCACTCACTTGCTCTCCTACGGAGAGAGACCTACTGCTCTCCCTATGCTCGCGATGTGGCGATATGTGTATGTGTGTATGCCAATATATGTATGTACACACGTCCAACCTGGAAGCCTCCATTATATACGCCCACTCGGCTGCCTACAGCCATTTTGTAGCCGTCCGTCGTGTTTGGCCTAACTCGAGCGCCGGTACCTTCAACCCCCTTCGAGTTCGACAGAATTCGGAAATCGCGGCAACTACTTTGGCCGAATGTCAAGTCGATCAATGATGATTACATCGGACGCTATCGTATTAATGTTGTTACACGCGATCAACTTGTGCAAACGAACTACATCTGTTTATCTTCGAAACGATATTAAAGCTGGACGTTTAAATTGAATATCCGACGTATCGTACATCATATTAACGTAAAAGTTACTCTACGTCTGCTGTGGTTTCTCGACGAATAACGCTACGGCTCTTCATCTCGCCGATACAACCAACGCGATTTTAACCATGCGCCACAAACGATGTGCTTCTCCAGGTGTGCGACTAAGGGGGAGATATTACGGATTCGCAATAACGATAACCGTCGTCGCGCGAAAACGTTTCCAGCGAGGAATATACGTGGCAAATACGACGGGATCGTGACTCTTGTTTTAATGGCGGCTCGCAGAGGTAACGGGACAGGGGTACGAGGAGAGATGGTTCTCTCTCTCTCTCTCTCTCTCTCTCTCTCTCGCTCGTTCATTCTCTCTTTCCCTTTCTCTTTCGAGGTAGTTTAATCTAATGGAGTCGAGAGACCATGAACCTGGCGATAAACTTACCCGTAGGCGGCCAGGGTTGGATCGTAAGGGTAGTAACCCGTGGCGGCAGGTTGAAGGGCGGCCGTGCCCCAAGCAGCACCCATGTCCGCCGTCATGCCCATCCCCGTCGCGTCCTTCAGCCCGTACGGATTACCCTGCAAGAGCAGAGCATGATAAGCGCTAATTTATTTAATATGTCGCTACATCGCGCATATAAATTCTCCTACAATGTAAACATGCTATCGACATGCTATCCTTTTTAACACGACGTTAAAATTAAAAAAGAAATAACGCGGCATCGATCGATATCGATCCTTGCGTGACACGAGCGATTCAGGAAACTAATACAGATCCATTATAGTTAATGCTACAGATTATGTTCTGCATGTTGAGAGAGATTATCGCAAGCCTGTATATAGAAACTCTTTAAAGGTTCAATCCATCTCAATTTTCACTGATAGACTGAAAAGACACAAGGAATCGTCACGATCGTATAAATATAATATTGGACTTGAACACACAGTGTGGTTTGTAGTCTTAAAAAGCTTATACGAGCAGGATAAATATTTCTGAAAGAAACCTTTCAATCATCTTTTACTTTCGTCTTAATCACCCCATGAGATAAAAGGTAAATGAAAGGAGGCCGCAAGTTTAACCAAGCATCCTAAGACATTATCGCAGACAGACGTCAGTTAGTCGGTGTATAATATCGTCACAAGACGCGTTGTAAAGGCACACTGTAAAACACGAGCAAAGAGATGGAGAAGAGGAGATGAGATATGAGAGGAAAGAGTGGAAAAGAGAACAAGAAAGAGGAATGTAGGTGTGAGAAAAGAGAAAGAATGTGGAGGTACGTTACGCGGCTAATAGTAGTACAATGGAAGATATTATTAGTGCAGCGACTTAGGAGTAGTTTCTTTGGCGCCATGAAGTTTCATATTACATCTAGTCGACATCGTCATCGTCGTCGTCGTCGTCATGTCTTCAT
>Ga0157363_1001845_pt1 | contig 18138 bp, 9 predicted proteins | sample AttsexASBM1_FD_111477 | JGI IMG/M metagenome (GOLD analysis project Ga0157363, IMG submission 111477) | Fungus gardens microbial communities from leaf cutter ant in Ribeirão Preto, State of São Paulo, Brazil - Atta sexdens ASBM1 | ecosystem: Host-associated > Fungi > Mycelium > Unclassified ... | reverse complement strand
ATTATCAGTTTGCAAGACTACTAAATGTCCTAAAGTAAAATCATAATGATAGATTTAATAATAATATTAACTTTGTTTATGATTTCTCAATCAAAAAATCATTATACATGATTTGAAGAAGACAATAAATACATAAAAATAATATATAAAATGTACATAAGAATAGTATTTTTATAGTAATATGTAAGAAAGATATTTATTTTCTTATTTATAATATTTGATTTTTGCACAAATTTAGTCATGCTTTGAAATATTTATATTTACATATTAAATTTTTAGGCATAGTATATTCCAAATGTATATTTGGAATATCTTGATGTTATAAATAGTTGTTATAAATACTAAATGAACTGATTGATTTATGAATTCATAAACTTATAACTTGTAAAGTACGATATAGTTATCTTAATTATTATATTTTTTATATTTTTACAACTAGTATGCTGGTATGCAGTCATTATTGTAGAATATAATTGTTTATGATTATTTGCTTCTTTTTTATTCTGAATGATTTATGTGAGATGATCATCAAGAATGTACTACGAATTCATGCCTTAAGAAATATCGAGGGTGCGGTGGCGACATAGAGGACGTAAATCAGACGAAACTGTACCGCGGAATTAAAGGACTCTCCGCCGGCCTGCGTCCTTAATGAATGTACCACCGCTACTAATTAGACGTCTTTAGTGCCGTGCGCGTCGCTTCATACCAGGGGGAAAGGGAACGAAGAGAAAGTGTTGTAACCGCTATTCATAAGCGATTTATATTGCGAATTACAAGTTGAAGAAGCCGTAGCATTATCGATAAGAATTAACAAATATATAGATGCGTAAGAGAGAGAGAGAGAGAGAGAGAGAGAGAGAGAGAGAGAGAGAAATCATTAATTGTTTGAAAAATTATTTTTAAATTATTTTAATTTAGAATTTTTTGAATTGAAATTCCAAGAAAGTTTTGTTAAATGTTCGACAATTATAATATATCAAATTATATTAATTTATATTTATATTTATAATTGTCATAATATTATTTTTTTTTTGCTCCTATAAATCTTTTTCGTTTTAACTATAGATACAAAGAATATTATCAAAATATCTATAAAAACTTTTCATCTTTCACATACACTTTAAAAGCTTACATAAGACTCTAGTGTCGCTTGAGCATATCGTTTCCTTGAAGGGATAGCAAATACCCAAGACATATTTATAAAAGCAAGTATCCAAACTTCGAGAAAACGGATCATAGTATAGAAACATGCATCGGTTTCTCGTCTATCACACTGCCATTCGACCGATCGGTCAATCACTGTAGTCAAACGTCAATGTAACAGGTTGCACCGTTGAACATCGTTTGAGAGCTGGTTGGTAGTTACCTCCGGCTTGACTGGTTCCCTTCAGGGGTCGAGAGTGGATACGAACTGCGAGCAGACAGACGGGGTAGAGTAATTTCTGTCTATGAGGGTGGTTGCCTCTCTTTCTCTTTCTCTCTGTTTGCCTGTCAATCTATCTATCTTTTGCTACCCTTTCCTTGTCCAAGAGGAATCTGTATGAAAAGCTATCACCCCAAAGCTACAGGGCCTTTCGCTCTCCTTCACTCCTCGTCGGCCACCATTCTGCCTTCGAAGACAGATTATGGATAATTATCCGCAACCTATTACGCGCTAAAATCTTGTCACTGCGATTATCGGCAGAGCGTGAAGAAGCTGCTTTCTGTGCGATGCCACTATGCCGTGACGTTGAATAGAGCACTCGACGCTTACCGTCGCTTTCGACTATCGACGTCGCGGCTTAGTACTTGACGTACTGAATCTTTGCTGTAATCTTGTTAGAACCGTTACTGGAAATATCGATGAAAATATTTATTTTTCTTTTATAATTTATACCTTTAAGTTAATTAGAATCGTTATTCGATAATAGTAGTTATAACGTTTATCAAATACAGTTAATATTGAAGATCAATGTATGTTGGAGCAGAACTAACTTTCCTTTGAATATAAAAAGTCGATATTGGATACAAAAATATGATTTGGAACTTTCGAACTTTTGCGATTTTGAAATTCCTGAATTTGGAGTAGCACATTTGAACTTTGGGGTCTTGAGATCTTAACTTTGAGACTTTTAAATCTTGGAATCTTAAGATTTCAGAATTTTGATATTTTTTAATGTTACGAATGTAGCATATTAAAAACTTGAAATTTAAGATTTCAAGATTGATTTCTAAAGTTTTGAGATTTAAGAAAATTCAAGGAAGCTTTTGTCTTTGATTTCTAAATTGCAAATTTCAAGATTGAAAGTGGAAAAGTATAAAATTCTAATTACTTTGGAATTGAATATTTTACATAGTTTCATGTAAATATTGTCAATACGTAATCATGTCTATTACATGCGCTGCTCTTAAGTAGGTAGTTGAGAAGAATGTATCTATAGGCAAATTGTCTAGTATATATTTGCTAGACATATTGCGTCGTACTTTCTGTCGCAGTGCAGCCGCGAGGGTATCATAAGCCGAAGAAAGTCTAGTTATCCATCTAGATAGCTGCTTTACAATCCGCAATGTAGGGCATCTAGTTAGCGCAAATCGGTGCGGCATTATTTCTATGCGAAGTCGCGGCAACCAGAATATTATATTCGCCGCAGAATAATGCCATCCATCAAAATACCGATGCCTAGGATAATTGATGCCATCGGAACGGCGACGCCAGTCACGCTAGACAGCGCATGGCGTAAAATTGAATATCGATTAGACGTTCGGAGGGGGCTCGAAATGGTGCTCGCTAAAGTTATTAATTCCCCTCGCAGGCACAAAATCTTTCGATTAAATAGCAGCAACAACGCCCGGCTTGCAATGTAAATTCGTAATTAGTCTCCCTCCTAATTAATTTTTGATTTTCGATTAAGTTAACAATATCGTGCATAAGATATATGTTTCGAGAATTCAAAATTCTATAAGCTATCAATATTTTTAGGATTTTAAGATTTCAAGAATTTTAGAATACGAAGCATGGAAGTTTTTCAATAAAGTGCTTTCACAATTGTGTATTTCGAAGATTTAAAATTTTCAGTGATTAATAGTTATTCAATAATTTCAGAATTCTTTCAGAGTTTTAGATTCTGAAGATTTGAAATATTAATATTAAATTTTGAAATGTTTCAATATCACTAATATCTATTACTAACATTATCGCTATTAAATCTGTTAAATCTTGGAAATGTATCTTAGGAAATATTGGTATACTGTAGAGTCTATTGTGAAATGTTGATATTTTACGATGTTGAAAATTATATTTATATTATACTTATTATATTATTTCGTTTTGATGTTTTGAGAAACTTTAGTGTCGTATGTTTAATATTCACAAGTGACACAATTATCAATGCTAAAGTAATTATGTCACTGATATTGTTTGTTCACGTTTTATTTTTTATTTATTGTTTTAATGTGAATCAAACGCAAACATCTTCCTGCAAATTCGTATTGTGGCTTATTGAGTTTGTTGAAATTTCTAGTGGTAGTTTTACACACAGTTTTTGCAAGTATTTACCTCCTCGCATCTCCTGTACGCTGCTGATCCAAATAGTAAGACGATTTTATTTTTACTTTCCTTCCTCTCGTCTTCTTTGCGGCAGGTTCCGTTTCCGTCCACGGAAGAACGAAAAAGAAACGACTGTTTTGCTCTCTTTCGATCGATATCTTAAGAGAGAATGGACGGACACGTTGCGCTACCCTCGAGGGTGAAAACCTTTACATAAGAGCGCGACGTGAAATCGGAAAATGAAACTCACATCGACCTTTGATCCTTTCGTGTAATGTCGAGAGAAGGATGACGTTTGGACACGCCAATAGTTTCCTATGTAACTTTTTAGGCATGGAAAGTATTGTAAAGAAGGATGCCTTTTATTATGTTTGGAAATATGAAATGCTATAGAAAAACGCGAATATAAACAACTAAATTTTGAATTACATTTGAAAGAAAAAAGAACGACTATATTAGAATATAAAAAAACACAAGCAACAATTTTATTTTACGATTTCTTGTGATATTTTTTAAATACATATATCTGTTTTTTTCATAACATCGTGGATTTATTTAATGACCATATATTATTGCAGTTATATAAAAGAGATATATGTGTATATATATATATATATATATATATGCATTATTTATTTTGAAAATTAATTCAACTAAATTTTACAAAATTAATTATTTGAGAAGAATTTTCTACTAACAGTTGCTGTTAACATTGTGTATCAAAATGTTAATACAGAAAAATGTAACAATATCATATTTAGGAAATCGCTGTGCGCAATTAAAATTACAAATTTGAAATTGGTGTGAAATTCTTTCAACTCTCACATTCGATATCACGGTCAATTGCCAGTTATCGAATTACACGCGTTATAAAGCATGTATTTGCCGCGAGCAAATACACGAGCCTACGTCATTCTACGATGTTACAGACTAACGCCTTAAAAAAACAATGATACGGATTATGAAGATAAAGACTACGACACATTTTCTCGTAGTCTTCTTTATTTTTCATACGTTTCTTTCAAGCGATTACAGTAAATATTGAAAATGAAAATTGTCCAGTTTATTCTTGTTGATCCTGTTTTTGTAAAAAATACTTCTCGTACAAGACAAAAATTCTCAGAGGAGACTGTCGTATAAGAAGAAAGTAATCCCGCGTAGCGTTCTTAGTGCAAATACTAGCGTGTTAATAATGACATGGGCAGATGCACTTATATACGTTTGATACGTATAATAAAGGGAGTTGAAATTATTGTGGCTGGAAAATCCGTTGCGCGAAAGGCCGCGAGAAATTGGAAGCATGTTGTGTAATACCATCGAGCTTACACGTGTTTTCCTGGCTTAGGGCAAGGCTATGCGTATAATAATGACGTGAGATAAATCACGTGAGGGTTACGTACGAAGATTCTACGAAGTCAGAATGCTGCTCGTAATATCATATTCAAGGTTGCGACAAATCTTGATTAATCTTTTCAAATATCGGTGCGATTATGCATGCCACGTGCATTAGATAATGTTTGATTTTAAATAACATTAAAAAGTCTAAAGTTATAAATACACGTGTAAGTGTATCATTTTATCATTAAGCAGCAAGAAAATATTAAAGGCAGAATTAATTTTAATTAGCCTGGAAAATTATTTTAATGTACGTATAAAATTAAAATAAAATTAAAATGGATATTTAAAATGTGTCTGTCGATTTATCGAAAATAGAGATTAATATAACTGGATAGAGATAGATATAGTAAGTATCATTGATGTGATAAGTTATTTTTATAAACCATTTTGTTCGATACGTCAATTTCACTGAATTCCGCTCTTTACTTTTATAGAGAACGTAATGGCCGAAGGCATATAGGAAATATTCGCTTTTATTGAAATATACGGTAATCCATAAACATAGTTCGTAGAATATTTTCTGCCGCAGTGCACTGCATTGCGCTGCTCGCATTTGATAAACAATGTAGAAAAAGGCTTCCACCGGAAAACCAACATGTTGTTTGGAACGACAGAAAATTTAAAGTATAGAGATTAACATATTACGTAGGTTTGCATACATTTATGTAGATGCACTATCGTCATCTCTACGCTATTTACATTTTGTTGTCATGCACATAAGCTTGCAATTATAATAACCATATAACTCGACTCGTACTATTTATGAGAATTTATTTATAATTTCTCTTTATTTTTATATAGACGTTACAATGCTGCTAACGTAGCTCGTTGATATAAACGTGTCGTGCGCTCAGAAATCAGAAAGCGTGACGACGGCGACGTCACGGCGCGTCACGTCGCGCGACCAGGTTAACGAAAACCGATGCGGAATGACCGATCGTTTCTCGCCGTGCCGCGATGCGAAAGGATCGTATATTTAGAACGCCGCGAGCCTTTACTTCGCGAAATCTTCGAGACATTTCCGCGACCGGAGACAAATCGTCGGCGCTAGTCAACGTCGACGTTTGAAAGAGAAGAACTGCTGATCGCGACAGTTAGCAGTGGCCTGTCGGGCTTCTCCCATAAATAAAATGTCTATTTTAAAAACGACGCATCTCATATTTCAAAAATCCTATTGGAATGGATGTACTACACGTTTAGAACAGTAGAATGTTACGGACTTGAAGAATTGGCGCAATCTTGATAAAAATCACGTAAATTAATCAGAATTTTTGTTCATAAAAAATGCTTAAAAAGAATATATATATATATACTTTACATTGAATTCTGTAGACAAATACTAACAGATATAATGTATCTCGTTAATATAGTATTTAAATAATTTATTGCCTCGACTGAAATGATTTATAAGAATTTAATAAATACGTATTAAATTTTTGATCAATATGAAAAAAAAAATTATAAACTCTTATTTGTCAACATCAAATCAGCTATCGAATCAAGTGCACTTGTTTTCGATGCATCGCTCATTACCATATCGACTTTATCTCAAAACTTGAAATTCATTCCAACGTGGTTTCGTTAATGGCATCAGAAATTCACGAATTTGAAATTATTCGGTTTCTATAGTGTTTGCAATAGCGCCAATCCCTACAGTGGAAATAGCCGATGGTGTGACTAAAGTTTAATTGACGTCGGGATTTGCATTCGCTCGTTGTTCGATTCGCGAGCTTACATTGGCGCGCTGATAAAAATTCAGACCGGCCCATTGTATTCAAATTCCTGCGCGGTAACCTCGCCGGCTGGTATTCTCGTTCTGGTACACTTGTAAAACGAGCATGTAAAAAGGAGCGCGACGACATCCACGGTCGTACTTTAGCGAACAGGCTTAACCATTTCGGATTCTAAATACAGTTTTGCCTTTCACAGCTTCCTTTTGAATCGTCTTGAAATTCTATATCGATCAGCTTTACTATTAGAATGAATCTTCTGGTTTTTGAAATTACTTTTTTTTGAATTATTATTAACATTTATTCGTATGTCTTTTTCTCTAAATCAATATCTCTGACAATATTTTTTGAACGATTCTTACACAATTGTCGTTAAACGTCAAATTTCATGTTATTAATAAATAATGCATATACTCAATTTTATATTATTTTGCCTAAATAATAATCTATATGACATTCTTTTTTTATTATCACAACAATTTTGTTTATACCTTTGTTTGCATTGTAAAATTTTAAAAACATAAAAATTTATTTTATAGTAAACTGATGTAATGTTTATTAAACAAGAATTATAAAGCATGTCTGTCGTATAATCCTTATTTCACATCTGAAAATCTTGTTTAATTTAAAAAATGTCATGTCACTCACGTTTGACGTATCCATTTGTCACAACCTACACTACAATTTAAACAATGCTGTATCTTTCGAAAATACGAAGTCCTCAGCTTCATCATGGATGTCCCGGAGGACCGTGTTAACCCTGACCTTCGGTCTTGTTACTTAGCGAGCAGAAGGGAGAAATCGGTGACGAAGGACGGGGAGAGGGGATGAAGTTGGGGTGAAGGGTCTTGGAATAAGGCGAGTACTCTTGTTTCGCCAGCTCGTGCAGCCTCCGCGGTATGCGATTTCCGCGGAGGCTCGAGGGGTCTATCGACGTCGCGGGAGGGCACAGAGAGGGCGAGGAGAGGATGATAGGTGAAGGATGGAGGGGGCGAGAGGGGGAGGGGAAGGGGGGAGGGGGAGGAAGGGAGGGTGGAAGAGGCTTGGTACGCCAGGGCAGTCGTGTGGATGCGTGGGCTCGAGTTCGACCCCAAGAGCGAGACAGAGATAGAAGACACATAGAGGAGCAGGGATTGCAGGGAGGGAGCTGGGGGTAGAGAGGGAGCGGCGGTGGAGAGAAGAGGAGAGGATAGGAGCGTAGGGGAGAGAGAGGCAAGAGGGTTGGACGGGTTGGATTCGCCGGCTCACCGCTATTGATTTTTCCCGTCAGACTCGCGGCCTCTTCGTTCCGCTCTTGGTCCTCGTTCTTCCCCCCTCAGTCCCTCTATCGTTGCCTCTTTCCCTCTTCCCTTGACGTACCCGTCCCACGTATCCGGCCCCTCGCCACCTCCGTCCTTTCCATCCTTGCTCACTCGCTCCCTCTTTGCTCTCTTGCTCGTTAATGCCCTACCGCCCTTCGACTCTCGATCTGTTCTCTCTTTTTCTTTCTATATTCTCCATTTGCATTCGGAGATCTTTCTTTATAGTATCTTCTTCCTCTTTCTTCATGTTCCGCACCCTCTCTCTTTTAATCTCCTTTTTTCTTCTTCTCTTCGCTACCCACAGTTCTTAAGGGATTTAATTCCTTCCTTTGTGTCTTTCTTACATTTTTTATCCTTATATCTATCTTTATTTTTCTTCGACTTATATTTTTTTTTGTAGTTTCACATTTTTGACAAGTAATTCTTTTCGAGTCTTTAAGCGTTTTGTGACTTGTGTGTGTGTGTGTGTGTGTGTGTGTGTGTGTGTGTGTGTGTGTGCGTGCGTGCGTGCGTGCGTGCGCGCGGTTGTGTGTGTGTGTGTGTGTGTGCGCTCGTGCGCGCGCGCGCGCGCGTGGTGTGTATGTATGTGTACGTGTCCTAAAGGATATGTAATTATTTCAATTCTTTAATCTACTCTGTAATCTACTCTTGTTCTTTTATTCTTTCCGCTCCATATCTTTTTCTCGTCACTTTTTTCTTTTTTTTTTTTGCTTGGATTCATTTATTTGACTTCTCTTCTTCTCGTCTCTCATTGTCGAGAAATTCTTTGCGAGTGCACGTGTGTATGAATTTATCCGCATGTACGATTAAATACGCGCATTTCGTTACATATATGCGTGCACTTGCAACGGAAGGCTTGCTTAATGGTCGGTTGATGATCCCGAATTGGATGATTCCGTGAACAGGCTGCTTCCGAACGCCCCGCTTTCCCTTTGTCATTGTTCAAACACCACAAAAACTTAGAATTACGCTGATCATCAGCTCTCACTGCGTCGTCACGAAGTTGTATTCCTGATTAATTAGTGGGATTTCTGCAAGAAATTTAGGTCCTTTCGGGCGGGATTGAAGAATAGATCGAGAAGTAGTCGGGTTAATGAACGACGTTTTTATTATACTAATTTATCTCACATCACAAATTACTATTATACTCTCTCCAATGTAGCGGAAGTGCAGGGAAAATTATGTCACCTTATTAACTTTGAAATCCAATGAAAGAGAAAGTCATTGAAGTATCTTTGCAATAGCATACTTTTGTACAAGATAAACGCTAAAATTGTAGATTCGAGGTTTAGGACTGTCATGATAATTCTTATCTAGATATCTCACGATATGTTATGATTTACAAACGATTTGAATAGCTACCGTATATTCGAAATGCGCTGTTATAAAAGATTTTCTTTTAAAACACAATCGAAAAGATCTCAAAACAGGATTAATATCATTAATCGCAATCGAGGGTACCTTTCTCTTATTTGGAATGGATGCCTTTTATCTATGCTATGCACTTTACGAACGTGCTCCTTGAGATTGTTCGAGCATTTTGCCGTCTTACAACGTTTTCTTAGAGTAGTTATACCAATCGCGCGTATTTCCATATCTGAATCGAGAATACTCTCGTAAAAGTTTTCACGATCTTCGTAAAACGGTACTATCAGTATCTGCAGTGCTATCTGCGATCTAGTTTCAGAACCGATTAAACTATATCAATTTTGTATCTACTACTTCCTCTTCGATCGGTGACGGAAATTGCATTCGTGCAACGCGTAAGATACTTAGTAAGATTGATAATTCCTCTCTTAACTCTCCTCGATCCAGTAATTCCAGATGGAGTCACATCTGTTATGTTTACAATATGGTCATCCGTAAAAGAGAAGTTAAATCCTCTTCTTTAAATGCGCAATAAAAATAAAATATTGAAATATAATATATTGAATATACCTATAACAGAAATTCTAGCGAAATATTCAGTTTTCAGAAGTGGAGATAAAACACACGCGTAATTTGTTTGACACGCAGAAATGTTTTCACGCAGTATAAAACTGCTTTCGCGATTAAAATGAATAAAATTTCAACAAGAGGAAATCACGAAACATAATTTTCGTTTCTATAATTTTCAATGGATAGTGCTGTATACAGAATATTATTATTAATCGAGGATTATTTATATGAGAGTTGATATGAGAGTAATATCAATTTAATTCAGGCGCCCACATCTAATATATTATGAAATGTATATTTCATAAACAAATATTATTTGATTTTTATAAAAATGTCAAAAAATATGATAGATTTTTATAATGCGTTTGAAAATTTAATGAATTTTGAAGACACTCTATAGGAAGTTTTGAATAAAATAGATTTCTTTCAGAACTTTCAAAGGGTTATCCACAAACAATATTTTATTCGTTCCGTTTATAAGTTCGCGGCTGGCGTCATCTCTAAAGTTTATCACTTTCGACCTATCCGCGAGCTAATCGTATCGGGTCTAGACCGTTTATCGGCTTCCTTGGCCTTTTCCGAGACGGAAGACAGAGAGAGAGAGAGAGAGAGAGAGAGAGAGAGAGAGAGAGAGAGAGAGGGAAAGAGACAGAGAAGAATCTGCGAAATTTACTCTCCGTCTACCTTCGTTACTTTGAAAACGGAGTGACAGATTCGTTGCGTTCGGCCTGTGTCGTATTTGTGTTCACGTAAATTCGATCAATCTCGCGATCAGTACTTCCATTCTGATAATTCTTTCCAAAAAAGGATTCTTTCCTTTTCGAAAAAGGATTTATTCAGAAAAAGTTCCTTCTCAGAAGAAGAGATTTTCTTGTTGGAAAAAGTTATATTTTCGAAGAATATATGTGATACTCCATTAATTTTCGAGAATTATGTTAAATTATAGACTCGATTTTTAAAAGGAAATGTCTTTGTTGTTTCAACATATATAAATTTAATGTAGTACATATTGAAAAAAATAAGATTTTCATAACATCTCATTTAATGATTTGCGAGAATAGTATTATAATAATGCTACTAAAATAATTTTAGATTTTTAATTTTCTACATCTCTTTCAAAAGATAAAAGAATAATATGTAAATTTTATCATTTTTGACAATTTAAAACAATTATAAAAATATTATAAAAATTAAGTTAATCGAGGAAATTAAATTATATTGTGGAAATATCTAAAAAAATATTATTAATTATTGAATATATTAAGATTGCGACTAACTAATATTCGAGAGATTGAAAATCGATTTTGTTAAAAACTCTGCGAGTTTTTATCGTTTGGGAAAAAATTTTCAAAAAATTATTAACTGTTTAGTTTTTTTGTTGTTTTTCTTTTGCTCATTTTCATTCTCATTTTCATTCTTAAAATATACTTGGGATGTAAAATCTTTTTGTTTCTCGAAAAAACCGCTTCTACGAATATAATTACTAACTGCTAAATTTCCATCGCTGCGACATTTTTCTCGTAGATTCGGGGTCCCACCATGTTGGCTATACCGCTCATGACTATACTTCGGGAGTAATTTCCATGAGACCATACTCACACGCGCGCACATACGTACGTGAGCGTTCTCATACATAAACAATTTGCGTTTCCCGCTCGAAAAAGCGAAAAAAAGATCTATCGTAAAAGCGAGTCTTTCGACGGCGACGATTATGGATCTGGGACGGTATGCATGCGAATGGGGAACATAATCTCGTTACTCGGCCGGAGATGCATAAAGATACGACGTGATTAATTACGTAGGCGCCCTTTACGAGACGAACAATGCGCGAACAAATATTTTCATACTACGGTGATCCGTCGATTGCATTTAATAAGCCGAAATTTTAAATGATAAATAGACTACCGGATTTTCGTATCATTTTTAAGAATAAAAATAGTGATATACGGTATTATTTTTGTTACTGGTTTTGCAATTGAAACTTCAAAATATCTGAAATAAACATTTTATTTATGTTAATTTTTTATTATATATACTTCATTATACTTTCACGCATTTAGTTTCGATATACATGTGTTTATGCAATTCGTTTTACGGGAATCCGACGGAAAATATCACTTTCATACATTTTTTTATAAACCGTATATTTGTTACGCTTCTTTTTTACAACGCTAAATGTTAATAGTTTTATATCATCATAGTGTTAACTTTAATTTGATAGATGCGCTAATTTTTTTAAGGCAATCTAAAATGATGAATTAAAAAAAAAAAGAAAGTTTTATCTTTGTCATTATTAGAGTCTTTGAAATTACTTACTTTGCTTAATTTTACTTATTCTACTTTAAAGAGCCATTTTATTTTTTAAAATACGAAAGTTTATATGTATATTTACAACTATACAAGCAACAAATTATGAGTGTGATTTGTAACCGATTTCCGATTCTTTCGCATGGATATCTTGATAATAAAGGACAATCCGATTGGATACATCTTCCTTCCATCTCGATTCCGTTCGTTCGCTTATTTTCTACATCTCACCGCAGACGAAACCACGAAGACGACGAATCTCGGTTGCGCGGCAACCGCATTTCCTTGCGAGGTGGATAAACGGACTCTTCCGGAAAAGAGAAATTGGAAATGGATACCCACACACACACACGCGCGCGCGCGCGCTGTGTGTGTTTGTGTGTATATAAAATATATGTATATATAATATATATCTATAGATACACATACACACACACACACAGACATACACAATATACATACACATGCATATAGATATATATCGTATATATATATATATATATATATATATACCTATATACAGACATATATACACATACATGCGAAATTGCGCGAAACTCGTGAAGACGAGATTGGGATGGAACAACTTTAAACTGCATTCCAGTGATCTGCTTGATTGAATAGCAAATTGGTAGACGGTATAACCGTGCATTTGTGCGCGCGGCTGCTTGTTTCCGAGGAGAATACGAAAGCAGCGTCAGATAATCGCCATGTTGCGCGATACGATCGATCTTTTCCATCTCACGAAACGATTTTCGCGAAGCGGGATGGGAAATGCGTAAACTCGGCATATTTCATTTGCGGTACAAGTGTTTAACGGGTCGTTTAATCCCAATGCTCACTGTTTGCAAAAATCCACGTTTTTCGAGAAATCAAGGAATCGGATAAAATATTTCGAAATATAAATTAATCAATTTGTTTAAAAATGTTATCACTCCAAATTCAATTTATTTTGATTTAAAACCTTACAGTATTATATCTATCTCGCTATGAACTATCCAATTTATTTTCAACGTTTAAGATAATTTTATTAATCTTTTTGGTTTAAATAAAATTCTAGCAAGAATTATATAAAAAAAAATTAAAAGAAAACAAGGTAGAACGTTTATTTAAAATATTACATATATAAAATTTATTAAATTATATTATATATAAAATTCTTTCCAGGCTAACATACATGAAATCGATTTTTCTAACATAAAGCGTTAGTATAATTCTGTAGTAAATTTCGGATTTCGGTGATAAATGAAGAACAAGACGCGAAACAGAGAAGACGAATCACCTTGTTCGAATCAGACAGTGTTAACAGTCTGGGAATAAAGTTTCCTTTTGCGACGTTTGCCAAATCCAGTCCGCATCGTGCGTTGGTCGTGAGAAATGCGGACGATGACAGTAAGCGGAATTCGAAGGAGCCTGCAGCCGAAGATTGACGACACTCTGTGAAGGGCAGAAAGATGCGGGAAGGATGCCAATACACGGGGTGTGCGGAAAACTATTCTTATGTCTACAAAAAAATCTTTTTTCAGGATTTTATTTGTGAAGATTAATTTAGTATAATAATTATTAATGACATTATCACAATAATAAGAAGAAACAATAAGAAATACTAACACTAAGAATATCCATTAGCTTAATTTCAGCTTATCTTTTATGTTATTATTAATTGATACATTTGATATTACTTCAGTATTGACAAAGAATGAAAATAGTTGCAATTTTTTTTTTTTTAAATACTTTTATCGCAAACTCATATTTTTCTAATTATTTATGAACTCTATTATTTATTAACTGTGCTGTAGAAACACATAAAAATGTAATTGTATAGTTAATTAACTTTTTGATTGAATAACAATCAGCTTTTAATAATTATCCTCTATCAGTTTTTAATAATCTAAATTGTGATATTTCAATAATATTGGAGCATGCTTTTTGGCTTTTTTCTTTTTACTTGAAGCTTTTTGTACACTCTATATAAGAGCAAAAGGGAATAAGGTAAACAAAGTAGAATAGAGACAGGAGGTAGAGACTGATTCGCGAAGAGCCCTCGTAAAACCGGTGCACTTCGTCGGGAATTCCGTTGCGTCGTTTTTCCGCGGCTGTTCGGATTCTGCGGGATGTGATTTCTTTCCGACATCATTCTATCCATAGGCATCTATAGGATAAAAACTAATATCCTCATATCAAATTTACATTTACATTTTACATTCAAGTTGTTGAATTAATCTAAATAAATATCGAATTTAAAATTATTTTTGTCGGTTTTGTAAAAATTTAAAAAACGAAACTTTTTAACATATATTTAAAAGAAGAAAAAGATGGAAGAGATATAAATATTCTTAAAAATCAAGGCTATACTATTTTATTAGAAACTACGATTAAAATATGTTAGAAGATAATTATCTTTATACTATATGTATATACACGCATATATATATATATATATATATATATGTATATGAATATGTATGTGTATATATACTATATATATTTGTGTAACGATTCTTTGCGCCGCTATATATTTGATAATCCTATAGGATGCAATTAATTTAGTAATCATCGCCCTCGCAAATCAACCGAGAAATCGATACCATTCTTCCGATTCTCATATAACTAGTTAAATAAAAAAAGACAGACACGACGAAATATTTTCATTAATTACGTTGCCACAATTGTGTCGCCGTTTTTATTTCGGGTGTTCCATTCAACATTCGCCGCTTCCATTTTTGTCCGTTTCAATTGTGGCGTATCGGTAACTAGTAATTTTTTTGTCCGCACACAAGAACGCGCCATCGATCCCGCCTGGGAACCTGTTAGCGCGTCAATGACACTTTCAGGGGACGAGATATAGCGAATCGCGTACCCTCCTCTATCATGGCATTCATATTTATCAGTTTAGTTCTTAAAAAAAAGGTTGGAATATATTACACATAAATATATTATACATAAATATATTACACATAAATATATAATATATTACATAAAATGTTTAAATTATATTATGTTTATAAATAATATGCCTTGTACTCGTAGTATATCATATAAACTGCATGCAATATATTAATCTGTATCTATATTACATGGACATTTTAGAAATAGTTATTTAAATCTATTAATTTATAATTGTATTTTATAAACGTTCATGATATTAAATAATGTATATTTTATTTTGTTTTATATGCCACTATAATGTTTACATCCATCAAGAAGAAACCGGGTTCATTTTCGCGCACTGCATCGAATGATTTATAACAGCCCGCCGATTCGTAACGTTATTAATTCGCATGATTGATTTCCGGCGCGGGAATGGCAGGCGTGATTATACTGGTCGAAGGACGCGCGCGGATAATCACTCTTGTCAGATCCATTAAGGGATTAAAACCCCGATGAAGCCGATCCGCGTAACAGATTCCTCATCGTCGCTCGAGAAGGTCATGCAATTTGTTGGAGAAGATTTTTAAGTCGTTATGATAAATCGATATCTTAAATATGGAACGCCCGATGTCGTCCGGAAGTGGAAGAAATGAAATATTATGCGGAATGTTTCGGAAGTCAGGTAACAATTTTCTGTAAAAGTAACAGGAAAGTAATATTAGAAAAGAAATTAAAACGAGATTGTTTTAATATAGAAACAGAGTCACAAGTTATGGAATCGATAAACGTTTGGATCAATAATATTAAGATCAATTTTATTCTAAAATCTTCTAAGATGTTCAAGATGTTTAAAATAAAATGAAATGAGAAATATGTGAAAGTCATGAAATATCATTAATTTTTAATAACAGCATAAGTAGAATATTTAATTTTTGCGTGTGTCTGCGATTATTCAATACTGACGAGAATATAAAAGAAAAACTATAGATATATAGAGAAAATATTTCATTCGTAGTTTAGTTAAAATAAATTTATTTAACAAATGTTTCCCAGTCTAATAAAGCAACAATTAATCGGTAATACGCATCAAACTGGTGTACTCGCTCATATAAGTGATTACCGAAATATTACATGGCATCATTTAGATTTTCTATTTCGTGCGAAAGAAACTTCATTCGACTTGGGAATCACCCTGTTTAACCTCGTTCAATTGCCTAGTATTTTCAAGTTAGGTCCCTGTTCGAAGTGGATATCGAGGCAGCGAGAAAGAAAATGCTAAAGAGAGAGAGAGAAAGAGAGAGAGAGAGAGAGAGAGAGAGATAGAGAGAGAGAGAGAGAAGCAGAGGCACATGCCCCTTTCTTTCCCACGCTTGAATCGTTATGAGTCGTATAGATATAAACTACCAGTTCGATCAGACCTGATGGCGATATACTAGACGATATTGCGAGAGGATAGCTTGAGTAAGAGAGTATCGATGTGGAATACACCTCTCTATCCTCTCTATGCCACGTTCCACGTTCTCCCGCTCTTCCTCCCTCTCTCACCATTGCAATTCGCTGCTCTTCCTTTTACCACTTTGGAACTCACAGGATGTTCGGGAGGGGGTCAACGATCCCGACGGGGATTTTCAGGGATCTGCCGACTGAAACCACCGACGGGACTCGTCACGACTCAATTCCAATTGCTGGGGCGATAGAAAAAAAAAAAGTAAAAAGAAGAGGGGAAGAGGGAGAACCGGTACCTCGCACGGGAATCCGAACGTGTGCTACGCACTTTCGATTCGCATTCCGGATTCTGAAATGTATATATTTCAGAGTGTATTATTATACACTGGAAATATGACAAAAGAGATTGTTTTCGAGTAAATTTAAACGAAGCTTCGTACAATCAGAATAGTCAATGAATACATTTTACATACGTATTGTGACATGTAAAATATTATATATACTGTGATATGTAAAATATTATGTATACTGTGTATTTGTCAACGCTTTTAAAAACATATACATTTCAAGATCTGTGCGCGTCCTAAGGCGTTTTTGAATTCTTGTATTCCACAAATCATATTCTGCTGAAGCGCAACTGCATATAGGTATATGCAGCGTCACTGACAATGAGACATGACCATTTCCGTGAAATAAATCAAGTCTGAGTCTTCGAAGCGAGCGCAAAGCGAGCTCATCGTTCGCTCTATTTCGAAGTCGATGTTCCGGAAAATGCAAAGAAATTCACGCTGGAATTTTTCCGCGACTGGTGAATCTTTTGACTTTTCACGCGACAAAATTCAACGAGAAATAATTTTCGGAGCGTCGCGGACTGTGCAAAAATAATTGAGTTGCACGAGAGTGCGCGCGTACTCCCTTTCATGTCGTTATAAAATGTTTTAACTACCTTTGGTGAGATCAACAGAAATTGCACACGTTGCTAGTCTGCGAGCAATTTGTTTGCGAAGTTGTGTTGAAAAAATGTACCCTCGTGAGTATTGAAGTTTTAAAAGCGGGAATCGAATTTAATTGGAGAACAAAAATGTTTTGATTATCTCGTATCGTATATGAGCTTACTATCTTATTATTCCTGATTGTAAATGTTTGCCTATTGGTTTACCTTTCTCTCCCTTTCTTTTCGTGTTGCAATGATAAAAAAATGTGTTTGAATAATTTTTATAAGTTAATAAGATAGGTAGGAAGAGATAGAGAATGTGATGACATTACTATAACAGAAAATCAAAAGTTTTTTTATTTATTAGTCTTTTTCTACTTTGTTAAATTATTTACAAATTGTATGAGTTTACAATTAAAATTTGTGTGACTATGATTTAAAACGTTTATGTAGGCTGTTCTGTAAAGATCGTAATAACGCTTAAGGATAGATTTCTGAGATTATTTTAAGACGAAAATTCCCAAAATGTCAGGACTTTAATAGTTTTCGAATTATTTCGAAATAAGCATTTAATGTTAGCGAATCATGTGTCATTTAAAATAAGATCTATTTAAATAATACATCTATTTAAAACATCTGTGAAAAGTACAATATAATCATATTATGACAATCATTATATTTGAT
>Ga0157363_1001841_pt1 | contig 18146 bp, 10 predicted proteins | sample AttsexASBM1_FD_111477 | JGI IMG/M metagenome (GOLD analysis project Ga0157363, IMG submission 111477) | Fungus gardens microbial communities from leaf cutter ant in Ribeirão Preto, State of São Paulo, Brazil - Atta sexdens ASBM1 | ecosystem: Host-associated > Fungi > Mycelium > Unclassified ... | reverse complement strand
TTTTAATATTTATTGTTTAAAATTACAAATCTTCCTAAGTAAATATCGAATTCCGAAGAATCTATCGTCGAAGTTAAGATTAGATACGATATACTGGACAGTCGTTGCGGTCAGTTTTCCTTCTCGGTTTACAACTCGCGTCTCACCAAGTCTCTGTCTCTCTCTCCTCTCCTCTCCTCTCCTCCCTTCCTTCTCTTCCCCGTTTCTCTTGAGAGCCAACGCTGAATCACAACCGCAAATATCCTCCTCTCCGGTAACTTGCTCCACCGGCTCTCCCGGCTCTTCGAGCTTCCACGAAGACGGGCGCCGAGGAAAAACGACAGAGGACGAACCGGCCGCCGAGAAAAGAGAGCAGCGGTAAAAGAGACGGTGCAACGCGCATTTGGCCACGGCGGAGGCGGAGAGAAACAGTTCCTCACCATATAGTTTGCAATGGCGATGCTGCGCTCCGCCGAGGCCACGATCTAGGTCAATAGAGAGCTCGGGTTTCTCTCTTCTCGGCGACGATTCAGCGCGCTCTGTATTGGGATTGCAGACTGCAAATTGTGTCTACACAGGTCATCCGCGTATCTCCTGGGCGGTGCTGAGCCAGTCGTGATATATTTGTTATGACTGTTACAACTTAAAATCATATCCTATCATAAAGATCGTTAAAGACGATAATTGTTATTTAATCGTATCGTTAAAAAATTATAGAAATTTTATATTGTTTTTATTTATAATACGAAAAAAAAAATGTTAATTTCTTAATGAATATTTTTAATTTATTGTAATTGAATCAATAATAATAATTATTTTTGATATAAATGTACATGTACGTTGTGCAACATAGTTAAATAGCATGTAGGCGTAGGTTGAAAAGAAGCGAAGAAATCATAATCATTATATATAATATGAATTACATAAATTATGCGTCATCTAAATAGATTTGCATAGGCAGAATTTAAATTTTAATGTGCATAGCGTTACAAATAATTAGCATGCATTAGCATACTAAACTGAATTGCTTTGAAATAGCATATCAAAGCATATCAAAAATATAAATTAAGAAACATATTTTAACGACGATCAAACAAACAAAGAAATTCGTGTATCACGACGTGTATGAAAGTAAAATAGAATTTTAATCATAAATATGAGAGATGCAAGCTATGAGATTTAAAAATATTCATTTTAAACAATGAAACAAATACGTACGTATTCTTTACATTGCATGTAAAAAAATGCCTTATATCAAAATATATATTATATTTAAATTTTTTAAAAATATTTTATGTAGAATAGAAAAAAATAATATGTTCAATGAATCTTGTTCGTGTTAATTTTAAGAATCATCGATACGTGTATGTTTGATAACGCATTGAATTATTCTCGATTGTTCAAAGTGCGCGAACTTCGCAAGAGTACAACGAGCAGCGATCATTTCTTTAAAAATGCTTGTTGCGCAACGCACGGTTAAAGACTGATACATGTACATAAATAAATAGCGGATTCACCGTGATATGCAAAACCTATCATGATAGAGGAAGTTGTTTGCGGTAGATAAAAACGACCAGACAATACTAATTCAACTGCTTCTAATAATTACTGCAGTAATAAACACTTTTGAAAAATACAATCTTCTTCATTGTAAACCGAGAAGTTAATGCTAATAAACGTACATAAAGAAACGTTTACGTATTTCTCAGTTTGATATTTATTAATGTAAATAACAGCGTTGAGGGAGGAGGTTGTTATTGTTCGAAAGCAAAAACGTAACGATTCGAACAACCATTCGCTTTAATCACATTTAATTACGTATACGTCACATTACACGTGGGACAGCTACGCAAGTTGAAGCATGTCGCGCGATCGTGCGATTAACCGCTTTTAATTTCCTTATAATCTCGCTGCAATCCGATAATTACATTCCATGTTGTTTCCGTAGCGCGTGTTAATTCATTCTTGTTATCGAGCGCGTGACTTCAGTTCTGAAGGTCGATGTATCGCGTTGAAGTATCTCGAGTGAAGTGATTACGTATACTCTGTGTCCTTAGTCTCTTTCTTTTTCTTTTTTTTTTTTCGCTGTAGGTTACTCGCATTCCGCATTTACGCTTTCTCAGAAAAATCTGTAATGTTGAAGCGGTTGTTCACAACTTTATCTTATCGGTTACACGCAGCATAGTTATCAACGACGACAGTCTGACCGTATCGTTATCACCGTTTGTCACCGCCTCTCTTCGCGTCTCTCTCTCTCCCTCCCTCCCTCCCTCTCTTGCTTTCTCTTTATCCTCACTTTTTTCTGCGCCCTTTGCATCTGCAAATGTCGCTGCTATCGGTGAATGAAATTGCGGGAACAGTCAAGAAATCGCGCCGATTGCAATGCATTTATAAGCATTTAATTAGAAAATTCAATCTATTAAGATTTTTTTCTCTGTCTATTAAGAAATTTGATACGATATTTATATATATATATATATACGATAATTATACGATAAAATATATCTTATATTATCAATGTAGAACAGAAGAAATATATCCACAATTTCGAGAATGTATAAGGAATTATGCGTTAGCTGATGTTGAGTTTACATTCAAATACAATCATCGTTCATCGATCACCGATCGATCATTCCATCCAATTAAGAGTGATCATTGTGACTACATGCCGTAAACGTGATAAATATCTGCGTCTAAACCAGTGGCGTGACATTGCGTGACTCACCTACAGTGTTCAACGTTCGTTTTGTCTCTGTCAATTGACCAAAGATAAAATACAACATGAGTTCGTTATTTTTGTATTTTCAAAGAACTCTGTTTTTGAATGTTTTATACATCTCTACTTGCGTCAGTTTCAAGATAACATGACAAATCGAGACACAGATATTTGTAGTCGACATTTTTCCATTAAGCTGATGTTTTCGTTCCGCTGATTTATTAGAATAACTTTAAGTTATCTTTCGAAAATAATTTTTTACATACATATATTGTTTTATTAAAATACATTGTGATGATGGTTGATTGTTTACACCTAGAATTATTATATCAAAATTTTCAAAATCACAATCAACAAATAAAAAATTTCGCTTGCAACTTCGGACACATATAAAAATGCGTGCAAATTAGTAAAATTAGTCAGAACAATTAACGAATAATTATTTCACATCTAATTGTTTATAAATTGACCAATCAAAGTCAAAATTATCTTCCTCACATTTAACTATGATTGATCAGTTTTTTACAGCTCACATTTTACTGCACTTATTATAAATCAGGACTAATGCAGAATAGCGCGGGGGGGAGTCAAAGTAAAATATTTAGAAGATTCCCTGAAAATCTTGGAAATCTAAAAAAAGAAGAAGGACAGATGGCAATTATCTGCATCATGAATTCTCACGTCAATAATCGTGCAGAAACGGATTAAAGAAAATCAGCTCTGCTGTATACGTTTATTATTTGTCTCGCTCGGTATTGATTAACTGGCGATTTCCCGGCCTCGGACAAAGGAATCGTGCAATTTACAATGTAGCCAAAACGGCGGCTGCGAGTTAAGGTTGGATCGCGCGGAATTCGTGGAAGAAGATGGAAGAGGATACGCTCCTCGAAGTTGGCTCCGGTCCCAGCTGGCTCCGGACGTGTAAACGGGGGCGAAGTAATCTCATACTCGGGATATCGTTCGCGGGAACGGGAGAAAGGGGGCATTTATTATCTGCTCCGACGGTGTGTCTCCTTAATCATTTTCACCCCACTTCGATCGAACTCATATATACTATATGCTTTAGGTAAACAAATTTGTGCAATCTGAAAAATGTTTCTGATCTCTCTTTAATGCCTTTTGATGATCAATAGAAGGTTATATTAAATAACTATCATTTGTTTTCTACAATATTGTATTATAAAATTTAAAGTAGTAGCTTAATAAATTTTGGTGCATTTGGTAGAAACGCTATTAGCGCTACTTATATCATTTTATCTTCATTATTTATTAGACGTAAAACAAGTTTAGAATGACATAAATAGCGCTAATAGCATTTCCCCGAATGCATCTATAATAATTTAACGAATTTAATGTAAAATAATATTTTAATATATTAAATTATTAAAGTTATCGATTAAAGTAACATAATTAACAGAATTATGGCAAGTTGAATAATAATACCTCATCTCTGAAAAGTCGATGTAACTTCTACACGTCGTAGTTGCAACAATGTTGTATAATTTTCGCTTTTATCAATCACTCGAACATGCTAAAAAGATATTCATTTGCGTAGAAATCTCATTTTACGTGCCAAAACAGCTGCGCGAACAAAACCGTGACGCAATCGACGAATGTAAAATTCATGAAAATCATCAATATTAATATGTAAATGCTCCTTAATTTGCCAATCTTTGTCCTCGTAATATTTGTATTGTTCGTATTTTTATAGATAACGTGTTATATTTCAAATGTTTAGTGCATCAACTGCATGTTTACGTCACTCACGTCCTTGAAAGCAAATGATCTATAAATCCCGCGCGTGAATTCTTTCGCGTCGTGGAATTATTTTCGACGGACACTTTCGTTATTCGGGTCACAGCCTCTGTGAAAACTCGCGCCGGTTTGATGTGGAGAGGAAGCCACATCGGCTTATCGACGACCTCAGGTTCATCTTGTGAAAGATCGTTTACCCTCGAGAGCGAGAAACGACTTGTTAGCGAGAAGTGCAGCTTTATCCGCGAGACTTATCGATTTTTATTTTAAATTCTGTCCTGCACGCAGTTTATTTCGGAACGTGCGCGCGATAATCGCTATTTTGAGAACTGCGATATACATTCATCGACGTATTCGTGCTACGGTCAACAAGAATGTACGAAGAGAATCGCCACGTGAATCTAATGAAATTTTTCAATTAGAAACGCCAAATTTTTCTCCCCTAATATTGCGACATGTTTTTATATAATACAGTTACATTAATTTTATATTAGATAATATAATAATTTTATTAGATTTAATTTGATAGTAAATTTAATTCAGAGATGATAAGATAAGTCTCACTTAACTCTGCACTTTTGAAAATTTTTCTTAGAATTTAGGAAAGTATCCAAACTTTTTTCTCATACGGCCTTTAAAACTTTTGTGAAGATACATTGAGGCAATTCTAAAAGGAACGTTCATCAACCCATCTTTCTTTTTCGACTTTTCTGCAGTGCAGGTCTCATCTATTTCGACCGAGTATATCTATCTTCGTGTGTGGTTCTTTTGCAAGTGATCTTGTGGCCAAATGAGTCACAAAAGTAATAAAGAATTTATTCACATCGTCTCCGTTGGAGTCTTAATTTGCGGACATTCTGCTTGCCAAATGTCTCATTTGCATTTAATGTAAATGATATCATTTTTGAAAATAACCTGCAATAATTTTGTATTCGCATATTAAAACTCTAGTATATATATGACTAATTGATTCCAAAAGTATCGTCAAGAGTTTTATAAACTCGTACACGATATTTTCGCGTATGGTAATTGCTTGATAAAAGCAAATTAGCGTTTAAACGTTTTATAATATATAATTATTTTAATAATTCAAAAATAAATTTATTTTCGTATCTATATTTAACTAAATTTTTAGATACCACAGAAAAATCGTTCTTTCCAAAAATTACTCTGTGTACATTTATTGTTTTATTATATTAAGCGCAGATAATGCAGTCTTTAATAATTGATATATGTGCTTGACTAAAGTGATACAATGTTTGCTTAGTAATGAAATTATTAGCTATTTTTTTACGCAACTGTCTGTGGAATATCCTGTTTGTGTAGTAAGATTATCATTTCACAACAGAGTGAATCTTTTTTTCTTGAAGCGATAATTTTGTCGGTCGTGAGAATTCTCTCGTGCGATTTGCCGAATGAGACTGTCCTACTTGCACAATCACTTTTCCGCGCGTCTTTATCGCTGACGTTGTTTTTCTAACGTGTAGTGATTTAATCCGATTTACGCGCTACAAATTCTCAGTAAATTCCTCTTGGAATCGTAAACAATTCAAATGAAAGCTTACTTTCCGCATTGGTAAAGAGAATAACAGGCAGAGATAAACATTCATACACAACGAGCTATACCTGTCTCGACCAGCCGGTTAGCCAACTAGCCAATTAATTTTCCTGTGCGTTTCCACACGAAAAAAAAAATTATTGCCTCGTTACCCCTGTCTGTTCAGACTGTTGCAATTTCTCGCATAATACATTCCGTTCTACGATTGGACCATCGCCAGTGCATGTTTACGGAAATCTCAGCGGGGCGGCGCGGGTGGGTGATAAAGGGGTGGATCGCGCGAATGAAAGACTAAGTTTATTCGCAATCGCCTCGGGAAGACAAAAGGCAAGAATTGCGGACCTGGATCCACGCGAGTTATAATTGGCGATTTGTTTATTGAAACGCGATATAGCAGACGTGACGATCGGTGTGAGGAGGAGAAAGGAACGCGTTCGCGAAAAGTGGAAAATTGCAGAAATGCCTTTCAGCATGGAAAATACTATTTTGCTGAAGTATCTAAAGTATTTTAAATGAAATCAAAATTTTTGAAAGGCCACGAGCCAGAAATACAAAACAAAGAAAATATATTATAAAATTATTAATATGAAAATATAACAAAACAAACGTTTCGATACCGATCGGGTCATTCTCAATGTTGATAAAAAAAATTTTTATAAATGTTAAATTATTACAAACGGAAACACACACACACAATATATATAAATTATCTATCATTTAATACATGTATAATATAATGTAAATACGTGTTACTTAAAGTATTTTAGATACAGATCTGAAAATAATTTTGTTGGACAAATAATTCTATATATAGGATGTTCAAACTGATGATTGCTATGTCAGCATTTCTTATGCTTCTTACAAAATTATTTTGATTGGTATGGATGGTCCAACAAAATTATTTTCAGGTCTAATATCTAGCTGAATCTTTAGAGCTGAATCTTTACTTCAGCAAAATCGTCTTTTCTGTGTGACTATATAAGTTTATCGGTTAATCGTCCATTAACGTCATGATGTTTTTTTTTTCTCTTACGGTGACAACGAGCGCGATAATCGGCGCAAATTTTGTTCGTATTTGGGTTATCGGGCCTTACGACATCCGCCGCTCCACTAGGATAACACAATTATTGGATTTCGATAATGCAGCGCTCTTTCTCTCTCTTTTTCTGTTCGTCATAAATACGATGATCCACGTGTTGCAATACAGCTCGATAATAAGCGTAACGAATTTACGCGTTTAATCCTTTTCACATATGTTATATAACTAGTAGTAAGATTTATTTCCAATTTCTCATACATTTTTTATAACAGAAATGTAATAAATTCCGTCGCTCGTGAACAATTATTTTAACAAATATTAAAAAAATAAATATTCGTATTTTTTCGTTTTTAAATAATAACATATTTCGATAACATTTAATTTATAATATTGTAACATTATTTTGAAGATATTAAATACTCCCTTTAAATATTTTTCTTTTATTAATAAGCCGTCCCATTCTCAATCACTTTCGAACACATCATGACTTGCAATTCTCAGATTATAACCATTAGACTGGCTAACTTCCTTCTTAAAGCGAGCGTCTGAAAACCGCGTGTAAGAAGCAACGTCGTTCCAGCGAAATTCTATATCTTGACTTACGACACTCATTCCCCGGGAGAATTACATCGGCGAGGCGAACGATTTTTTTTTTTTTACCGATTTTTACCTAGGCTCCGGCATTAGTGCGTCGGAGGAATTGGCTTCCCGGAAGCCATGCTCGTTCCGCGCGGTTTCGTAAAGCCAACTGACTTAGAAGCGTGATCCGACTATTTTTAAAGCCCCGACCCCTCGTGTCGCCTCCCCCTATCGTCGGTTGCCAGAGCGAGTGCAAGTAAGCTCGCCTGTAATTTCCGTCATGTAATTTCCGAAGGAGTTCGGTAACCTGGCCGGCAGTTTGTCGTTCCCTTGATCTTTACTCGCACCGCGGGTGATTTACCGCCTCACCGTCGCCTGTGCTTTCTCACCGCTAATTATATTTCAAGTGGCGAGAAGAATATGTATATATTGCAGGGGTGAATATCCATCTCTCTCTGTCTACGTTTTTAAAATTTTCATTTTTGGTAATTCACATTGATTTTATTTATTTCAAAATTATCGAAAACGAGAACGACGTAATTATTTTCCGCGATTTTTTAAATATTTAAATATCTCTTTGAATAAATCACTATATTAATGATATTCGATTTTCCACAGTTTTTATCTGTATTTATTTTAGAAATGTTGAAAGCTAATTAATGAAATGCTTGTTTTTAACGATTATTCTTCAATGATTTATTATCTTCTAAAAATTTTTATTGAAGAGAAGATTATAATGAACTCTTGTTTATTCACAATTTATGATAACCTATTTGCATCACAAGTTCCACAAATACTGTAATTTTATTATAAAATGAAGGTATTCTTGTTTTAAAGGTGATTATTTTGCTGGCTTATTATGCTCTATAAATTTAATTGAAACGTGGTTACTGTTAATAAAAATGGTTTATTTATTTTTGTGAAAATCTCTTTCAATTATATATTCCAGGAATATCGAAATTTTATAAATAATTTAGAAAATAAAGATTTGCTGTTTTATTATAAATGATTTTCTGACTTTTTATATTATTTTTTATTTTCACAGTTAACAGAATACTACAATAAATAAATTTACAATTTATAAATATTCTTTTTCCAAGTTTTTTATAATATTTTAAAATCCATGACTATGCATTTCGCATTTCATTATACATTGCGTGATTTGTAGGATATGTATCATTATATTGAAATGTGTAGCCTTTTTTATACGAGTTTTTCTTCGAGTTTCTCTTCAAGTTTCTATATTTTGTCATCTTTGTTAACAGAAAAAAATAGCGGATCGTGCATTGTATTAACCTTTAAGTGTCTTAAGATTGATCTTCTCTTCAAGAATGTCCGATTTCGCCTTGCAAGGATGTTTCAAATTTAAAGTTTTACTGCTTACAATCTTATTAAAACTCGAAGCCTTGAATTATCTTTAGGTCATAGACATTTCTGAACAATACTACTTTCAGCAGTGATATTCTGCAAATAAGAACGCAGAATATGATAAGTATGATGTGATTTAATATGATATGATATAATGAGTACAAAAAATATTCGTACAGGAAAAATTTTTATAAAAAAACTTATATTTGTAGAAAATAAATATTAATTAATATTAGCGCTTTAAACAATGAACACGTTCTGGCCTAATATAAACAAAAAAGAGCTTCTTTTGTAATCCTGATTGAGAAGCTAAATTTCTTGCGACTGTACGAATATTTTTTATGTGTTCGAATAATACAATTTTTTATTTTTACTTTTTAAAATAATATTATATTTTTATTACACATTTTTTTAGATTAAATAATTTTGAGATATATGTAGTCCATTTTATTTTCTTTTTCTAAATAAATTGCTAATTAATGTTTGTTTTTTTTTTAAATATCTTTCGATATTTCTGTACCAATACTTTTTGTATTCACTATGTTATAAACCGTGATGCATATGTCAATATTTTACATTTTTTCAAATCGAGGTAAAACTTTCTATCTCCTCTATAATATGATCGCGAGAATTGTTAATTTATCAAACATCTTTGTTCGCGCAAATAACGATAACAGGTTAATTGGATTCCACTTTGGATTTTACTTTGGATAACCGGAGGCTATAGACCTTTCTGTATTAATTCGTGTTTCTCTTCTTAATCGAAATATCAATGAATGCCCTGAATGCGGAACACAGAAGTTCTCAGCAGGCACGCGGCACCGATTATACGATTTGAATTCCCCCTTTGCTATCGTGCCATTATTCTGGTTGTCCCGAAAAGCACCCTCGGATCGATCGACCATATCAACCCTCGGAAACCGCCCTCGCGCGAGCGTTTCGTGCCTGGGTTTCCCCTCACGGATTTATTGATCGCCCCGCTCCTCTCCCCCCCCCCTCCACCCCTCAGCTTTCCGCTTCGATGGGAGCGACGTGTTTCATACATACGAACGCATAGATCCCTCTTGGTCTTCGTAATATAAACGCTGTCGTTCATTTCCCGGCCTTTCTTCTGTACGCCGTGTCGTTCGAACGATCGTAAAACATTATTTCCCGACGTGAAACTTCCTCGGACCCGGATTAAATCGACGGAGAATCCTCTTTCTCGTCTCTCGACTCTAGGTAGGCTGCGTAAATAATTTTCAAGCGAGCCAGCTGCGGCAACTTACAAGGGACATTCACCGCGCAGTAGTCATTATTTCATGCGCGCAGTTCTTACTGCAGAATTGTAAACAATAAGAGATACATGTTTCGCTTTTCTGAAACATTTTAAACTTGGTAAGATTGAATCTTGATTTTTAATTTGCAATAGTCGGAGAGATTATATCTTTTACTCATCAACAGTACTTCTAATAAAGTCGTAATACATTTTCTCTGCCAATAACTTTAATTTTAATTCTTCCGTCAGTAATACGGGCAATTTTCGAGCAATTTTTAATGTTCCGGATTATATAAAAATCTGAAAAGATTCTAATATATACTCGTCAAAGATTTAACAACGAGATTTTACTATTACAGAACTCGAATTATATTTTACTTATTTACTTCTTACTTTTTAAATCTTAGATTTAAATTTAGCTACCCAAATTTGTAATCAAAATATGATAATTCTTTATTCTTTATTCCAATTACCGGCAGAACATTTAGTTTGTATAAAGCAGTTTAATATTCTGAAATTAGGTCAGACATTATCGTCATACAATGTCATACATCATCAAATTCACAATACGAATTATTAAAGATTAATGAATATCTCATAATCTAAATTATGATTTATTATCGAAAATTATAATAGAGTGGTCTAATACAAAGAGAATAGAAACACTCGAGTATTTCACGATAGTTTCACAGAAAGAAGGTCTCCCTCTCTGTCAGAGAAATTTCAAGATCGTTGATGTTAAATCGACGGCGAAGGATTTTTATGCGCCAACAGCTGCTCTCTTCTAAATTCGACGCCGAGGCCGCCCGCGACTTTGTTCGCGATTCGCGAATGTTGCAACTCGCCTTACGATATACACGTCACGTTGTAATATTCACACCGAGCAGTCTCGTTCTCGTTCGAATGCTCCGGCCGAAAATAGAGCGCGGCGGGCCGGAGAGGCGCGCTTTGGCAGGCCTCGCTTTCTGCACGAGCAATTTTGCAGACGTCGAGCACGCGTCGAAGCTTGACCGTTGATTTCGCGTATAGACTCCGTCTGCGTCTCGCATGGAATGAGGATTCCAGTTTGGTGACTCGTGACTGACACGCGCGTTCGGCACTGAAACTCTGAGAAATTTATATAAAGACGTAGACGTGATTAATTCGAGCTGCATTCTTGGTAATGTGAGCGATTAAGCGATCAAGAGATGTGGATATTATATAAATGATACTGACTCTCAAAGGGGTCGCATAATTTCCGGATGTCATATCTTATCGAAGTTTATAGATGTTTAAAATAACGTATTTAATGTATGTTTAATATTAATTCTTCGAGATTATCTCTGAAAAAAGAAATGGTATTCAAGAAACTACATTGAGGAAAAAAAATTGCCGTTTAAAAAAAATATTAATTGATTCAACTAAATGTCACGGACTGTTCAGCAAATATTTGTTAATTCAAACAAATAACATGTTTTAAATTACAAAATTTTGTTAATCTAAATATATAAATATTTGAATTAAACAATCATTACGAACTAAACGCATTTAGTCAAGTTAAACAACTTTTTTTTTCTCAGTGTAATAGTGACATAACGAAATGCATGAGTAATCGCAGAATAGTAAATAGGAAAAATTATAAAAAAAATTAATAGTCAAGGGTTAAGAATAATATTGCGTAATATCTAGCTTTAAGATAACAACAGGAAATGCTCGTCTCGCTTGAGATATTGCAATTCGGCGTTTTGCGTTTGCTCGTGTTGCGAACGACAGTCAAATATAGAACCATTTATCGGTGTCGACGTAAATGTATGTCGAAATGTTATTCGCGACGGATATTAACACGAGGCAAGTTGCACGAGTAATGCAGTATAGCCAGCAGGTGCTCGCATTTCGACGGGCAGGAAGGAGAGCCAAGAGGGGAAATAGTTATAAGGTTAGTGACATTTACCGAGAGAGCAACCTCTCGCCTGTGGGCTTCTCTATAGACTGCCATAATCGCGGCCGACAGTTCGCGGAACTAGTTTCGCAAATGCGTCGCGCATTTGACACAGTTCATTCAGTGTGGCAGTCGGTCGGCGAAACAAAAGTTTCGCTCTCATTAACTCGGAATCTGCTGCCTCCTCTAAACGGGTCAGTCGGTAATTTTTTATTTAGAAGAAGCGGAGCACCAAGGATACCTAAATTGCTTGGATGTTTGTACGTATTTAGATCTGTTTTCTGCAGCTGAGCTTAGTATACAATTTTAAAACTTAAAATGATATATATGTTTGATATTTAGCGAAAGCGAGAGAGTTCTAGTGCAGTCTAACGAATAAAAATAGATTTTATTCGTTGTTCATAATCTGTCTCAGAGATTTTGCTGAGCATCTAAAAATTTAGATAGATTTGAAAATAATTTTGTTAGACTATTCAAAATTACGTGGCATGGCAAAAAGTTCGATGAATGTTATATAAGAAAATAAATACCACTTAATATATGTATAAATGACCTTTATTGTTTTTCGAAATAATCCCTCCGTAGAGACAAATGTCATACGATTCAAAACGATTCTTAAATCAGCATTGCATTACCATTTTAAATTACTTGCGCTCTCCTTAATTCTCTCTAGATCTTGCTCTTGCAGATCTTTTTTGTTTCTTAAATAAAAAAGATGATGAAAGGAACTTGATTTACAAACATTTTAGACATTCAAAACCGTGTGACAACAAGATTTCAGGCGATATCCAAAGATTTTTTTCATAAATTTTTTTACAAAGTTTTGGCAAGCTGTACGAATTTTGTGAATTATGTATAAAGATTATTTTGAAGGACAATAAAAGTCCATTTTTATGTTATAATTAAGTAGTGTTTACTTTCTCATATATTCACCAAACTTTATTGCCACGCCATATATGTAAGCCACTCAAACTAGTTCCTAGAATGTCAAAACATTTTAGAATATGGCTTATTATACTTGAAATTCCTACATTATTATTTTAATGATCCAATAAAATTATTTTTATCTATATTATGTTAAGATTCTAAGATACTTTGGCAAAAATCTTTCTATATTTTCTCTATTTTCTTTTCTATTATTTATATCTGCGAACAATATAATACTTAGAAATTGACTGTACATCGTATACATCTTGTGTATTTTGCTCTTTATTTTTAGCTATGCCATCTCTCTACGATTTTACAATTTTTCCTCGTATGCTCGAGGAGGTAACTCAGAATGAATAAACCTGTTTATCCTCGTTGGCGCGCCGCGACGGGTTGCCTTCGTTGAAATTACAATCGTGCAAATGTCATCGTACTTCCTTTCGTATGCGTCTCATTTCTGGGTTATGCGTGTCAATAAGACCACGAAAATGAAAGTTGCGCGAACGTTAATCTTTTTAGCACAAAAAAGTTTGCGGGAAGATGAAATGAATTTTTGCTTCCATTTGTGATTGCTGCTAAACGTCGTTCATTCGTTTATCAAAAAAATGTAAAAAAATGTAATACTCAAGCTAATATTTGATATCAGTACTGATACAAATCATGTTATTTGATATCATGATATTTGATATCACTATTGATATAAAGTCATTTACTATGATATGAAGTTATTTTTGAAAGCATCACGTATTCCATTAATGTATCTGTGTAGATTTCAATTTAAAGGAGAATGAGGAGCCATAATCAAACTGCAGTGTCTTCCATGAGCGTCATTACTCAAATACACTTTCTCCACCTATATCATAACCGAGGCTAATGATCCAGAAATGGATAGATCATCTTTGGCCAAGGCCGCTCGCTTTTCGTTACTCAATCACCACCGAGCTTTCCCCGAGAACTCTCGACCGCGCGATTATTTTACAGTGCGACCGTTGTGATTTACGATCCTCTCAAGTCGACGTAATGCAAATGCGTGATAAATCACCGGCGAGCGATCGTATTGTTCCCACGAGCGTGAACGGCGCGAGACGCCATGTCTACGTGGTCATTTCTGCGTCACCCGATAGACGTTGCTGTTGCGCCGAGGCGTATCTCTTGGCATGATATACCCAGGCTATCTAAATGATGCATTGGCCATGCACACATATACGCACGAGGAAAATGTACGTGTGATTGTGTGCAATGCACACGCGTGAAACTCGTTCCGTCTCGTTCGCGCTCCCCGCTTTTTCCCCCCGTTCATATCTTTCTTTTTTTTTTTTTCTTTCTTTCTCCCTCGCATTCGTCAGTTTCCGTCTGCGTGGAATTACGTCACGTAGAAATCACGGTAATCACGCGGCGGGTGCAGAAAGCGTAGGAATGCAAGCGTTAATTTGCCGCGCGATACGATATAAAGCAATATACGGCGCAACGGGACGCATCACGACGAGTGGAGGACGACTAACGAGTTTTTTTCCGCGAGTGCGTTTTGTATGGTTTTTACACACCCCTCTCGTCCTGGAAATGACAGGCGCCTGTCCCATTCTTTGAAAGTATCCATGGTTCTTTCCAGCGCATTTTTTCAATGTATCGTCGCTATATAACTCCTCGAACACGTTTTAGAGAAACTAATTCTATAGAGACCGAGATTCCAAACAAGATATAAAAGTCGAACGTATATGCCATTTTATAATGGCAGAAAAGTTAGAAAAGGAATTTTCGAATAACCGCTGACCAAGAAAGACATTAGAATTTTGTTATTGCCGCGTCAAGATTTTAAATCAGGATCTTTACAATTCTCCTTTTGTGTCAGCTTTACGATCATCCCGAAATTCAGGTAACGCTCTGCTGGATTTGTGGTGGAGAATGCTTACCACACAACCTGTCTTCGTTAATGGGTACAAGAAGTAGGTCACCACGTCGCTCCGAGGATTGATCCTCCGGCGAAAGATTATTTTTTCGGACGATCGTTATTGCGGCTGATTGAGCGTTCGTGATTCCATATTCATTGCCGTGCTCCATTACCTTGGTGCATGAGATCTGCGACTGGCTGACCTCGGTCTGTACGAAAAATCATTTATCTTCGACGAAGGAAAATCTAATGCCGATTAAGTCACGAGCATGCGCTTATCAGCCGTAATCGTATCGTGAGCAATCGAAATCATTCCTCTTCGCATTACGTAACGCGAAGTTTGTACTCCGACAGTTTGTGCCTTCGCACACATAAAAAAATATTATTTCTTGAAAAGTGATTACTCAATTTACTTCCTTTTTATTAAGTAATCTTTAATAAGGTTATCTTTAATAAAAAAAAAAAAAAGAATATTTTCTTGATAATCTTGAAATGTATTTATTAAATTTTAAAAAGATTCATTTTTTGTACTCAAAGCAAAGAATTAATTTTCTTTTAATGAATTTTTCTATGTGTATTGAACTAGATTTTTATTTATTGTCTTATTCATAATGTATCAGTCGCATGCTCGAAATGGCCGACGAAGGATCGAAAATCGTCTCGATAAAGGTCGTAGGCTCTATTTTTACCCATTGAATTTACCTTGTAAATTGTCTAGCGCTTTATACAACTCCACGTGTCGCTTGTTTCTTCGTTTAAATTTACATCACGAGACAAAAGTTTATACCCGTGCATATGCACACGTTATGCTACTTTCTGCGCGTCTCTTTACTTCGATTATGTTGAAGCCAGTAAAGTCTTTGAAGATTTTTTATAGTGGTGTTTAATTAAATTATATAAAGAAATGTTTTCGATTTATTATTAACTACATTCTGTTTGAAATTATATACATAGAAAAATCAATAAGTTTTTCTTGGTAAGTTTTTCTTTCATGGCAAGTAAATTAATTTAAAAAAAAAAAAAAAACTTTACATCAACATCTATTGCTCCTTTCTGGCTACTTTTTTTAAATTTTGATTTACAAAAAAAGCGATATAATACACACATACATATATATCTTATTTGATTAATAAGTTTTTATTCAATTGAATATCTAGCATCACGGTCAATGGCGAAATCAGGTTAGGCATGCCCGACCATCATTCTAGATCACGTTCGTAGTTCGTATATATCCGTTATGCTCGAAATATATTGCGAAACGCGGCACGAAACGATTTAGTGATCGTGGAGGGAAAATTAACGCTGGCTTTCTTCTCAAATGCGTTCATCTCGCACGATGGAATAAAGAGACATGCAAACAAGGACAGAGAAGCTTCATGTCGAAGGAATACCGAGACTAGCAAACATTCTTCGGAACTGTGCTTGTTTCAAAATCGCGAAGTCATAAAATGCCGCGCGACGGAGAATCTTGAGTAACGAAGTATTTATTTCCGAATATATACGAAACACCTCGTTACGGCAGGTGGGAATACTGAATGTAATTTTAATCGGCGGAGTGAATTGCTGAAACAAGCGGAGCGGTAAGTCACGCGAAAGTATACGTATTACATACTACTATATAATGAAATTATATTATAAAACCACCGATGAAACGAAAATCGTCAACTTTGATTAGAAAATGATTAACAATTATATGTAAGTAAAATTTAGACCGAAAAGAATAAGTCAAATAAAAAAAAGAATTCTATTTTTCGCTCAAAGCGACTCTTGATTTTTAATAAGAATTACATTAAATTACATTCTTTGCGATTTTTACTACGCGATTCTTGACCGCATTAGAATTTGGTTCAAAGATCCAGGAGATTGAAGGCGACACGCGAGAAATTCTCGTCTTGTAAAATTTATGAGACTCTCATAGATTCTATCAACAACATAATCGAACCGTTTGCCTAAGGCGAGAGTGAAATATCGGCATTACTTACTGTAATCGATAAATGACGATGCGCGGCGATTATATTTTTTCGTTTCCCCGATTAATAATCTCTTTGTGGTCGATGATTAATCCCATAATCGAATGCCACTGTGTTAAAGCGCAACGCGACAATACACGTTGCGATTTACGCAACCGTATATTTATTATTCAAATTACGATCTTGCGTCAAGGTGATTCGCCATGGATTTGTTTCGTGCGTAGTCCTTGAGATTCCTCGAACGGGTTAACAATGGGAGTTGTGGCCGTTGTCGTTACGTTTTTAAATATACATCTGGCGATCCCATCACGCTCGTAAATATTCCGCACGATTTGATCAGTGATCGCTTCCACGAAACTCGGCGAAATTTCTGTTTTTCCAATACGTTATACGGGGAATAATCCTCACCATGTAAACATCGCGCAAAAACGCATTTATTTTGGCTGAGCTATGTAAAAAAAGTATCGGCGTCGTTATTATTTGTTCGCTCGGTAACGCGAGATTTTCGCTATCGCTCGGAATACAGTTGACTTTAGGTCATGATTTCTTAACACTTACGCGTAGGAATAATATACTTGCCACGCGTGTGTATCTATGCTAACAGTGCTATTTTCTCTATTTTATTATTTATAAGCTTATGCAAATCATCAATATTGTTCATTAATTCTCGAAGAGAGAAAGGGACAAGCAGAGTCAATTTGTAGGTACATCCGTTATTTTCAGAATATTTTCAAATTAACCAGTTTTTAAAAATTGAAAAAGTTTATAAGTCTTACTTATAGTTGATATCCTGGAGAAAGAACCATTCAATGTCTCGTTACGTTTTAATTTCTACACTGATTTTTTATTCACAGAATATTTTCTTTTTCATTTCGTCGCTTTAAAGTCGCTATTTCATCACTTCACGAAATATAATCGAGTATTTATAATTCATACGCTGATATTCACACTTAAAATACATCTTACACTAAAGTTTCAAGAGAAGATAGCTAATCCCAATGACGACGTGATGTCCAACGAAGATCCGCCTCACTGATAAATACCCTTAATCGCCGCCTATTCAGCGAAAGAACGAGCTCATCATTCTATAATCTATTTATCTCATACCACTCGCGATACTACGGACTTTCGAGGTTACTACATTGATGTGAAAAGTATCCACGTGTCAGTCGCGCAAGGCCTAATGCGAGA
>Ga0157363_1001840_pt1 | contig 18150 bp, 15 predicted proteins | sample AttsexASBM1_FD_111477 | JGI IMG/M metagenome (GOLD analysis project Ga0157363, IMG submission 111477) | Fungus gardens microbial communities from leaf cutter ant in Ribeirão Preto, State of São Paulo, Brazil - Atta sexdens ASBM1 | ecosystem: Host-associated > Fungi > Mycelium > Unclassified ... | reverse complement strand
GAAAAAGTTTGAAGACAGCGAATTGCAAGCATTGTTGGATGAGGATGACGCTCAAACTCAACAACAACTCGCGGATCAATTGAATGTAACACGAGAAGCCGTCTCCATACGTTTGAAATCCATGGGAAAGATCCAGAAGATGGGGGAAAACGGGTTCCACATGAACTGAATGAAAGACAGCAGGAAAACCGAAAAACCACTTGCGAAATGCTGCTCACCAGGTACAAAAGAAAGTCATTTCTCCATCGAATTGTGACTGGTGATGAAAAATGGATATATTTTGAGAATCCTAAGCGTAAAAGATCATGGGTAACTCCAGGTGAACCATCGACATCGACTGCAAGGCCAAATCGCTATGGGCGAAAGACAATGCTCTGTGTTTGGTGAGATCAGAAAGATGTGATCTATTATGAGCTGCTAAAACCTGGCGAAACCGTTAATACTGAACGCTATCGACAACAAATGATCAATTTGAATCAAGCTTTGTGTGAAAAACGACCGGAATATCAAAAAAGGCAAGCAAAGTGATTTTGCTTCATGACAATGCACCATCACACACAGCAAAACTGGTCAAGGAAACGATTGAGGCATTTGGTTGAGAAATACTTTCACATGTGGCTTATTCACCAGACTTGGCTCCGTCCGATTATCATCGATGGGACACGCTTGCTCAGCAGCGCTTTACTTCTTACGAAGATGTACGAAAATGTACGAAAATGGCTAGATGACTGGTTTGGCTCAAAAGAGCAACAATTTTTTTGGCGTAACACAAATTGTCAAACAGGTGGAAAAAATGTATAGCTACCGATGGGCAATACTTTGAATAAAATATTTTTTATCATTTTCATGCAATGAACGTGTATTTTCTATAAAAAAATTCCGGTTTCATATTTATATACCCTATACGCCCTATACGTCATGCAAAAATCTGTGCTGCAGCCTTATTTTTTTTTGCAGATTCGATGCTTGCATGTACATTCGGTCAGAAAGGTTGGAACATTTTTTTTCGAGTTTCAGAATGCAGCTTGCTCACCGAACGATTGGATATTTATAGATCCATGAGTAAGAATCAATTACTCGGAGAGCATGCTGCGTTCCGAAACCCATCGAAAAAAGTGTGCCAACCTTTCTGTCAGCTGTACATGTACAACATATTCATCAAAAACTAACTTCATTAAGTTAATTAAACAGAGAAAACTATCTCCTATAAGCACAAGTTATACCTTTGCGCACAATAAAAGGAATAAGAAATTTGGAATAAAAAATAAACAACCTATTAGAAATCGAACACATCAGAATACGCGGTTTCTAATAGGTTGAAATCGTTTATTCATTATTCCTAATTCCTTATTCCTTCTATTGTGCGCAGAATCTTAATCAACATGCTAAGGCGTGCTCGGATTCCCATCTGGATGTTTTTCGAATGCTATGTCATTCTTGTTTAACATTCGATGGATAACAAGAAAGAGTGATACCTGAGTAGCACTAGGGTGGGAATCTGAATAATCCTAAAGGTAATTAATTAAGTCTCCAGATAAATATAGAAGTCAATATCGGAACATGAATGTCGTATATATAATATACAGAAAGATGAAAATCAAAATTAAAATGAATACACAAAGTAGCAATGTGATTTCTAATCCGCAGGAATTCATTTTCCTATGTCGCATTGAGCGGAACTTACGAATGCGGGATCAATACGAGGTAGATCTAGGCCGATATTCATAGCCGATTCTTATTTCTAGCATCTTAAATAATGTTTTAAGACACTAATGTACCCTCTGATTCGGGACTTCTTAAAACCGTATTTAAGATGATATTGAATATAAGATCTGATTATGAACATTGGCCCTAAAGCAGGGAAATGAAAATTTTGCAATGTATGCTGGCATCGTAATATTTCATCGCTGTGATCAACTTCTTAACCTGAATAGTCATCGATTTCAATGACTAATTCATAGTTCATGAGGCGGAGCGATACTTTTTTTGTCAACTTTTTACTTATTTTTATGCGAAAACTTTTATTTATTTTTATGCATCGATTGAATGTATTTTTATCACTGTTATTAAATCCGATTAAGGGTGTTATACAAATGTGGTCACAGTTCCTCAGACATTTTGATATTATGTGGATAACCTAGACATTTAATTACGCGAAAATACATCAACTAAAATATTTTTATCAATATTTGAGGTAACCCAATGTTATATATAATATAGCTTTAGCTACAATCACACTTATTCAACTCCTCCGCGATCGCATAACAATGGCTGTGTTCAGCGGACTCAACAGTTGAGTGAGCACTCGCTGCTATTAATGAATTCTTCTAGATTCATTTCAAGTGCTGATTGGATCTAAAGGAATACACCAATAACAGCGAGCGCTCAACTGTTGAGTTCGCTGAACGCAACCAATAACTTCAACTTATAATCTCTGTAGAGTGTAGAATGTGTAAAATTCTTAGAACCGTCGCAACGCTTGCAATGCTAACTGACAATGTATGATGTGATCATGCATTGCTAGCGCCACATTTGTCTCTTGCGCCAAAAATTCCAAAAGAACATCCCTACTCCGTAGCGACAACGACGTATTTCTTAATTTTTTCTTAATAAAAGTTTCAGATTTGTATTTTGCGTCACAATATCTCCGTACGTAGAGCACGTAGAGAAAAAATAAAAACACTTTCATATATCCTGAGCGGTTGCAATCGATTGAGCACATTTAGAAATGATCGGTTCAACCCTTATTGAGATTCGATAATCTTGATCTGCAACTCGCTAGCTCGCATAGTCACGACGTCGCTACGCGTAGCTTAGTGCCGAGATACTACTAGTATCTTCAGATTATCGACCGAAATAAGCAATATTTGCTACTCTCTATGACGTACTTCATTCAACTCTTCTCATACAAAGAAATTACATATAGGATTATCAACTTAGGAGGGAACCTTCGAGCCTATTATCAAATTGACTTATAATTACGCAGAAGGAATCAGTTTCGATTCAAACGCAGAAACAATTTCAAGAGAATACGGGACTCATGAGCACATACCTAAACGGAAGTAGCAAAATCAAAGTAAATCCTACCTCATTTGCAAACATATTTGTCAGAATTACCTCCGTCTGGTGTGAAAGTCTATACTAGTGACGCAGCAAGATGAAAATTTTCCAAAGGAACCTTAGTAAAGTAGATAGATCGATTCTAACCCAGGAGCTCACTCTGAGGGGCGGGGAGGGGGTATCGTACCCGCTCCTCCCGTAGGGAGTGATCCGCGGGAGAAGAGGGGGTGACGTCATAGCGCATGACGTCATTGGACGAGGATGACGTCACGGGGATGTCAGGGATGACGTCACAGTGGGTGACGTCGCGGGGATGACATTGCGGTGCGCGGGGGACGAGGATACCCCGTGTTGGAAATTATATAGCGGAGGTGTGTGGAAACTTGCGTCGCGATGATAACGTTATGCGAGGTCAATGGCTGCTGAGCGCGATCCGCCGCTTCCGAGCGCAATTTGCCTTCGGGTGCGATCTGGTCCTCGCCGCCGAACGCAGTTCCCACCGCGCGCTATATTTACTATCATGCATATTTACTATCTCTTATGCGTTGCTATCCTCTTCTCGCGGAATATTTTATTTATTTATTTATTTTTATTATGTTATATTTTATTATATCTTATATAATTATTCGCATTGTGCAATAATAACAGTGCGATTTATTGAGCGCGATGATACGAACATAACGCTATGACGCAGAGATAGAAAAGAATAGTAGAGAGAATAATTTAGAACACAGAGTTAATGCCGGTTAATCCATATTTATTTATTTTTACATACAGAGTGTCTTAGAAAAAATATTTGTCTTTAAAATAATATGTATGTCTCACGTGATTCTAAGGCATTTTTTCCTTTGTCAAAATTTTATCCAAAGTTCAATTTTTGAATTATAAGAGAAAATAGTTAGCGAATTATGGATCAGATGTATGGAAGATAGGCAGGGGCGTCACAACTCATTGTCCGACGCGGGCGCATGATTGCGATCAGGTATGAACTTGCTACGTATGAAATGCTCATCACGATAATACGTGCGTATCCCCCTCCTTTCTCTCTCTCTCTCTCTCTCTCTCTCTCTCTCGCTTTCTCTCCTTCTCTTTCTCCCTCTCTCTTTCTTTCTCTTTCATCTTGTAGAGATGTTTTATCATAATTGAACTGGAAAAAGTTAGAATAATATCATGTCTGTGAATTCCGACAAGATTCTCATAAATCCAACACCGAACAATAATAAATTTTTATCTGTCACGTATCATCTTTACGCAAATCCACTCACACACGTTTGATCGATTTACTAACAAATTTATCAGTTTGTTATTAATTATTCATTACCGATTAATTAATTAAGCGATTGAGAATTAATCCAAGAAAAAAACACATTACTATAATCAATAATCAAAGGTTTTCCTTCTTTTATAAATTGTATCGCGTATCAATACTTTTATGGATTTATCCACATACTTGATTGATCTTTATATATGAATCTTTTACATTACATCGATGAATCACTCCCGATTAATCATTCAGCGACTGAAAATTATTGCTTGAAAGAAGGAAATATATTGCACATAGTAATTGTATTTAAAAGTTTTCTTTTTTTTGTAAATTGTATCACGTATCAATACATTCAAGGATTTATCTGATTTTTATAAATAAATGTATTGGCTCACTGCTAATTAATACTGTCAATTAATTATTCGGCAACTGAGAAGTACTTCAAAGAAGGAAATGATAATCACGATCAAATTCCAAATCAATACGGTCACACAGGCACTTGAATGGTAAATGACGAATTTATTATACGTATTACAGTTAATCATAATAAAATACTATCGATTAGTTATTCAATGAATTGAAATTACTTGAGCGTGTAATATTACATACACAACACACATTACTCGACACGGAGATTACTCGATATCAACAAGTCAACGGTTTAAGTTGGTACTGAGTGTGTTCGTGATTGCACACACGACGCTGTAGATCAGGTATCATTTATCTTCCTTACATCTGTTCTTTATTCCTGCACTGTCTGCATTGATGCACACGGTGCAATAAATTGAAATGAAACAAACATATGTACAGACAGCGCAGGAAAAGAAGAGACCGTTTAATTGTATTTGATAAACAACAGAAGACTGGAATAATGCATTATTTACTTGTATAAGTACAATATTCATCGTATGTCAAAATCAATCAAGTCCGTGAATAAATCTATGAAAGTATTGATATATGATACAATTTATAAAAGGAGAAAAATCTTTGATTATTGTAATGTGTTTCTTTCTTGAGTTAATCGAGTGATTAATATTGTAATAACAAACTGATAAATTTGTTAGTAAATCGATCAAATATATGTGAGTGGATTTGCGTAAAGATGATACGTGACATGATTAACGTGACAGACAAAAATTTATTATTATTCGTTGTTAGATTTGTGAGAATCTTGTCAGAATTCACAGATATGGTATTATTCTGCCTCTTTTCCAGCTCGATTATAGTATGAAGATATACATCTCTACAAGATGAGTGAGAGAGAGAGAGAGAGAGAGAGAGAGAGAGAGAAGGAAAGAGATATGCGCGTATTAGCGACGCGTGTTTCATACGTAGCAAGTAACTGAGCGCAACCGGACGCCCGCGTCGGACAATGAGTTGCAATAGTCATATAAATATCTACGAAGATTTTTGCGGAAAGTCAGTCTGTAAAATGGCTAACCGTAATCGCTCCCGCATTTAATTAGCAAGACTATCATTTACGCCGTGATAAATACTGTATAGCGTGATTTGCGGAAGAACTCAGAAATTTTGCGCACAGTGTACAGTATATTATTTCAGCTAATACTCATAGCAGATTTCACGTGAGACGATTGACAAAAATTTAACAGCATCACGCATTGCCACGTATATGAGAAATCATTTGCACCAAATGACGTGCGATCATTTAACGAGACAATACAGAAATCCCGCAAACTCAAATTGTAATATAAATTATAAGGATTCGCGTTGCATATCTGTAGTGTTTCACAATTTATCGGATTACAACGCGCATTTCGTAATCAAAGAATTGCCATCACGAAGGATGTGTTGATCTGCTTCCAATAATTAAAAAAAAATATATCTCGTTTATTAAATATGTCGATACTAATATTAAAAAGAATTGCGTAAAATTATAGTTTATATTGTAGATTCAGATAAATTTCTCGTCTCAAGTTTGGAAATTGGCATCTTTTCTCAGTAAGGATAAGCTACGGATACTGCAATGCGAATTTTCTAATTTATCAGAAGAAAATTTCAATTTTGATGCGAAAGGGCGTCTTTTCATACGAGTACATTGACTGTGTCGAAAAATTGGAGGAGCTGTGTTTACCGCCTCGCGTATCATTCTATAATTCATTGACGAATGACACGGTATCAAAGAACACTTACGCGCACGCCGTTAACGTGTGAAAGCAGTTCTCCATCCGGATACTCGGTGAAGCGACTTATATCTGAAAACAGATGTTTTGTTGTTCGAAAATTCTACAACAGTTACGTTACGAGTTATAGGCTCGACTCCGCATATTATTACACCTTACCGGACTTCACATGGGATGCTATGTTAAAACATATTGGTGTAAAATTTGAACTGCTCACAGACATGGTCATATTTATCGAGCGCGGTATACGCGGTCTGAGCTAGTGTTCAAACAGGTACGCGCGAGCCAACAACAAATACATGCTGTTGTATATATACAATTCATCGAAATCGCCATTATACTTGATATACTATAGTGTCAACAATCTATATGGCTGGACAATGTGTCAACATTACTTTACGTCGATTTTCAATGGATCGACAACGTGCAAAATTTTGATTTTACGATCATCGCGTTAGATTAGTTAGCCAATAGACTATATTCTTGATGTGAACGTGGAGTATCCGCAACATCTTGAAGACGAGCACACTAACTTACCATTCTGTTCGACACGCGAGAAATCACCCGCAAGCTCCTTGCAACATGCAATAAGCAGCGTTACATATTATCGCAATCTGCAGCAGTGTACTCGCTCGTATCACAAAAGGTTCACCATATACTTCAATTCGCGCAATCTCCATGGTTTCGCAATTATATAGAATCAAACATAAAATTTAAAACTTTGGCCAAAAATGATTTTGAAAAAATTTATATAAACTTATAAATAATGCGATATTTGGCAAAACCATGGAGAATGTACATGATCACATCGACGTAAAATTATTAACAAAATGGGCAGATAGATACGGCATTAAGGCAATGATCGCGATACCAAACTTCCAGAACTGTACGTCTTTTCGGAGAATCTGGTTGCGATAGAACTGCGTAAGCTTAAGTTCGACAAATCAATATACGTGGGTGCATACTCGACATATCCAAGACGTATTTATACGAATTTCACCACGAGTACATGACACCGCTGTACTTTCGCGTATAATAAAAGTATAAAATTATCTACACTGATAATCTCATATATTATGTAGAATGTGACGTCTACGATGTCATGAAATGTGATATAAATAGATTTGACATGAACGATTACTCGAGCGACAACGCATACGGTATTCCGCTCGCAAATAAAAAAGTTCCTGGCCTTATGAAAGACGAGAACAACAGTTCCATCATGACCAATTTGTAAGGCTTAGAGCAAAAATGTATGCCTTGCATTTAGAAGGAAAGAAGAATACGAAGAAGGTAAAGGGCATCAAGAGCAAACGTAGCGAGCATCTATAACGTTCGAGGATTACATGCGATGCTTGAATAGCGCAATCGAAATGACGCGCAGACAGTCGTGTATAAGATTTAAATTGCATGAAATATATACGATATTAGAAAAAATCGCTCTAAATCCGACGACAAGCAGTATATCATGCCAGGTTCCATCAACACGCTGCCATAGGGGCATTACAATCTTGGAGGTCTTGAATTCACTCACGCGTTTCGAATTACTCACTTCGAAAAAAGAAAAAGGGAGGTTTGACGTTTTCTGTGAAAATCTCTTTTCTTTTTTACACAGGCTTTGTTACATTCACCCCGCGATTCTTTCATTTGTTGATAGTATATACAATTATTACAATAATTACAATAATTAATATAATAGTACTACTCGAAATTATATATAATGGGTCCGGCAGAAATGATGAATCTCGTGCGTTTTTTAATTCTGCTGCTACATCTTGTAGTTTGATCCATTAATTCCGTCGCGAATAATTTTTCTTAATTTTACTACTTTCGGTTGGTTTAAGTCCTTATGCTCTAGCTGTTTTTGCAAATGGGTTAAATTGCACTTTGCAGTTTGAATGGTTGTAGCTTTGATAGTTCCTATTGTTTTTGCAGTCATGTCCGCAGTTATTAATTTACATTCTCCATATAGCGCAATTTGTTTGCGCAATCCCGTTTTTACAATTTTCGTTCTATATTCCTCGCAATTTTTACAGTCTATAATAATTCATGTTTCATAAGGGTTGGAGTATAGCCATGCTCGTTGATTTTCGAAGACTATCCACATGGAATGATTAGATTTAATATATCGTGTCACACAATGTCTTAGAATTAGAATTTTGCACATAATTTGAATTTTACATAATGAAAATTGTGTTTTCGTTATGTTCGTGATATATAAGATTAATGTGTTCGCATATATAAGTATAGTTAATTTGTTTACATCTTGCTTATATCTTATATCATATGCTTAGATCTTTGCGTCATATAATACTGATTTGCTATCTACGGCTATTATAGTCTGATTTGCTTCAATCAGAGTGAATACATTATCGTGGTCGGATAATGGTATGACCTTGAATATATCATATTTCGGATAAGAAATTAGAGGGAATTTCAAAATGGTGTGTTTGATTCGTCATAATATCCACAGTGATGCATTTTTCTATCTCAAACCAATTTGACTCAAAGATTCTGAAAGAGAAATGGAGTCCTAATGATAAATATACTTGAGCTTCTTTCAGATTGGTTATGATTTCGTTTATTGATGTAATCCCAGAATATAATCTTCCTTGTTTAACAAAAGTGAGATATTCGATAATACAATTTATATCTTGCAAGATATATCCGTAATAATGGCGTTTAGTATAAGAAAATATTCATCCAGCTCCTCTCTTAAGTTCTGCTTGGCCATCTTGCTATTTATTCTGATGATAATGTTCAAAAGTAGTTGAATATTGTAGCTGGTTATTTTTTCTAACTTATCGACATGCGCGATTGTGGTGTTTAGAATTTTTAATTGATTCGCCATGACATGATGAAGTATTTGCTGTTTATTATTCAGAATCATAATTTGTTCTTTGATGATTTTTTTCATCCGAAGCATCCATAGTGCCAAAAAGTGCTTTAGCAATGGAATCTATTCCATCAATTAATCCACATTTTGGATTATTTGATAAATGGTATTTATTCGATCGGCTAAAGTAACTATTTTATGGTTTTCCGCTTCGATTGGCTGTTTCATATTTTCATATGTTTCCTTCTGTCTGGATTTCACATAGGTGATGAGCATGATTGATATAATCTTGCAGTGTGTGAATTCGCTTATCGAGCTAATGTCAATATTTATCACCAACTTCCATGATGACTTTGCTTAATATACAATTCTCTCTACAATTCTCTTAGCTTTTCATAATATAATTTTGGCTCATATAAAAAATTTTTTATTTCGTTCTTTATATGTTGTCTGGTTGTTGAACCAGCGGTTATTAACCTGAAATAAATGTATCAGATAATAAAATTGGCCGGTGTATTTTGCTGATATAATACTATAAAAAAGTTTTTTCATATATTTTATTATATTTCTTTCTGTCTTTTTTTTTTGCTTTCTTAGTCGTTGCTATTCAATATTATACTATGTTGTTTCATATACCGCTACAGCATGCTGATTCAGTTCGTGATGTTGTGAATCAAGATGAGATTGTGTGATGTCGAATTTAATGACCGGGAAGTTCAAGATTTGTTAGACTTCATTAAATTTCTTAGCAAATCTTCGGAGGAAGAAGTACGAGAATAAGGTGAGATAAATACATATACTTATATATATATTTGTATCTTTCTTCCATCTTCTTTATTCTGTTAGTATTCGATAAATGCTTTTAGGCGGTTGACGTGTATACATTTAATTTTTCGTCCTATTTTTATCTTGTAATTAACAGTTCATAGTTTCTCGATAATTTTATATGGTCCTGTCAATAATGAAACTAATTTTTTCGATCGACCTCTTCGCAGAGTTTTTGTTATGAGCAATACCTTGTCTTCTAGTTTGAATGAGATAGCTTTTTATCATATTGTTGTTTGACGGTTAATTTAGCTTTAATTATATATTTTCTAGCGCCCATAGTCGCTCTTTTAACTCCTTGGCATAATCATCATAAGAGTACGTAAGATTTGGAGAGTTTGTCAGTGCAGAGAATAACGCTAATATAAATAATTGCTTGATATCCAAAAATTAATTCGAATGGAGTATACTTGTTGCTGTGTGTGGGGTAGTGTTGTATGTATTGTATGAACATGGCGTATGGAATCATCTCAGTCCATTTTATCCGCATTAATGTATAATAATATCGCAAGTACTCTGCCAGGATGCGATGAGTGCGTTCTAACGCACCGTTGCTTTCAGAATGATACGCAATTGTCTTTATTGATTTTTAATAGTTTACAGACATTTTTAAACATTACGAAGTTTGTGCCCTGATCGGTCAATACTTTGTCAGGTATTCCATATTCAAAAATAATTTTGTAAATTGTGTATTTTGTAAAATGTTTTGCTTTGTTTAAATTTCGACGGCTTCTTGATTTGGTATAGATATAGCTTTACTGAATTTAGTGAGATTATCTTGGAAGGTTAATATATATTTATATCTATGGTTACTCGTTAATGGGCCGACGATGTCTAAAGCATGTCTCGAAGGATCGTCGAGCTGTAATCTGTGATTTCCAGTAGCACCTTTGTTCTTCCTTTTAATTTATTTTTCTGGCATGTTTCGCGATATAATTTTCTACATATTTAGTTAAGCCTATTTCAATCGAATTCGTTTAATAGTTCTTTCCGTTTTTTCATGTCCTCCTAAGTTGTGGTATTCATAAATTATTTAGTTGTTTATCTGCGTCGTTATGTTCGTTCATTTTATGGCTATTTCCTTATGTGTTTTCATTTGTCGCATCTTCTGGTGAGGTAATAGTATTTATGCATCGGTTTAATGTGTCCGCGTTCAAGTGCATTTTGTCTGCACGATGCATAATCTCGTAATCGTATTCCTCTAATTTGTCTCTAATGAATCTCTATCAGATTAATCTTGATCCAGGATCAGTTACATTAAACAACCACTAAAAGTTTATGGTCAGTTATTATTTTAAATTTTGTGCCATACAAATACGGTCGGTAATGCTTAACTGTTCAAACGATGGCTAATAATTTTTTTTCGGTAGTATTATTACTTTCCACTCTTGACGGCTAACGTATGCTACTGGTCTGTCTTGACTCAAAGTTCCTTGAGAGAGTATAGTTCGGATCGCGTAATCTGATGCGTCGGTAATCACAAGAAATTCTCGTGTGAAATCTGAATATTGGAGCACGAGTGCGGTAATCAATTTACTTTTTAGCATTTTGTTTTTCGACTGTCCATATGAATAGTTCTTCTTTCTTTGTCAATTTAATTGGCGATCTTGGAAAAATTTTCGATAAATTTCCTATAATATCCTATTAATTCAATGAATGCTTGTATCTCTTTTATTTTTAATGGAATAGGAAATTCATATAGCTTTTAGCTTAGTCGGATCTGGTTTGATCCCGTCGGTTATTACATGCTCTAGATAAATGACCTCTTTTCTGAGAAATTCACATTTCTCAGGCTGTAATTTTAGTTTATGCTATAATTTTAAGTTAGCTTATTAAATATTTCGATAAGCTGCGCGTTGTGCTCCTGTAAACCAGCTCCATACACAACTGTGTCATCTAGATATACTAAAAATTAACATCTTGTAACCCAGTTACAGTTAGAACAGAATTTATTAATTTTTGAAAAGAGGCTGGCGCATTTTTCAGTCCAAAGGGCATCCTATTAAATTTGTAATGCCTATAAGCAGTTGAAAAAGCAATTTTGCCTTTATTCGACTCAGTCGAATGGGAATCTGGTGATAACCAGATTCTAGGTCTAATGCAGTAAAGTATTTAGCGTTTTCTGATCCAATTTATCGATTATATTAGGCAGAGGAAAAAAATCAACTATAGTCAAGTCATTTAATTTTTTAAAGTCTATAGTATGCGATATACGATAATTTATTCCTGTTGCATCAATCTTTTTGGATACTATAATGGCATGTTCCACTGACTTGCTTGGTCGTATTATTTTATCTTTAAGCATTGTGCGTATTTGCTTGGGCATTTCTTTCTTATGCTTCTCGGATATCCGTTACGGTTTCACGTTAACAGACGCACTGTCTACTTGCATGTAAATTTCATGTGCGACAGTATAGTAGTTGATATGTGTTAATGGATCTCCTTTTAAATGGAACATGTCATTGTACTGCGTGCAGATTTCTGTTATGTTCTTCTTTTCCTCAATATTTAAATGCTCTAACTTTAATGTATTTTCGATGCAGATGATTCTTGAAATTGAAACTGTCTTAAAATCATCTGCAATTACATGAGGTGCTGTGTCTGGCGTTCATCTAATAGTATGATAGCAGTTATTTCCTATAACAGTTATTTCGTGTTTTGTAATTCTAACTAATGTCATCTTGTTTTCATATATTAATGTTTCTCCCAAATTCCGTAGTTTTACGAGAGTTACTGCTGCTCCAGTGTTGAAAAGAAATTTAGTTTTTCCTTTCTTGAATTCTTTGATTTACAAATTTATTAAATTCAACCCTATACTGGCTCGTGACATTTCAGTGAAATTGGGTAAATTCGATATTTGGTAATCGCGTGCAGGTTTCGGCGGTTTCCTCCTTGCGAAATTGACTTTTTCTCCTCCTTCCATCACCATTTTATTTTCTGCTGAATCCTGTCTTCGGGTTTTTCCATCATGCGTTTTTACGCTTCCCCCTAATGCGATTTCTTGTTCGAGTGTCCATTTAATGTACAACATTCGTTACGGATGTATCTTTCTGCAGTAATTGCAATATTTTGCAGCAGTATATATTATCTTATTCATTCGGCTTTGGCAACAAATGTCGGTCAGCATATACCATGCTGGTTCGGCATTCTTGACTCTCACTGTATCCCATTTTCCTACATTTTTGGCAATATGATCCTCGGTGATGATTTGACAAATTTGAATATCGAGGGTTGCTATCCTTGATTTTTTCTTCAGCAATGGCTCCTGCTATTGCTTCTTGCAATGTAGCATAATGTTGTGACCTCACAAGTAGTTTGATTTCATCTCGCAATTTCCTATTTGGGAATTCTGTAGAGTTTGTTTTTGAATTATGCGTTTTTATTCGCTGTTATGTCCTTATCCTTCGATCATCGGCTCATATAATTCCATTGATAAGTTATCGACTCTTAAACTCTTATTGCCTAGTGTTCTCACCCGATTTTTGTTTAATAATATTAAATTCTATTTGTAAGTGAGTTGTGCTTCTTTTGCTAAGATAGCAAATTTCTCCTATTTTAATTGTTGGAAATTATATATATATATCCCATGTCTCGAAATCTATCATTGCTTTGCCTTTTAACTTGGTGCACTATGTAACAAACATTCTTTCATTGGATTCTATTGGATTTATATTTTTTATGGCACATGTTTTTATAAACATGCGCTTAGAAATTCTTTTAGTTTAGCCTATGAATTTCCATCGAATTCGGGTATCATTTCTCGTGCTTCTTTAAGTTTCATATATTCGTTTACTTGTGTGCTGATTGCGTACGTTCTCGGCTGTAAATGCTAAGTGATAATCGTTCCGCGCGTGTGTCGCATGCTGTTTCGATAATCCTCGAAGTTTATTTAGTTTTTTACCTATTTTTTTATGCATAGCTTTCATTTCTTTCCGGAGTTCTCTAATTCCCAACATTATGTTGCGTAAGGGATCTGTTTGCAAATCGTTTCTGATAACTGTGATTCTATTACAGCTTGTGCTAATTCTCTGGACGGTACTGTCGGTGCTTATCGCTTTGCACTTGGCGGAGTGCGATGCATTTCTATCATGTTATCTTCGCAATTTTCTTCAGGATTAAAAATGCTCCTGTTGTATGACATAAGGGAATATTCCCGTCTGAGGGTGACTCTACTGGAGATTCTGCTATGATTTATTTGTCTCGCCTATCGTCTGTGCTATCGTCATTAAATGCAGAGGTATCGTCATCATTTTCCGATTTACGACCTTGTTATTTTCACGATAATCTTGCTCTTTGCTTGAATTTAATTCGATGAGATTTACTCGATTTTTGCGGGTTTCGCGATTTACAGTATTTTCGCAATTTTTGCGGTTGTCGCGATTTTCGCGCTCTGCTACAGGTGACGAATTTAACCGTTCCATTGCGCGCTGTGCTTGTGGACTTAATAATCACGATGCGTTCAATGGAAAGTTATCAGTATTGTCCGACATTCACACGATTTACAAAAATTTTCAACTTACAGTAAAAGTTAGTGCTTGTAGTTTGCTTGGCCTAGTCTGCATAGTCAGATCGCTATTACCAATGTTGAGGTTGGTTAGTTCGTTGCTGTTTCCTCGGATTGTCGATGTACATAGTCTGTTCTGCTTGGTTCCGACATGCGTTGTCCTTGGTGAATTCCGGTATGGTAAGGCTGTATCCCACCGCTGCCATCAAATGTTGTATCGCTCAGGGCGGTAGCATAGTGGAATCACAAATTGGACATGGCGGTGTCGTTTGGTAAGGACTTGAGGTCCTCCAATTAATATAGGCCAGCATTCGTGGTGTAAGAAATTTTATTTCCACTTACGAGTATACCACTCGATATACAATCTTATGACGTCTCGCAGTAGCGCTCGCAATAACGGAGATTCTCACAATAGTCTTCCTGACTTTTCGGAACGATCCCGAGGTGCTCGAGGCTTACACTTTTATATTTACAAATTAGACCGAATTAATATGCAGTTGCATTTTAAAGTAAAGTATATCAGTTTTGAAAAATAGGTAACTCGATTTGTGCTTTAATTGCTACAGAAATTCTGCAGACGTATATTTTGGGTACGACCTATTTGGATCGTAACAGTGCTTATTCAACACATCGATAACGATGTGACGATAAGAATGTAGTAATCTCTATTGAATCATGTAAGAATGTATCTCGATCACATCCGCCTGCCACAGGTCATCGTATCCGTGTACTATGATATGTCTTCGCGGAAGATATCTTCTCGCCGGAGCGTGCAATTCATCAAATAGCCGTTTCTCAGCCATTGCGAATAATTATTTGACATGATGCATTTCTCGAATCTTTTCAATTTTGTGTAGCATAATCTGCACATTATTTTGTAAAGCTGCAATATTCCTCTCGATTTTGTTCAGACGACCTTTCAATCTTGAATTTTGAATCTTGAATACTCTGCTGTACGTACCACTTTTATTTGCTGCATCAATATCATCCGCCGGTAGCGCTGATCGTCGAATTTTGAGCGACTTTGCGTCAAAGTCAGCTGCGGTTGTGCAAACAGCGTTATTATGCACGTAATTTCTGAGCAATCTGCGCCACTCATTTCGCTTCCTGCTCCAAGCAATAGTTCAAACTTGTTGATCAGCATTGCGATTTCGACTGAACGATCTGTAGAACGAGATTAATTTAGTATAAGACCGACTGACCGGAGCTTCGTGAAGCTTCCTCGATAATGGACAGACTCGTTGTTATGACTATTGTAACCCGCCTGGCGCGAGGCCTTGAGCAATTGCAGACGATCCACAATTTCATTGGGATCATCCCAGTGGATACAATCAATCTTGTTGTCATTTAGTATCATCGTACGCGATAAATCAACTCTTTTGCTTATTCCCATTCTAACTTTTTTACCCAACATTAATAACGCTATTATGTTCTTATACTCCTCTTGTATCCCTTACTATCCATTACTTGATTACTCATAGAGTTATAATCGCGCTGGTGAGTGTTTGTCGTCAGCCGAATGCTCCTATCTGTATAAGATCTGTATGTCATTATCTATATAAATATTTTTGTTGGAAAATTTCATGAAGATGATTAAATTGTACAAGCTTGGTATTCCATTATATATTTTTTCCATCTGTAATTATATCATCATTTTTGTACAAGATGATACATTTGTCATCGAGCATCATTTCCTCGTTCGTTAAAATAAACTGTTATCTCACATTAATATGTTTTTATTTCCGTTACTCTGGCCAGTAGACATTTAAATAAATATATAGCAGATGGAGTTGAAAATGGACCGATAACTGTCTGATCGCTGTTTAAAAGTTGTTTATAACTGTTAAATATTAGTCTGATAACTATTTATAGCTTGTTAAATCAGTCCAATATCTGTTAAATATCAGTCTGATAACTGTTTGAAAGCTATTAGTCCGATAGCTGTTCAATAGATATACGTTTACTTGCACTTCAATTCGAAACGCTGCAAGCGACAAAATGCTGAGATGGAATCTTTCGAATGCGACGTCTTCTCATATACTTTTTGGCTAAAGCATTTTTATTCGAGACATTGTACTTTTTGCTGCTGATATATTGATTATGACAATCTAATAATAACTAATGATCTAATTGTAATTGATAAAAAATGCTGAAGTTTATTCGTAGAATCGTTCGAACGCATGGTATTTTTTGGTATAAACTTTTGATCGAGTCATTGTTCTTTTTCTCGGAATATCATGTTCCACGAACATCTCTATTATGTAAGATATAATAAAAATCTCCAGATCAATCTGTCAGTCTATTTGTCGATTGAACTATCAGTCCGTCTGTCAGTCAGTAAATTGGTCATTAAAAAATGGCAGATATTAACATCTCAATTGGTTGCGCGCATTATATTAATGTGCAAGCAGCATGTGCACTGCAGCAGGTTCAAAAGTCTAGTGAATTGATAGATAGTGCGTGCAATTTGCAGCAGGAGGCTGTCGAAATCAATCAGCCTATGCCCATGGATTGGAAGCTGCGATGGACGTTTGATAATGAGCTGATGAAGAAAACGTAAGTATTACATTAATTCAGTAATTATGCATTCGAGCGAGATGAGAATATTTTATCAGTTATTTCCATCAAGACTAAATCTGAATATTAGTATTTTTTCATCTCGATGGGTCGAGATTATAGATTATTTCATTATATATATATGTATATATTCTTTCAATCATTTATTTCTATTTCTCATTTATTCTCATCCAGATATTTATTCCGATTTTTTCGAAACGTGGGAAAAACGAACTAATATATATACAGGATGTGCCAAAATTCGGACAAATCGAACAATATCTTCAAACAAAATTTTTAATGAAAAATTAAATATTACAAAAAATCCTTTTATATGGCACTTGAGAATCCCTATAGAGCATAATTATTCGATATATCTTCCATTAGTTTGAACGGCCTTTATTCTCGGTTTGAAGCATTCGCATGCACGCTGTAATGTAGCGTTGTCTATATCCACAAATGCTGCTTCAATAACGATTCTTAATGACGTCACATTGCCGAAACTTGTTTGTGACTCTTTCAACTACGCTTCATATGTAGTAGTCTAAGGGATTTAAATCTGGATTGTTGGGAGCTAGAATTCCTTGGACTAAAACATATTGACGTTGTCTCAAAGTCAATTTTGAATCAAATGAATCGTATAAGCCGGTGCACCGTGCATTCTGCTGAAAAACATATGGCCTTCCGGATGCCGCAGCATCCACAGCTTCATTACATCCATCGCGCAAATATATTAGGTATACAAAAAAGTTCTGAGCTTTTTTTTGTAAAATTTTGTAAAATTTTGTATGTAATCGTACGGAAATGGCTTGCTGCGTAACGCCAAGCTGTTCTGCAAGCTCCTTCTCAGTTTGCGTAGAGTTTATATCCAGCAGTGCTTGCAATTCGTCCGTTTCAATCTTTTCAGGGCGTCCAGCACGCGACTCATCTTTAAGACTGAAATCTCCTTGGCGAAACTTTTGAT
>Ga0157363_1001839_pt1 | contig 18151 bp, 14 predicted proteins | sample AttsexASBM1_FD_111477 | JGI IMG/M metagenome (GOLD analysis project Ga0157363, IMG submission 111477) | Fungus gardens microbial communities from leaf cutter ant in Ribeirão Preto, State of São Paulo, Brazil - Atta sexdens ASBM1 | ecosystem: Host-associated > Fungi > Mycelium > Unclassified ... | reverse complement strand
GGACCATGAACCTTTTGTATAAATAGGACTCTAATTAAGAAGAGGCTCCTTGTCAGGTTCTCTTGTGAATTTCCCACATTATATCCATCTTTGAGATTTACTGCCCTGTGCTATTATTTATCATTGGATAAGTGGTCATCACAACATGTGTCAGTAACAATAATAATGTTACAAACTCAAGTCCTTAGAGTGGGACAAGTAGATAAACCTTGTATTGGGTTAACACAAGAGAACTCGATAGAGAACTCTGTACAGGATTGTCTACCTTATATACTAGGATTCCATAGCCTATACTACTTCTAGCCTACCCTAAACTGCCATGTGTTAAACAGGTTATATAATATCATTCTTTCAGAATCTTCTATGTTTTTCCATGTGATATGTGACTGTGACTGATATGTGACAGTGTGACAGTGATATCACATTAACCCCAATTCTAAGTCTCCAAAGATAAAAATAAAAGAGAAGGAAGTAACAAATGAGAAAAGAAAAAATAAAAAATAAAAAAGATAGAGTCCCCCATCTTGAACTCTGACAAATAAGAGTGGAGAAAAAGAAAGAAGCCTCAAGATATAAGCAATCAAAAAACCCTAAATGGAATTTGTAACTGCTAAGACTTGAACAATTGCAAGGATAGAAGGAGATGTGATCAGGGAAGTTGTCAAGCAATCTACAATCTGAGATAGCCTCAGTATCAAAGAGATTGAAGCATTCAGTATTATGACTTAAATCTTAGAGTTAGACAAAAGACATACTCTTGTATTGAGTAACACAAGAGAACCCAATAGAGTTCTCAGTTCAAGCTAGTCTACCTTTATATACTACAAACAATGATCTGTGCATATACTATAACTAGCCTATTCTAAAGTTTATACACTTTCTATAAGACTAACATGTTATTGCCATATTGTATAACATTACTTATTCTAGAATCTAGTTCTTCTATGACTTTCTCTGTGTCACATGATTATGTGACATGTGACCACTTTGTGACATTTGTAACCATCACAATCCTTTGCCTAAATCCAAAATAATGAAAATAAAAACCAAAATAAAATAAAAGGAAAATAGAAAAATAAAATAAAAGAGAAAATAAAGTCAAGTCTAATGTTTACAACTCTGACATTCAGTGAAATTGAAAAGTAGTGCTTCAGTATCCAAAAGAAGGCCCTTTAAGCAAGTATACTGGGTATTATTTAGAAGAACAAGTAATTGTAAGTGAGAACAAGTGCTCTTTGAGTTTCTAACACTAAGTAGAAATATTAGTTTATGCTAAGAGAGAACAGTGGCAGTTTTGAGACAATATTGTTTCACCAGCTTCTTGAAATAAAAATGAGTGGAAATGAGACCTACTAGAGTCTCAATTTCACTAGTAAGAGAAGTACAAAATATAATAAGAATCCAAAGAGCAGCCTTGTATTGCATAGCTGCTAAAAGTAACATCTGTACCTTAGTAGGCATTCCAGCAAAGAACCAGAGTCAAAAATCATAGATAGCAATTGGAACAATACATAAGTAATAGAGGAGTCATTTCTAGAGTGGAAGCAAATCTCTAGTCAAACTTCCAAGCATGTCTATTGCTTTGACTGTAGATAATGTCTTAGTGGAGTAGTAACAGACATGTTCTTTAGAGAACAGGTGCTGATCAGAATAAAAGCCCAAGTATCTCCAGTATGTCTTAGGCTTAAGAATAGAAATATTAGATACAGTTCATACTTGGAAGCAAAAATCCATAGGATTGAAATAGGGTTTGTATCAAGTTTGGAAACTTGTACAGGAAGCATAGAGTTATGAACTTTGCAAACAACCTTGGCTTCAGCTTATATGCTGCACTGTTTGTATGCTATATGGCTGCAACTTCAAAAGAACAAATAGAGTTTAAGGGGGTGAGTTCTAATAAGAAGTATGTTATCATAAAATACTGAAGTTTAGTGTTCAATGATATTTGATTATCAGACTGAATATTATAGTATATTTATATATAAGTATGATAATAAGAGAACTTGGATATTTTATAGTACAGTCCCAAGCAAAGGTTTCAGTAGTAAAACACTGAAAGGGGTTTAGGATAGAAGAACTCTGTCATAAAAGACTGAGTACTCACAGAATTCTACAAATAAATGACACTGCTGTAGAAGATAGGCTATTGTTAGAGTTGGACTTAATATATGACAATGGACACTAATTGCTAAGAAATCCAGCTCTGGATTAGAGTTATTGTATGCTTTATAAAAATGAAAAATCTTTAACTTGTTATATTCTATAACCAAGCCAAACAAAACTATGAAGTTTGTAACTATTTTATAGCTACTATAAAGCTCTGGCAAAATTGTATTATATTTTTTCCCTGAGTTATTAAAAGACCATTATCTACAAATAAGAGAATAGATTAAGTTAAGAGTTTGAGCTTTGATTTCAAAAATGTAAATAAGAGGTTTAATATAGAGGCACAATATAAAGCACTGAAAGAATAGGAGACAATACAGAACCTTATCTTACTCTTATATTTATATCTTAAGCATTAGAGAAAAAGAAGTTCCAAGAGTACTAGGTTGATATATCTATAAGTTAGTTGGAAAAAAAGTTGACTATACAGTTTGCAAAGCTAAAGTATCTAAGAATTGAGGTAATTATACCGTGATTCAAAAAAGAAAGGAATTGTATAATTTTTAGTTTTAGAATATTGAACATGCTCAGAAGAAGAATCTATCTATAGGGAAATTGTAGAAAACATTAGATGAAGTATAGGAACTTATCTTAGATATATGGATATGAATCAGAGATAATCTTGGCTTCAACAGATATTGTCAGAATTGAAGACAGTAGACTCTATTATCTTTATTTTTTTGCTTTTTTAATTTAATTTAATTATTTTGAACTTAGGGTTGGGGTTAGTGTAATGTCACAAATGTCATACTATGTGACACAGTCACAGGTTATAGTCATATGATCATATATCACAAAAGGATATAAAAAGTTCTAGAATGATAATATTATACCATATGTCAATGGTATATAGTATACATGTTCTTTAACATAGGCTAGGTTTAGTGTAGTATAAACTATTAGCCAAGTATATATAAGGTAGACACTCTGTAACTGAAACTTCATTATTATAGCAACCACCAGTCTAAGAACAACCAATGGACCACTAAGTAAACTTAACAGTGAAGTATCTTATGGGAATCACAAGAAAACTTGACAAGAAGTCCTTAATGTATTTCTACACTATTTATACTATACATAGTTGGTTTGTGCTAGTGATAAATAAGCCTTCCCTAAAGTCTACATATTGTCTATAAGTCCACCATACTATTACTACAAAGCAAAAATATTAGTCTTAAATCATACCACATATTTAGAAAGAGAGTACTAAGGAGCAGTGGAACATAAGAAAAGTCAAGAATCCAAGCATGTGCATCCAGATTGGTGCACAACTCTGGTTTATTTTCAAGATGAGGGACTATAGAGTATCTATGTATATTTAATACTAGTACTTAGTAACTAAAACTATATCTAAGGATTAGAAGAGACAGATAACTTCTTTGAGTACATTAAAGTTCTCAGAATGTAGTCTGGAGCTCCATAGAGATCATGAGGAAGTTATGTAATCTGCTATAAAGTAATCAGTTATAAAATAGAACTAGATAGGTCTATACTAAAGAAGTATGTATAGATTAGAAGAAAGATATTATTTTTTACAGATATTTTGAGTGGAGCAGATGTCATGTAAGCATTATACACAATGGAGTCAGATGGGTATATAACAGCAATATCAAATGCTACTATATCAGTTTTAAGCTTCTTGGCCTAACCAGCTTAAACTAAGTATATTAAAAATATACCAGCATTCTTAGTAGACTATTAGACCACATCTTCAAGTTGGTTAGGATAAAGAATACTGTATTTGACAGCATTAAATTGAAGTTATCTAGAATTCATCTTCTTAATAAGTTTATCAAGCATATTAAGAAGAACAATAAGTTCAAAGATCTTAGGGATATTATAAGCAGGTTGACCTAGTTTGAGTATAATAACCAAGACTGACTGTCAGTCCTTGAAGTATCTAGGCTAGTGTTGCAGCAAAAGACATATATTAGCTAAGAAGAGAATACTTACAATACAGATATTGTTAATAAGAATAAGTTTGAAATACTACTAAGTGATATAGTCAGAACTTAGGGCAGAGATATTAGAACAGACCTTTCTGTATTTCCAACAGAAAAAAGTACCTAGGAGTGAATAGTTTGACTAGAAACTTTATTTAGAATAGAAAAGTCAATGAAGTGATTAGCTATAGCATTATAGAACTGGTGGAGAGCATTCTACAAGCCTGGGAGATTATTGTAGAATTTTTTTCAGAAGTAACACAATTTCAGCAATCCTGTTGCCAAAAAAGTGTTATTTAGCCTATTTAGTTATAGAGTGAAAAAAGAACCAGTTAGGGCTTTTTTCAGTTTGTTTGTAAGTCTCTAATACAGTTTTATACTTATTGTTCATTTTCTTATTTTTGGACTTAGAGTTAAAGTATAGCATGATGCTACATGTAACTGTCACAAGCTGTCACATAGCATGATACTATATCACATATCAGTCACACATATCATACAAAAGATAGAAGGTTACAGAATAATTATATTATATAGCATGTTTATCATATATTGACTTTATGAATAGTATATAGTCTTTAGGATAGGTTCACTAAGATTTTGCACAGACCAACTAGCTGGTATATATATATATAAGATAGATACTTTGTACTAAGAACTCTATCAAGTTTTCTTATATCAACTCAATACAAGTTTCTCTTTTACCTTAATAATATTAGAACTCAATTCCCATTTCTTGAGGCTACCCAACACTGGGCCTCCTCTTTTTATTACTCTTTTTTCATTCTCAGCTAGTAGTTAATGCAACTACTAGTCACCCTTAGTATAGAAGCCAGATCCTAAATATAAAGAAGAGCTAGCTGCTTAACATGGACAGTGTTAGAGTTGTAAGCTGTAAACTCTATTTTATTTTATCTTTTAATTTCTTTTCCATTTCTATTTTATTTTCAACTTAGGATTAGGGTTTCAGCATAACATTATGGTCACAACTGTCACAAAAACACATGACACAGAAGGTCATAGAATATTCTGAAACAAATGACATCATATAGCATAATAACAACATGTTGGCCTTATAGAAAACACATATACTTTAGGATAGGTTAGTTATAGTATGTGTACAGACTATGGTCTGTGGTATATAAAGTAGACTAGTTTGTGCTAAGAACTCCATTGAGTTCTTTTGTATTATTCAATACAAAAGTTGTCTTTTGCTCTTACTCAAAGGTCTAAGTTGTAATAGACAGCTGTAAACATTAGTGATTAGACCTAAGCCACTGGTTAGACATTACTCATTGTTTAACTGGATAGTGTTAAGTAGAGTACTTATATTTTTTTACATAGGAGCTCTGTACTGTAGTGTCTACTTGTGATCTGTACATATAGGAAAATAGTAGATATTCCTAAGACTTTGTCTAGAATAGAATGACTTTCTTAGATTAAAATTGTTTACAAATTCTATATAGCAGTAATCAGTAGTTGGGGTAGCTAGTAGACAGTGGGAGGTGGAACTTGAAGAGGGCCTACTAATACTTATAAAAATTGAGTCAAGTTCTGAATATGAATCTGAGAGAGAAACCAACACTAGTTCTATCCTATCTTTATATATCTTCTTACCTCTTATACTACTATCATACTTATTATCACTAATTAACTCTTCTCTCTTTTACAATAATAATATGAGTCAACATGACTTCAATTAGCTACTGCTCCAGATAAGGCAGCAATAAGAACAAATAGTAGCATTATAAGTATTAGATAGCAGTACAAGTTAAAAGAAGAGTAGTAGAAGAAGAAGAGACAGTAAAGGCCTCCTGTTAGATACAGCTTACACCTTGTTATCCAAGATCTGATAATATCTCTCAGAAGTCCAAGTAAATTATTTATGTGTTATCTGAGAATATAGAAGATAAGAGTCAAAACTGTTACAATTCAAGACTTATAGAGTGAAGTTAAGAAAAGAATCTTATATTAAGGTTAACATAAGAGAACTCAAGTACAATCTATCTATCTTATATCTGCTGGGCTCATAGTCTATACTATACTAATCTAGTCTATCTTAAAGAATATATATTTGTCTTAAGATCAACATGTGTAATACATATTATATGATATTATTGTTCTAAGACCTTCTATGATGTTCTTTTGTGACATGTGATTGATGTGTGACACCATGTAACAGTTTGTGACATTTACATGTAATATCATGCTAATTTCTAACCCTAAGTCCAAAAATAAGAAAATAAATAAAATAAAAATAAATTAAGTTTACTATCTTTAACTCAGATATTATTACTCTTCAAGGTTTCTCCTTTGGGGAAACTGACTTCCATTTTTGCCAATTTCTCTCCAACTTCTTTAGATACTTATCTTCAAACTTCACCCATACAACATTTTTGCCATATATTTCTCTAGTAATTCTCCCCTAAAGTCTTGTTCTTCTACTACATCCAACTTTTACTGTCTCCTTACTCTAGCATTCATCCTCCTCTCAAACTCAGTTACTGCTTCTTTTGCATTTTTCAAGTTCTTCTCCCTCTCTCATATATCATGTTCTATTATAAATTCCTTCTATTGTACTAGATATTTCACTACTCCTCTTATTTTTTTATTTAAAATTTTTTCTACCTCCCATTCTTCAACTTCATTCATTTTTACTGGTTTCACTTCTTTTACTTTTTGCTCTCCTACTTATTCTCTATATTATACTACTCAACTGATGTTCACCACTAGATGAATTCTCATTGAAGTTGGCAACTATAATTTGATTGTATTAGTAGAGACTACTTCATCAATGATATATGGACCAACATATTGATTCACTAGCTTCTTTGCTAGTTGTTCTTTGAACACCAAGTCTTTTGTACTTAGCATCACTTTGTCATCTTTTTTTTATTTCTTAACTTCTTTCCTTCCTCTATCTGCTTGTTGCTTCATCTCCTCTTGTGTCTTCTTTAATGCTACCTCAACTTTTTCTTATATCTTCTTCATTCTTTCTACAAATTCCATCACATTTTCTACTTTTTCTTTTCTTCTAATATCTACTCCCATCCTTAATTCCCTATCATAGTTTACCACAAATGGAGACACCTTAGTTGCTGAATGTATTTTATTATTGATTGCAAACTCAGCTATTGCTAGCCATTCTGGCCAGTTCTTATGTCTATAATCTACAAAGAATCAAAGATACTGTTCCAACTCCTGATTTATTTGTTTAGTCTGCCTATCCATTTGTAGATAAAAAAACATTGACAACTTTTTTTAAATTTCCAGCATTTCAAATCTTAACAGATAAAGTGCCTAACATGCTTGTTTTCTGTTCAACTTTTATACTTTCATGAAGTATTCCAAATTCTTATAGTCTATCTAGACCTCAAACTTGAATTTTGTACCCTTTAATAGATACCTTCAGTTTTCTAATCCTCTTATGATCACCAACATCTTCTTATTATGAATCTTATAGTTTTTTTCTGTCTCATTGAGAAATTTGAGAGATATAGATATACTATAGGTCTCCATTTCCCATCTTTGCACTCCATAGATAGAACTCCTTCTGTTGCATAATCTGATGCATCAACTTCCATTCTCATTTTTTTTTGTCTAAGTCTGGCACTGCTAACACTGGTTTTTTCATAAATCTCTCCTTCAACTTCTTAAATGCCTTCTCCTGTCTTTATGTCCAGTCCCACTTCCAATTCTTCTTCACCAGGTCATGAAATAGTCTAGCTATAGATGAAAAATCTTTTATGAACTGCTGACAGTAATTGGCAAGTCCCAAAAACTTCTGTATGTCCTTGACTCCTTTAAGAGTCAGCCAATCCAATACTCCCTTCACCTTTTCTTCCTCTATCTTAATTCCTTCAGGTCCAATCACTACTCCTAAGAACTCTACCTCTCTAACTTTCCACTTGCATTTTTCTAGTTTTACATATAAATCATTCTCTGCTAACCTCTTCACTACTTCTTCTATTATCTCATCATGTTCTTCCTCTTCTTCTGTCTTTACTATAATGTTATCTATGAAACTTGCCACCTCTCTAGTGTTGATCAAGTCCCAAAGGATCTCATTTATTATTATTTGAAATGTCACTGGAGAATTTGTAAGTTCAAAGAACATTACAGTTAGTCCAAACAACCCTTCTGGAGTCATGAATGTTGCCTTCTACTCACTCTCCTCCTTTATCCATACATTATCATAGCCCTATCTCGAGTCCAACTTTGTAAATACTTTCTTAGTACCAATGTTCTCTACAATATCTGAAATTAAAGGTAAAGAATAGTTATTCTTAATAGTCCATTCATTTAAATATCTGTAGTTCTGAACCATTTTTTTTTTACTGTTTCTTTTTCCTACAAAAAATACAGGTGCCATTTGAGGTGACTTCAAGAGTCTAATATACCCTTTTCTCAATTATTCTTCAATGAACTTGCATATCTCTCTCCTTGACAAGAGATATACCTTCCTCTTCTTCAGCATAAACCTTTTCTTCACCTCTATCACATGATCTTACAACTTTCTCATTGGCATCCTTTTACTTGCTTTCTTTCAAAAAACATGGATCCATTTGTAGAACCTCTGAGAAACCAATTTCTTAGCCTCTTTTTTAGACTTTGCTGCTTCCTCTTTCTCATCCAAAATTTCCCACTTCTCTGCCACCTTCTTTACTTCTATTGTCTTCTTCTTTTTTGATTTTTTCTTCTTTTTCCTTTCTCTTTCTTTTGCTTCTTCTCTTTCCATTTATTTTCTTCTTCTTTATTCTTTTCTTCCTCTTTTTGTTTTTGTTATCCCAGTTTTCCCTGCTTATGTCTCCACTGTTTTTCACACTCCTCTATACACCTTGTTATCTTCACTTCTCCTGTTCTCCAATTAATCTTAGAATTGTGGTGAGCAAGTTATAACATTCCTAAAATTACACTCCATTTTTAACCACTAATCACATTGATCTCTATTCTCTCTCTATGTCCTTGGTAATGTTACTTCTTCTTGTGTATCAATTCTCTCCAATCCAATCTTCACCATTACTTTTCTTAGCATGTCTCCATTGTTCAAGTTACAGCAGGATTTATTATCCATCACTCTGCTGAGCATTGCAAACCTATTATTACTAGAGCCTAGTTGAGAACTACCAGACTCTCTTTCCTATTTAAATTAGCTACATTGTTCACATTATCCCCATATTCAAGTCTCCTTTCTTATCTCATGATTCACTTGTTTCTACAATTCCTAGTAATATGACTGAAACCTCCACAACTATAACAATTTCTCCCTTGATTCACATCCATGGTGTATGGGTCCTGCCTAGGTACAAACACTGCCTGTTGATTTTGGTTTACCACAACTATGTTTGTTCTTTCAACTCCCTCCATCCAAGCAAGCCTTGCTAATACCCATTGTTAAGGAATATCCTACCTTCTCAGCCAAATTTGAGGCTGTAGTATTCATTACTATTGTATCCCTATATTTTTCTCTGGTGCTGAAGGCTCCGTTTCTCTTCTATCCCTCAATCTCTCCTCTTTTTGTCTACTTTCTTTCCAATGCCTATCTAAATTTGTCATTCTTTCATACTATTGTTCTATACTTCTGGAAGGCCTTTCTACCTCTATGAGCTTTCTTCTAATTGCCCTGTTCATTCCTCTTTTGAATTCTTCAATTAATGGCCTCTTTTTATATTTACTTCCTCTTACTGCCCTCCTAAACTTCTGAACAAACTTTTCTATTGTCTTTTCTTCTTGCTCCACCTTCTTTAGCTCTGCCACCTCCATTGTCTCATCATCTCTACCCCCAAATTCCTCCTTCAGATCTGACAGGAATGATCTTTGGCTTCAGCTTATATGCTATGTTTCTACAAGCTGTACTAGTCACATATTTCATAAGAGTACTTGGAGAACTTAGTGTCAAGAATGAAAGAAGTGGACTTAAACTTTTCTTATTTCTTTTCTTATTTCTATTTTCTTTTTGATTTATTTTTCTTTATTCCATTTTTAGAACTATGGTTAGGGTTAGAGTGACAAGATCATGCTATCACACAGCAGGTCACATCAGATGACACAGTCACAAAGTCACATGATGCATAGAAGGACATAGAATCTTCTGGAAGAATGACATCATACAATGTGTGAAATACATGTTGACTTTAAGGCATACACATGGTGATTTAGGGTAGGCTAGAAATAGCTCACACAGACCATTAGGTATTAGTATATAAGGTAGACAGTCCTGTACAGAGTTCTCTATTGAGTTCTCTTGTGTTACTCAATATAAGAGTTGTTCTTCTGTCCCACTCTAAGGACTCTAGATCATAACACTTAGGGAATTAAGGCTACTGGAAGGTGGTAAGATGTGTCATTGCCAACACCAGAAATTAGTGTTAGTTTTGGTCTATTTAACTATTAATATTGAAATGAATAGACTATTAAGAATAATTACTCTTTATCTTTGATTTTAGATATTGTAGAGAACATTGGTATGAAGAAAGTATTTACTAAGTTAAATAAGGGTATAATAATGTACAAATAAAGGAGGGGAATGAGTGAAAAACAGTATTCACAACTCCAGAAGGGTTGTTTGAGCCTACAGTTATGTTCTTTGGACTAACTAACTCTTCAGCAACATTTTAAACAATGATGAATAAGATTCTAAGAGACTGAATCAATATTGAAGAAGTGGCAAGTTTCATTAATGATTTAATTGTGGGGACAGAAGAGGAAGAAAGATATGATGAAATAGTAGAAGAAGTAGTAAAGAGGTTAGCAGAGAATGATTTGTATGTAAAACTAGAAAAATGCAAGTGGAAGGTTAAGGAAGTAGGGTTCTTGGGAGTAGTGATTGGGCTGGAGGAGATTAAGATGGAAGAAGAGAAGGTGAAGGAAGTGTTGGATTGGCTGGCTCTTAAAGAAGTCAAGGACATACAGAAGTTTTTGGAACTAGCCAATTATTATCAGCAGTTTATTAAATATTTTATGACCATAGCTAGACAATTACACAACTTAGTAAAAATAAAAAAGGACCAAAAGTGAGATTGGATGAAGAAGCAGAAGATGTTCAAGAAGTTGAAGGAAAGATTCACAAAAGAACTGGTACTGATAGCACCAGATTTAGACAAAAAAATGAGGATGGAAGTATATGTGTCAGACTATGCAATAAGAGGAGTGTTATCTATAGAATGTGAAGATGGGCAATGGAGACCAGTAGCATATCTCTCAAAATCTCTTAATGAGATGGAGAGAAATTATGAAATTTATGATAAGGAAATACTGGTAGTTATCAGGGATTAAGAGCTGGAGACATCTGTTAGAGGGTACAAAGTTCAAATTTGAGGTCTGAACTGATCACAAAAACTTAGAATATTTCATGAAAGTGCAGAAATTAAAATATAGACAAACAAGATGAGCTCTTTATTTGTTAAGATTTGACTTCATCTCAAAACATATGTCTGGAACAAAGATGGTAAAAGCAGATGGACTAAGTAGAAGACTGAACTGGAAAGTATGAGAAAAAAAAAGATAATTTAGAGACATGAATAGCAGGTAAAGAGAGAATTGATGTTAAAAAAAGAAAAGGTGTATGTACTGAAGGATAAGGAGTTAAGAGTAGAAATAATCTGGTTATACCATAATGTACTAGTAGCTGGACATAGAGGGAGATAAAAAATAACAGAGTTGGTGACAAGAAATTACTAGTGGCCAGGAGGAATGAAGAATGTAGGAAATTATGTGGATGGATGTGACTTGTGTCAAAGAATGAAGAATAGAATAGAGGCACCAGTAGGAAAGTTGATAGAAAAAAAATACTAAAGAGGCTGTGAACATATTTGACAGTAGACTTTATTACAAAGTTACTGTTAGTGGCAAGGAAAGATGTGATTTTGGTAATGTACAATAGGTTGTCCAAGATGACACATTTTATAGCAATAATAGAAGAAACATCAGCAGAAGGATTAGTAAGAGTGTTCAGAGATAACATGTGAAAGTTACATAAGTTGCTAGAAAGTATAATTTTAGATAGAGGACCACAATTTGCAGTGGAGTTAACCAAAGAGTTGAATGAATGTTGGGAATTGAGATGAATTCTTTCACCCACAAATGAATGGATAGACCAAACAAATGAATTAAGAGTTAAAAAAATATCTCCAGTTCTTTGTAGATCATAGACAGAAGGATTGGCCAGAATGGCTAATTACAGCTGAGTTTGCAGTTAATAATAAGACACATTCAGCAACTAAGGTGTTTCTGTTTATGGAAAATTATGGTAGAGAACTAAGAATGGGAGTGGATATTAAAATAAAGAGAAAAGTGGAGAAGGTAACAGAGTTTGTAGAAATGATAAAGAATATGCAGGAAAAAGCTGTGGTAGCATTAAGGAAAGCACAAGAGGAGATGAAGTAGCAAGTGAATAAGAAAAGAAGAGAAGCTAAGAAGTAGAAAAAGGAAGATAAGATGATGTTGAGCATGAAAGATTTAGTATTCAAGAAAAGACTGGCAAAGAAATTGGTGGATCAATATATGAGTTCATATATCATCAATAAGATAGTATCTACTAATATAGTCAAATTACAACTGCCAACTTCAATGAAAATTCACCCAGTTATGAATACTAGTTAAGTAGTGAGTGTTATATGCTAAGTTCACCCAACCAGAAAATACATTCCCATAGTGATACTGCCTTATCAACATCTAATCTAAAAGCCCATCTTCTTTGCAATATGCTCTTGTGATAGTAATGTAACAACTCAGATATTCTGTTTTCCATAACGGAAATACTCCTATCTGACTCAGTCTTCCATAGCAGAGTCATACTCCTGTCAGTGTTCCACTGAAACCTTTGCTCAGGGCAATAGGGGCTATATCACTGAAACTCCAAGCATCTCCTATAGTCAATTCTTGTATATAAGACTAGTAGTTACACTATAATTTGCTAATCTGATAATTGACAAAGATAACTCTTATTGAACTCAATCTCCATTGTTCAATGGCAATGCACTAATAAGCACTCACTCCCATCTTAGACTTCTTCCTTCCATCTGAAGTTGCAACCATGCAGCAGACAGATAGCACAGCACATAAGCTAAAGTCAAGGTTATTCCACAAGTCCATACATCTCTGAGTCTACTTTGCAGACTTCCACCTCTGGTGTGAGCTGCACCTGATAGTATTATCAGACTCCCAAGTCTGCTGTTGCTTCTAAGCAGTTCTGTCTGCTAAATTCTCTGTCATAGTCTTGCCTGCAAAAAACAACTTCATACTTCAAAGCCCAGATAGCTTCTTCTTGCCATAACTCTTCAATGTCAACTCTGGTCCTACTGCTTGGGACATCCTTTAACACTATTTCATATTTCACTAGCCACCTCACTTATCTACCAAATGCTCTATGACACTCAAGATAAATTCATCAAAGAGGCCAATTATCTTCAAGATCTCCATCTAGCACCATCCAACCTAGCTGGATAGCTTTGCCTGTCCCTGTATTGTGGCAACCACTAGACACAAAGATAACACAAGTGGTAAAGCTTTCAGTTAAGCAATCAAGTGGGGAAAACACAAGAGAACTTGACAAGGAGTCTCTGCTAAATTAGAGTTCTATATATATGTTTTACATGTGGTCCATGTTAACAATAATTAAACCTGCCCTCATGTCCATACTTCATCCTCATATCCACCTCACATCTTACTCAAGGCTATCATGCTGTATCCATGTGTCCTGACATTATCTTTTAGATTCTTCTACCATGTTCTAGGTCTATAACATTACATCATGTGACATGTCATGTGACTGCAGTGTCATGTGCCTCTTCATCGTCCAAAATCAAAAAGAAAAGAAAACAAAATTAATATAAAATCAGAAAAATAAAATAAAATAAAATAAAAATTGTTAGTGTTCAAAGAGTTCCATAATACCCTGGCCTAAGTATCATCCCTACAAACAATGATTCTAATTGGGAGGATACTCCCATCACTAATCCTATTACTAATTTAACAGCTAATAGACCCACTTCTTCTACTTATCCATAGTCAAAACCCTATTAGAGCAATAATACTAATAAACAGTTAGCTAACATACTTGGTCAACTTACTAATATGGTTAATGCTAATCAGACTCCTAGTCTTAATACTAATTCAAGGTGAACTAAAGCTTGCATTTCCAACACTTTCAGTAGCACTGTGCCTGACAAACTTAATAATTTCTTATTCCAATGTCGCCTCTACTTCTACACTAATCTGGTACAATTTGACATGGATATTGCAAAAATCAACTTCGCAATAATCTATCTCACTAAAGTAGCCCAGAACTGGTTTGAGGTAAGCCTCAACCAGAAAGACCAGGGCATCTTGCAAGACTGGTGTCAGAGTTCAAGATAGTAGACTCTAATTATTTTCTTTTCTTTTCTCATTTTTATTTTATTTTATTCCATTTTTATTGGGGACTTAGAGTTAAGGTTAATATAATGTCACTATCACACTGTCACAAACCATCACACATCAGTCACATGACAATGTTACAGTCACACAATTACATGTCACATGAAAGAGCATAGAAGGTTCTGGAAGAATGATGTCATACAGCATGTTTAACACATGGCAGTTTAGGGTAGGCTAGAAGTAGTTAGTATGGACCATGAAGTTTTAGAATATAAGGAAGATAATCCTGTACAGAGTTTTCCATTGAGTTCTCTTGTGTTCAACTCTAATACAAGGTTCTTTTACTTGACCCACTTTAAGGTCTTGTGATCATAATAACTGGCTCTTCAATTGGAACCTGTTTGTTGATGTAGCTCATCGACATTTTAATCTTTTGGACTCCATTAGTGAAGTGGCCAACATGCTGGACAATCTCTATATAAAGCTCAGTGATAAGATTTCCACTTACAATGTGAATTTCATATGCTATACCTCCCAATTAGGTTGGGGAATAGTGTTCTGTGTCACCACTACTACCAGAGGCTTCCCAATTGGATCCAAGATCCTATTTCCACCTAGAAACAAGGAAAACCTATCTTGTTCCAAGATATGTATGCTTTAGTAGTGACTATCAATCACCACTACTGGGAACATGACCACAAACACCACCATGTCAGACAGGTGGAAAAAGAAGCTCTTGAGTCTCACTCTCAGAAGTAAGGGAAAGCTTTCACTACTGGTAATGCTATGGTCTCCCAAAGCAAGTCAAATATATCTTTGGTAGCCTCATCTACCAAATCACCCTCCAAATTATCTCTGTCTTCTGCTCTAAAGAAACAACCCAATTTTCCATGAGTGGATCTCTCTTCCAAGCTAGCCAGCAATGGCAAGTTGACTGGTGATGAGCACAAAAAGCAACTCAAAAATAATCTATGCCTCTATTGTAGTGTAGGAAACTACAAGTTGGACTCTTGTCCCAAGAAGCAGACTATGGTTACCCTCAAAGGCCATAGTGCTATAGCAACTGCTGATCCTCTAGCAGCTACTTCTAAGAGACTCTTGGAAAAATAAAGAGCAATCTTTAGAACTCTATACAGACTGAGGGCCATATTGAACTTCCTTGTGCAGCAATGAGTCCCATCCGACTCAATGCATCTGCTCTTTCTGATCTTCATTCACTCTTTGCCTCCCTCACCTCTCCCTTGATTCTTGGTCAGAATAACCTTGATAAAATCCTGTTCCAAGCTCTAGTCAACTCCAGGTCTACTCATTGTTTCGTAGACTCAAAATTCATGGATACTCACTACCTGAAGACATCCACAACTCCTCCAGTTGCTCTCTGCTTATTTGATGGTTCATCAAACAGTACCATCTCCAAAATTGCTAATCTGCCCATAATTTTTCCTACAAGTGATTGTATGAATCTGGACTTCTATATCATTCTACTTGATTCTTCCTGCTCTTTGATCCTTGGATACAACTGGCTCACCTAACATAATCCACTAATTGATTGGACAAATGGGTTGATAAACTTCTATCCATCTTTGCAGGAAAATCTTGCTTCCTCTCATGTCACGGCCAACATACTATTGGCATCTCCATCATCTCTTGAAATCTCTCTATAATCATTGAAATCTGCAGTTTTCACATCTGTATTGGAGATCTCCGTATCTATTTCTGAGCAACCCAACATTGCTATCATTAGTGCTGTAGCATTCTTTCTAGCAACTTTCAACTTGGTCTTTGCTCTTTGGACATTCAGGCTAACTCTGCAAAACTTGCAGAGACATCTGACCTTTCCAATATCCCTTCTAAGTATCATGAGTTTACCAATGTCTTCAGCAAAACTAAAGCTGAAGTACTCACTCCTTATCATCCTTATAACTTTCAAATCAATCTGAAAGAAGATGCTCAACCTCTAGTTGGCCCTATATACTCTCTTTCAGCATCTGAACAAGAAACTCTCAAGGAATTCATTAAAGAAAATCTCAACATGGGTTTTATCTGACCAACCTTCTCTCTACATAGTGCACTAGTCTTATTCATCAAGAAGAAAGATAGTTCACTGTACCTCTGTGTCAACTTCCACAGTCTTAACTGTATTTCCAAAAAGAGTTGCTATTCATTCTCACTCATCTCCAATCTACTGGACTCATCTTGCAAAGCTCAGGTTTATTCAAAGATAGATCTTCACCATGCTTACTACTTGGTTCACATTACCACCAGTGAGGAATGGAAGACTGCTTTTAGGACACATTATGGATCATTTGAGTGGTTTGTAATGCCCTTCAGTTTTACCAATGCTTCTGCAGCCTTTCAGCGATTCATGAACGATATTTACTCTGATCTTTTGGATGTTTGTATTGTGATATATCTGGATGATATACTTATCTACTTGAATAACATGTCCAAACATCACTGGTATGTTAAAGAAGTACTCAAACATCTCTACAATACTAGCCTTTATGCCAAAGCAGAGAAATGTGAATTTCACTCCAAATTAGTAGAGTATCTGGGATACATTCTTTCTTCTTCTGGCCTCACCATGTCTAATAACAAAGTCAAGATTATTCAAGACTGGCCAGAGCCCAAGAAAGTCAAGGATATTCAATCCTTCTTAGATTTCGCAAATTTTTATTGCTGGTTCATCTTCAACTATTCAGACATTGTCATTCCATTGACATGCCTCATCTGGAAGAACACTTCCTGGAAGTTTGACTCCTCCTGTTGTGATGCTTTCAACTCCCTCAAGAAGGCATCTATCTCCACTCCTATTCTCACTTATTGGATTTCCAATGCTCAACTCATTGTGAAAACTAATGCTTTGGACTATGCTCTTACTGCAATTCTTTCTATTGTTAATGAAGAAAATGAAGTTCATCTGGTTGCCTTTCACTCCCATACTTTCACTACAGTGGAGTTGAACTACAATACACATGACAAGGAATTGCTTGCTATTTTTGAAGTCTTCAAAATTTGGCAATACTACCTAGAAGGTCTGGCCTATCCCATTGATGTTGTCATAGATTACAAAAACCTTGAGTACTTTTCCACTACCAAGGTGTTGACCTGGAGGCAAATATAGTAGTCTGAGTACCTCTCTCAGTTCAATCTTGTCATCAGGTTCTGTCCTGGTTGTTGTGGCAACCACTAGTCACAAAACTAATAGAGGCACAAGCAATAAATCTCAAGAATAGATATTGTTGTGGGAATTACAAGAGAACTTGACAAGGAGTCTCTGCTGCATTGCTACCCTATTTATTTACAGATGGTCTGTGCTAACACTAATTTAACCTTGCCCTAAAGTCCATGTATTGTCCATGCCTCATCCTCATGTCTTCCATAAGGACACCATGCCATATATATATGCTCTAATGTTATTCTTCTAGCACCTTCTGGCCTGCTCTAGCTAAGTCTAGGCCTATAACCTCACATCATGTGATATGTCATGTGACCACAGTCATGTGCCTCTTAATCATCCGAAAATAAAAATAAAATCAAAAGAAAAGAAATATTAAATCAAGAAAAATAGATAAAAGAAAAAGAAAAATGTTAGTCCTTATGCACATCATAATACTGGTTGTTTTGGCACCAAACCAGACACTCTCACTAGACAGTGGAATGTCTATCCTAAAGGGGGGAATACT
>Ga0157363_1001838_pt1 | contig 18159 bp, 9 predicted proteins | sample AttsexASBM1_FD_111477 | JGI IMG/M metagenome (GOLD analysis project Ga0157363, IMG submission 111477) | Fungus gardens microbial communities from leaf cutter ant in Ribeirão Preto, State of São Paulo, Brazil - Atta sexdens ASBM1 | ecosystem: Host-associated > Fungi > Mycelium > Unclassified ... | reverse complement strand
TTATCGTGACAATCGTCTTTTATTTTGCAAATAAAAATTCTTATTGTAAAATAAATAAAAACCAGTCTTTAAATAATTACTTTAATAAAAAATATTTTTCATTTTGTCGATATGAAATATTACACAATATATTGTTTCTTTATATTTGAAAATGAACGATAGGCGGGGTAGGCGACAAAACTTTCACCGCTCGCAGTGATATCATACACAGCATGGATTTGGAGAGGCTTTACGGGTCTTTGGAAAATATTTCCCGTACGTTGCAAAGGAAATTTCCGCGTCCAGGTAAGTTCCCGCATCGTCTCCGCCATAGTTGTTAGGATAAGAGAACCAGTGAAAGAGAAGATGCTTCGAATTTTTTTCCGCGTCGAAAGCGCTCGACGCAACGACGACGACGAAATAGAACGTACGGACATATTCGTTCGCGATGAATCATAATACCGGAACATCATTGAAAATGGATTCCTCCGATATTAAATTCCCTTCGCGATGGATATTCACTGTACTCGTGTTGTCCCGCAAATCATAAGATCATATGATAATTATCACGCACGGAATATTTTTAGTAATATAAAATGACACAGAATGACTCATTTTTAATTCTACAGTCTAATATTTTCAACAGATTTACAGTGGCAATCGTAAAAAAATGCAAAAAGATTTGAACATACAGCGTAAAGATTTGGCTAGAAAAATACATTAAAATATTAAAGAATCTAAGTCGACTAAAATCGATCTTAGAGGAACAAAGTAATTAAGATTTTAATAGTTGTTTTTATTAATGCGGTCTTAATTTATTTTTCTCAATCGATTCTTTAAATGTTCAGGTTTAATTGATATAAATCCGAACATTTAAAGAATCGGTTGAGAAAAACAAACGTCCATGGTTTAAGACCGCATTAAGAACAACCATTAAAGTCTTAGTCATGACTCACACCGCAAGCTCCATTAAGAAACAAACGTGCGTGCGAAGCTCGAGCGAGAAAATCGTTAGGACGACCCTATCTCGCGCTTCTTAGCCACCGGATCATTTTTTGATCGCTCGCCGATGACTTGCCAGCTCACCCTCTCTTTCCCGTCCTCTTCCTCGTTGTCTCGCTTCACTCTAAGTCCACCACGCGCGTGTTATCGTCAGGGTGGCAAAGGGGATGGACGAGGGACGAGCTTCCTCGCACGTTTGTGTTATCCGAGGGATTTAAGGGACGAACGAAAATTCGGGCTTTTCCACGGCGATGTGGAATGGGAATGGGCAAAAAGGGGATGCCTCCAGTCAATTTTTATCATATATCTGAGAGTTTCGTAGGATTGGCTTCTGCCTGACCTATGCCCAATGGGCCGCGCGAATTCTCGCGCTATCGCGCATGGCTATCGTCTCTCTTCGACCGAATCTTCTACCGAATCCCGGATTTCATCGCGGGTTTCCTATCCAGCTAACCCTCCCCCATCTTCGAGACTTTTTTCATCCCGATCACGTCGAACTGCCACATCACCGGAAACGGGGAATCGTACCCTGCAATCGCAACGCAAAATTTCACGTTCTAGGTGCACGGATTTCCGGTGTCACGAAGAGTACAAAAGTATAAACTGTTCGTTTTATAGTACTACCAAAAAGAGATGAACTATAAATGAGAAAACTGTACCATAGAAATTATATAGGAGATAAACTGAGAATAAGTTATGCGAGAGAATACATAAAAGTGAATAAAGAATGACAAATCTGAATCCAAGAGAAAGAATGTAAATATAATCTTATCATCAATTATAAATTAAAACAACTACTTCAAATATGTCATTTATGCTTGGAAAATTTCTTTCACTATTAAATAGCATAAATCGCTATGTATATATTAGATAACAAAAATATATATGAATAAGTGAAAATATATATGAATAGAAATTATATTCAGCGAAGTAACATTGCTTCGTCTCGCGTGCAACGTGATTGATTGGAAAGCGATATCAAGATTTATCCTAAACTCATGACTGTATTACAACGTTGTCGCTGGTATGCGAAGCTACAACTATTGTAACACCAATAGGCAAGCGGAAAGGGCAAGGAAGCGAGGAGGGGAAGTTGCATATACCTGGTGTTGTGCTTCCCGCGCACACGGACTTAACGCACACAACGCGAGCCCTAACTTGCAACCGCGGAAAAGGCTTACCCCTTTCCTCCCCGGCGACGGGGTGCCAGTTTTGGGCCAGACTTCGCACGCGGCGCATCAGGTAAGAGGCCTTTGTGTAATCTGATTTCGTTGCCCTCTCAGCACTTCACGTCGATCGATACAGATTCGGCGGCACTTTCCCTCGTTACTGCCTTTCAAGCACGTCATTCGCCTTCTCTTCTCCACCTCTCTAAGGACGCGTTTCTTCCAAGAATATATTGAGCATCATTTAGATTCCGCAATATTTCCGAGATCGTGTATAGAGTGTCAACACTATTGTTCTTTTCAAACGTTTTTCTTTGCTTTCTATTAAATGATAAATTAAGAAAAATGATTATTGTTTTAACGCTGAGATATAGAATTACAAAGAATTATTTGAGATACATATTATCTTAATCGTGATATTTTTCCCAATTGTGTGGCTTTATGATTTATTTATTCGAAAAATTATATCTTGATATTTAATAATGTTTATTTTTCGATATACGTTGTTATAAAAATTATCTTTTTATGCTACATAACAACTCTGTGGAGTGTATATCGTTGATCAAATCGTTGTGGCAAGTGTGGCGCGAGGATTCGTCGAATTTCCAACATCTACGACTGACTTATCCACGTCTTGCCGGTGTTCCAACTTCGGGGATATTTGAGAGCGTAGTCGCCGGAGAGAGAGAGGGAGGGAGGGGGAGGGAGGGGGAGAAGGAGGAGGAGGAGGAAGGAGGAGAGAAAGAGAGAGAGAGAGAGAGAGCAGGAAGAGGTGGACGGGAGCCCTGGAAGGTTTCCGAACAACCGAAGTCTGTGGAATAGTATCGATCTGACTTGATATATTACTACGAAGGTCCACCCTGCCGCAGCCCCGGCAGGACCTCGAAATATGTTTTTTATGCGCCGCCTTCCTGTGGTGGATGTGCCTGCGTCTCGACACGAATACCACCCTCAAGTCGATGCTGAATTTCTTAGTTCAGGATGACGCCGGCTGGCGAGAAGCATTCGTTTCCACATAATGGTTCTGCTAGCGCCGCAACAAAAGATCCATGTGCGAGCTGTCGCTTTTTCCCTTCATGAATTCTTTAACTCTGTATGGACCACAAGACGCGGCTTGCATGAAATCACGTTAATTAAATTTCCTTCCCTCCACGTAAAATGTAGATTCCTTTTCTTCAAAGGAAAACACGTTACTTAAAGGGTATAATAAATGAATTCTTGTCGCGACGTCACACCTTTATACTTTCGTAATTATAAGTCTGGTCTCTTTCATAAACTCATCTTACAAAAAATGTGTTAAAAAAATCACATATTAAGTAACAAGTCACATATTAACTTGCACAGTTCTCGTAGATATTTGTCAAAGACTAGTCTGCTGTACTGTAAAACCAATAACTTATGTAGAAAGTACCATGCATACACGAGACTTTCTTGGAGAAAGAGAAAGAGAGAGAAAGAGAGAGAGAGAGAGAAAGAGAGAGAGAGAAAGTCCGATTTCTGCATAACGTCCTAATTTTCCAAGTGGATGAAAACATATGAAAATCTGCGAGGCAAACGAGCAGACGTTAGGGGGCGCCGAGTCAGAGCCAATAAAATTCTCTTCTCTCCCTCTTGGCTCGCTCTTATTCCCTTCACCGCCCTTTTACTTCTTGCCAACCAGCCACTTTATCCATTTCTAGCGCGCGAGATCTCGCGGGTGTACGTCTCCATATTTATATGTTCCCTTATCACAAAAAAAAATCAAGAAACGCGAGAAAAATTCTCTGCCAGTTGAAGTTTCGATCGTCGGAATGAATTTGAGTGGAGAGATTATTAGAAGTCGACGGACGTATAGATTTCGTGGCTTGTTTGCATTTCAATTGGTAGACAGTTGCTCGGAAGAGACATTAATCGGTTATCAAGAAGCTGGGAAAAATAATGAAATTATCGTGAATCAATATGCGGCTCCGGGAGCTAGCTCGTCTTCACGAAGCAAAGTACCCGTTCAACGCTAGGTACAGTTGCCCTCAAGACCACTTCGAACCCCTATAAATTTCATAGGAATATTATTCCATTGAGCCCTAAACCGCTGATATTAGCACATCGTCTTGATAAGTATCATTCAAAATTTATAATCGATTAACACTACGTGATGGAACAATACATGTTAAAATAAATATTTAAAATTGAATTAATTTAATGTTAAAAGATTTATAATATTTAATATTTGATTATTATAATAAATTATCTTATCATAGAGAAATATATCATTAACAGAATATCAATAATATTTTGATAAAGTTGTGATGAACTATTATAAATGTTAAGAAATTAAATTTATATACAAGAATGTCGTAAAACAAATGTTAAATCGAGATATACATATAGAAAGTGACATATTGCGGGAAAAAGGATGACGCGTGAAGGGAGAAACGGAGGAGGCAACCTGCTTCCGTGTAAGGAAACACGTAAAATGACCCTATATTGTTCAGCGGTTGGTGCCTGGCCCCTTGGACAAACAGAAATATATGTCGGGAAAAGATGTCTTTCCACCCTAGGACTCCAGGCGTTCCTTTTTTAAACGACGGAACAGTTGCGACCACGAATCGATGGTAACTACGTCGACCGGACTCCAGTACAGTCCGACAAGAACGCAGTATGATTTCGCGAGTTTATATTAACGTATGGAAACCAGGATGATTCTTCTGATGAAAATATTTCATTGAAACTGATTTTTCGAGGACGTCTTCGGTGATCTCTCGTGACAGCCGGTGATGTCAATTTCGGAAGAAATACTCGAGAGATCATCGGAACGAAGGAGTAACTTTTCTCCACAGGGTGTACCGTGTTAGGATGCGCGGGGTGCTCCGGTCTTTTGCATACATTTTGAAACGTAGAACCTTCACCGCGCCGAATATGCTGGCCTAGCGAGAAAAAAAAGAAAGAAAAGGGAAAAAACGAAGGGAGACAAAAATACTCATCTTTCGCTTTTATTCCGATAGAGAAAGAGAGAGGAGGGAAAAATGGATGGATAAACGAGAAACACGGAAAATCAAGAGACGCACGGAGAATATCGAAATATACTGTGTATTAAAATCCTTTTACCCTTTGAATTCTCGAAATGTAATTTTATTTCACTGACAACTCACTCATAATTTTATTTAAAATATTTTTAATAATGAGTTATGATATTAATTATAATAGCGATAACATTATATTAACCATAAATAACAGATAAATGATTCGTTATTAGACATATAGATAATTTCTTCATACGTAAAATAAATTCATTTATATCAAATAATTTTGGAATATAGAAATATGTAAAAATTGTATCATGAGTTATTCGTAAAAATATAAGATTACAAGATAAAGAATATATCTAGTGATGTTTTATGTTATGTATTATACATAATTTGATTTTTTTATAAGAATATTATATTTTAAGAATATTATATTTCTACATTATATAGTTGATATAAATTTTCTGTGCAGTAATATAGAAATTTTTAACAATATTTCTGATAATCTAAGAAAATAATAAAGCAGATATATAATTTGTTTACAATATTCGACAGTGTAAAATGCGGCGAAGATTTAAAATTATGCAGCCGGGAAGAGGTAACAAAGAAGCCCGACAATGTGCCAAGGATTCGTACCGGACTGGCGCGATGGGTTATTTCAGCGCTATCGGAAAAATGTTATTTACGCAGGACAGCACCAAGCTACAGAAGCTCTGTCCTTATTTACATGTGGTAAGTCTCCTACGGGACCAAATCCCGGGCCGCGCTTGGAACCCTGATAATTCTTCCTTTGATCCCGTTCCCGTGGGCTCAACCACTCGCCTCTCTCGGTCCTCCTTCCCCCTGACTCTGTCTGCGTTAGAGAACGAGTGAGGACCGCCGGGAGGAGAAAAAAAAATAACTGACGAAATACCTGTCGTGCTAAAAAAAAATCGTGGCTCCCCTACTGGGTGAATTGTGATTCTCGTTTCAGTAAAAAGAAGCCGTCATAAAAAATGTCTTGATCGAGGAAAAATGTATTTCGCTATATTCTCTTGAGGATATAGGATTTTATCGATCACTATACGATGTAAATACTTATACAGGATCTTTGTCAATTGACAATACAAAAATAAGCTTTACATTTTGCAGTTATAATTTTTCCTATAAATACATGTATAATAATCATAAATTACTTTGTATAACTATAATATAAATCTAAATAAAATCAATAAAAACATAATGTTGCAATTTGAGAAAGAAGTCTCAGTTATTAACTCTGTGGAATAGTTTCTCCTCATATGATATATAGACGCAACTGAGAAGCGTAATAGCGAAGTTAGAAATCGATCCGAATTAACTCGCGATTTCATTTCCATTGGCCGTCAGTGGCGGTCCGAAATTTCCGGTGAGGGTGTCTCGCCAGGGACGTCGAAAACTTTAAGGTGTCTTTAAGTTACCGGTTCTTGTGATCGGTATCTCGACACAGTCTCAAGTCATATCTGCTTTAGTAAGGGCGAAATCTAACGAAATGCACGGGAGAACGAGCGATATCATCTCAAGCAAACTAGCGGTAGGACGATCGGGCGCATTGCTGGACGGATACGGGGTGTCCCATTATTACGCTGATAACATTGGTAAACACGACGACGTACGTTTGCATCGACGATGGTATCCCGACGTGACGGTTTCTATCCTGTGACGCGTCTAGCGGGTGACGCGGGAGGAAATGTTGAACTCTTCGAAAACGGACGTATCGCGATCTTCGCTCACCGCCGAGAAAGTGGAAGCTTTTTCCGTTGCTCGATAAAATGCATCGAGAGTCGGGTAAAGATATTACTCTGGACGTTTATGCCGCGCGTATGCACCCACCCACTTCGGAATGGATACTTTTAATATACTTTTTCGTGCTGACGTATATCGCGACAAATATTTCTTGTTATTTAAACGTTGGCAAGATAACGTTCGCTAATATTAATGTTGTTATAAAATTATGAAAAGAACAACGTAAATTTCTGTGTTTTGGAAAAACAAAATTTTACTAGTAACATTTATAAATCAAAAAATCAAAATTATGAATTAATTATTATTTTCCTACAAATACTTTGCAAGAATCAATTGCTACTAGTTTCAATTTTCCATGCTATTCTGGCAAGCGCGAGAATAAACGGTACAGTATCCGAGACAGTAAATTCATTCTAATCCCTCATCAGAAATTCCTTTACCGGATGAGACTGGGCGGTGAATTTCGAGGGCAGGAAATATCTCCGCGGAATCTCCGATATCGAGGGTACACCCGGTACGTAATCTCTCTCTCCTCTCCGGTTAGTTAGCGGATCTCGAGAAGATCCGGGGCCGAGAGCGAGAGAGTATCCTCGCCGGATAGAGTATCCCTCGGGAGGTTTTCGTCCAATCGGCTGGCTGGTCAGCCAGGGCGAATAGTGGGGGCCGGAGGCCGACCATTGGTCAGTCGAGGGGCGGCCTGGTATTGAGCGAGTCGCTCCGGGGGTTGAAAAAACCGCCCCGAACTGACCTCAAACGTCCTACCCTCGTCTCGTCGGGAAACCCAGCCTAATGTCGTCCCCTATCCTCTTTACTCCGTTCGGTTTTGCAACCCCCCTTTCTACTGCCCTCTGCTCGTCCCATCGGCTACGTTTACCACTCAAGTACGTTTTCCCCTTATTACCGCGACCCCTTATTTTACTCACACACCGGTACAACTTTCCTTCGGCTACTTTCTGCGACGAGTGCGACGAGTTGTGTAACGTATGGAAATGTAACTATTAAGTAATAGCCGAATAATAAAGTACTGATTATTGATTACTAAGTAATAGCTTCATTATTAGTATACGAATTTTACATAGTATCTAATTGCACTTCTTTTCTGCTGATTTTAATCCTTTTCATTTTTTTATATGTATGCATATATGCGTAAATTATATAATTTATTTCTATGCTAATACTAATTATAAATTTTTGTATATAGAAAATATATCGCGTGCACAGAAAAAAATATTCTTAACAATTGTAATAATTATGTTTAATATCCAGTAATAGTATTATTATCGATAAGCAAAATATTTGCTTCAAAATACGCGATAACGAGTTATATTATGTAAGATTATATATATTATGTAAGATTATAAATAACATTTTAATCATTTCAAATGTAATTACTATAACAGATTTAATATTTCATAACTATTACGCATACAAAAAAAATTTTAAAATATGTATCTTAGTTTTGTCTAAATATAATAATTCTAGAATAATTTTACTATTAAAGAATACAAAATAACAAAAAAACACTTTACAAGGTATGTAAAACTTAACGCAATTCTAGAAATAAAGATTCATCTATATAATGATCACTCAGTTAACTAAATTTAATTGAAATAGCTGTGAATGAAATTTGAGAACTTATCTGTTCGCATAACTAGCAAAATTAATGTACTTCATTTCGCAACATTTCAGAAAGGACATCTCGTAACGGCGCAAAGACTTTGTCACACGAATGGCGACGTAACGAGCTGCGGTTCCGGATGATGGAATTTTTTAAAAGTACATGCACACGGAAGCGCTCACTCACTTCCTCGGAAAATACGACGATCTAAACTCGTGCCGCGCCGGCCCTAAAGTATATTCAGTCAGTCTAAGTCCAAAGGCTATTTGCATAGGCGATATTATACCTTCGACCCACCCTTACTTCGTACACTCTCTTTCTCCCTCGTCCATCCTCGCCACTACCACTCTCTCCTTCGTCTATCCGCAGAGCGTCCCGACGGCTCTTTCTCTCGACCACCCCTTGGCCACCTCGCACACCCTGCACATCCTCGATTCACCTCGGAACGTCTCGAGATCTCTGGAATTGGATTAGTAGTGGTTCACCCGAGTAAGACTTGGACTATACTCAATTTGAACTAAGATCGCGCCACCCGGGAATGGGCGAATTGCTAAATCAGTTTTACGTGATCACCTATTCAGAAAGTTGTCCGCGATCGAACGCAGATCTCTCGCACACTTCAAAGGTGGACCAGCTAGTAGCAAATTTCATGATGGCAGGACGAAATACTCACGTTTGCTGGCCGTAGATTAATAGAAACCCCAATTAAATAACGATCTCGATAATTTCTCGGAATAGAACTTGATTGATATTTTCGAAAAATTTTCTACATTTCATTGCGAAATAATATTATCTTGAATAGACTAAATAATATAAATAATAAATTAAATAGAATATAATTCTAAAACGAATATTTTTGTTACGAAAAAATACGCTAAGCTCTTTTACGTTATAAAAGTAATCAGATATAATTAATATGTTAATAGATAAAATTAATTATGTCGAATGTGTAATTAATATTAGCAGATTTAAAGTATATTATTGTGGCTTTTCATAGTCGATAAAAGTAACCCCATTTTTTCAACCTGGAACTTTGTTAACTCGTAACAACACTCGCTTTTACTCTCAGTCGCGCAGTGCTTCATCTCCTTCTCTTTAAGGAGTCTCGAACAAAGATTTTACAAGCATTAGTGATTCGATTAAGAAGAGAGCGTCTCAGGCGCTCGGCTTTAAAGTCTCGCCGCGCAAAACTTTCTTAGAGAAATCGTTACTTAAGTTTCCCGCGTTATGCACTTTCGCCTCTTTTCGAATAGTTCGCAAAGAAATACTCCCATCCTAAGACTTGTGTGCCATTAATTACCATAAACACCGTACACTCCTCACGATATAAAAAAAATTTTATTTATTACTACATTAGCAATAATTATTAATTATTAGTTATAATAAATTTGATATATTTTTGTATTTTTCTTTATAGATAATTCTTATTATTTCTCTTTTTTTTATTCTCTATTCAGTCTCATTAATTCTTAACTTAATTCTCAGTAAAATATCACAATCAATTGCGATGACAACAAGTTCAGAATAAATCGTCAAAGCGCAAAAACACGGAATTCACCGTTTCGAATGTAATACCGTCGTAAATCTGCCGAACGCACGTCTCCTATGGGGAGAATTACACGTGGTAAGTGGAGGAAAATGCGATGAAAAAAAAATTGAGGGTGAGGAACGACGATCGTTTCCGTCGCGAGATCCAGCGTAAAATGGCCGGTCGTAGGTCGAGGAAAGCGTAAAGAATTTCGGGGCTCCGATCTAACGCAGTTAATTTGGCGAATGGGGCTGTCCCTCCACCCTGAACATGGCCACTGCCTTCGTATGTACGATCTCATCCTACGTGTAACACTACGCGTACATTTATACGTACACAAAGATATAAGCGTGCATACGCGCACGAGAGCGCGTGGTAGGGTATACCGGGTGATCCTGGCGGAGTCTAATAAAAAGCATCCCCGTGCGCCATGGGATGGTGGGGTCAGAAGTCCATTCGGAAAATGGAGGGACCCGCTCGTCCAACTAAATCTACCCGATAACGGATACCAATTGTCCGTGCCAAAAACGCTTTGAAAATTTATCCTGTCCTTATTGTATCAATTTAAGACACGAAATTTAGGATATTGATCCGTGACATTGTAATCAAAAACACGTTGTGCAAAAAAGCTTGTTAAATCAACAGAATAATTTTACAAGATTTTTTCTAGTCTCAGTTTCAATGACTAAACCTCTTCGGTCTGTTAGCAAGACGTATGGTAGACGGCTAGTCCTGGCCAAGGTTCGGCTCGACTTCCGACTTTCCCTGCAGAAAACATTGAGTCTGAGGGGCGGCTCTGCCTCATCCTACCCACCCCCTTTCTATCCCGGTCCCATCGCAAAGCTGCTATAAATTCTGGCCATCTCGACCCCCTCCTACCCCGGCGAACACCCCCTTGTCGACGTCGCAGAATAGCGGCCAAAAGTAAGAAGTGTAGGTCTACCGATAGCCTCATTTACAATTCGCGTCCTTCGATAAGGAATGAGTCTTGTCAGCGCTCGCGCGCGTCGAGTCGTCGAAGATCAAATTAATCGTTCTGAATTAATTATTCATTCGGCCAATTCGTTTTGACCTAGTTGTAGGAAATGGAGAGTACGCGTTACATTATAGATAATTATGTAGGTTATTTGAATATATATATATATATATATAAGAAGTAAAATTTTTAATTAGAAATACCAAAATATAATATTCCGTTTTGTACAAAAATTTACAAAGTATGCCAAGTTACCTACATTTATCTCTTACTTTTATCTCTTATTTCAGAGATCATTTCACAATTCGAATCTAACAGTTACATAGCAAAAATATTCAAGTATTTACTAAAGTATTATTATATTTTAATATTAATTAAATTTTATTTTCGATTAATATCAAATTTATATTAAATCATATAAAATTAACAGTGATTTATGTAGATAAAATAATCGTTATAAAAATATAAAACAAAGATGAGAGAAATTTGACATATTTCAATATGCATGCTAATGTCGTTTCGATCGAATTTAAAGATAGAAACAGCGAGATGTAAGAATAAGTGCCAAACTTTGTGAATCAATTATGTATCTTTTGCAAATCAATCAGTTACATATTTAGACCTACTCCGCAACGCAAATTTTATACGAAGTAGTTATTTTTGTATTTTTGTGACTCTACTCGATGACGAATTTTATCCATGAATATTTCGGTTTCGATTCTCTGATTCAATCCCTAATTCGCGAGGCCATCTAGCAATAATTAACGAATCTTACACGATTACGAGGTCAAAGACATTTTATATCAAAGATTCGAGCTTTAGACGCAAATATAGAAGATACTGTCTCGCCTACTGATTTAACGATAAATTATCGAATTATCGAGTAAAATTCAGCAATTAAAACTTTTCAAAATAAAATTTAAAAATGAAAATAAGAATTTTAAGTCTTAGAAAGAGTTAAAAAAATGTCCTTAATATTTTTCGCATAACATATATCGATATTAAATTATACTTATACAAAGTCCAGATTATTTTCTGATATTTTTCTGATATAATAGTAATGCTGTATTATATTTTGAATATTATATTATATTGAGTATTATATTTTGAATATTATTATCTTCTAATATACATTGCTGCAACAATTTAATATATGTCATTATGTTAATTTTATGGTATTGCACTATTGATAATCATCAATAATAATTTAAATATATTAGATGTAATTAATATTTACTACAATCAAAATTATATTCGTTTGTGTGTTACGACAAAGAAAATATATCTGACTTATTCTGAGGATTGGCAGAGCGTGAGAAATCAGTAAAGAAAGCGTCAGTCCGATAGAAAATCGTGAACAAACCCATCTTGTCGATTCTTCCGGACAGGAAATCTGTGCCCGCCGCAAAATACCGACCAATCGAATCTCACAGGGAATTTAACACCCTCTATAGATGGAAAAAAGGCAAAATTTCCAATTTAAGCGAATCTCCGGTTGCTTGTCCTTTAAACAAATATTATTACAGATTCTGTTTGATCGGTTGAAAGTCCAAGACAATTTACTTAATTTGCATCGCCTTTGCACACGTCTATCCGTTTAAAATTATCGCTACAGACATTCACACATTATAAATATTACTTTTTAATAAATACAAGACGATATTGACTTGCAATAAATGATAAAAGAGTTATTTGTGTAACTACCTAGCATGATACTGTGCCGTATTCTTGAGATATCGTGGATCGCACTTTATTATGTAAGAAGCGGTTAAACATCCATGGTCTTACATCCACGGCTTCTACGAGTGTCGATCAATATCATTTCTAGCAGAAAAATCGTGGAAGAATGGCTGGCAATTTCGTGAGTCCGACGCGATCGCACGCCGTTAACGAATCGACACCTCGCTCCTATATACCTGCTCTCGTTAACGATGAACGACATACAACTCTGCTCTGACATTTCATCGCGTCCTATCGACACGCGAAAATCGACGGGGATGGAATAAGAAAAAGTGGGATGAAGAAGATCCATTGGTGTAGACTTGGCATCTGCGTGAACGACCTTATCGGAAAGACATAAACGCCTGAAATCCTGGCCGTAAATTAGGATCGGTAGAAATCGCTGGACTCTTTGCCGTTTCTCTCATCTTGCCGAGATAGTCTGAGTCCGCAATGTGACGACTGTGTCTGCATGACAATGCGCCGTTATCGAAAAATCAGGCACCGACCGAGATGGCTCGTAGAGAGCCGATCAACCATTAAAGAAGATAACAATTTTTACGAGTTAAACTAGCAAAAAATAATATTACTTGTGATCATTAAGAAATCTAAAAGTACGAAGAATCCTCTCAGGAAGAAAAAAATAAATATAATTTTTAAACAATTACGTTAATAAAAAAGAAATTACTACAATGACGATAATCTATGTGCTAATTTTATGTAAACTGTATACTAATGTAATTATATCTATAATATAAATTATAAGTAATAATAAATAATTAACATCGCAATTAAATTTGAAAAACTGTTTAGTATAAGAATAACGAATGCAGTAAATTTTTCTTCAGGATTGAAAAGAGAAATTCCACTTTTCAGAAGCACTTTGTGTCCATTGCAGAAGTTAAAAATTTTTATAGTCTCATTGAAGAAAAAGATAAAGACAATCTTCTCGTTTTAACGCTGATCCTAACAAAGACTGTAAAATTAATGATGCGGTTTTCACAACCGCAACTTTTTCTTATCAAGGATTACGCCGCTAGGTGTGAAAATGTATCTCCTAAATGTAGTTAAAGTCTTCGAACTAGATATATTGTTATGTTATAATGTAATAAGTGATAAATAATTCGATAATTTCAATGTTGATAACTAATTTTTGAAGATAATAAAGGATCTATACTGTAATATTAATCTTTATTATCATACCAATTATTTTATTGCGATATGTTCGACGAACAGATGAATGTTCCTCAGTTTCAAAAACATCTTGTAAAGTATGTCTTGTACAACGTACGTATATATGCATATTGTAGAGAGTACTACAGGAGTTAAGAATTTTTTTTACGATCGCGCGGAGGAGGACATAGGGGAGCGGATCGGCGACGATCCTTCTTATGATGGTTACGGCAACGAGGAAAAGAGCCAGGTTTGATGGCGAGGTGAAGGGACGAAAGGGATGATGGTGGAGAGTCTATGCCGTAACAAGGGTGGCACGATTTCAAGAATGCGGAGCACGTTCTCAACCAATGCCGGCAGCCAGGCAGTAAAACAAATACGCCCTCTCTATATACGGGGTGTCCCGGTAATACCACGCGCGTGTCTATGACCCTCTCACCCCCTTATCCCGAAGGAAGAGTGCTGCGGAGTAAAGTCGACCTCGTTACCGATACGAATGGAGGTAATGTGCTGTGTAGGTAGTAAGACCCTTTCGTGGCCCCCCGCGGGAAACAGGTTCTCACAACCGAAGCTGAAATTATCTCGACAGCGGAAGTTTCCTTTACTATTCTTTCTTACACTCATATTGTCAGTCTCTCTACTAATCCCTCATTAAACCAATCGCTATGTCAAACTTATATTCGTTTCTTCAAATTTCAATTCAACAAATATACATAACTTTTCACGATAAGACATTTCTTATTTAACACGAATTAATAGCATAAATAACTAAAAAACAAATTAATATTCATAACTAAACAAAAATGTGTAATATTATTAAAATTGAACTTTTATATGATAGAGAAAATATACTTTCAAATTACAATAGATCTTGATAAAGAAATTTTAATTAAAAAATTTATGTCTGTGAATCGAATATTTTTGTTTGTTATAAGTTATAATATTCATCTTTTCATAATCCTATACAAAAATTAAAATATCGATAAAGAACTGATAAAAGTTGATAGCACGAAGTCGATTACAACTAAAGGTATAGCGTGCAATTATTTTGTCTCCCACGTCAGATATACATTTCCTACGACCGAACGCACAGTCGCCAGTGAAGCGAACTGCCAGCGGAGAAGAGCATGAAACAGCCGATAAAGGCATACAATAGCTGGTACGAGCACGGAAACGCAAATGTCCTCTTTCAGAAGCGTCCTCTTTAGAGGACAGGGAGTGATGGACAGGTGAAAGAAGTGGCCAATGTGGGCTGGTTTCGACGTCTCATGTGACACACACGTCATCGGCCTTTGTTTTCGCGTCCTTTTGGTTGAGTACTACATGGTCTTTGTCCTAGATCCGAACTACAATTCCTTTTATCGTATTCTTCATTTGACGCTTGACGACAGTGCTCTCTTAAAAAAATATAATACAAGATTTTGCAATGGCGACTACTATTAATATGCAAACCATAAAATAATTCTGGCGATTCTGTTAGTAACTCCATTTCAAAATTATAAGTTTATCAATTACAAATTAATTATTTATTTAATGCATTTATGTTTATGTATTATTACTATTATTTCATTGTTATAAATACGCGCCCTTGTTCTTATTTAATATGTGATTCACGTTAAAATATTGCGTTTAAATAATTTAAGTAATACATCACGACACGACAAAATATTTTGTAAAAAAAACTGATTTTAATTTTACAAATTTGATTTACTTTATTTTTATAATAAACAACTTATTTAATGAGTATTTATATGTATATGTTATGCTTCATATTTTCATGTGATATTCAAGATAAAGAGCAAAATTCGCGCATGACTAAATCGATTACTTTCTCGCGAATCCATTACATTAACGTAAACAAGAAATTTCCTCGTACGCTCGCAGATCTAAACATTCCACCTGCTCTACATTTCCGATGCGCGGAAGATCGTGATCCCGTTTATTCAGTGCAACCTGCTCCCATTCTCGTCATTGCTTTTCTTGAGAGTTTGATCTCTGATCTCGACTAGATCGCACGTGGATGGCACCGGGCTGCTGAACTGAGGGCCTGAACTATGGACCAGTTTTCACTTGATACAGATCACAAGCTGTTTTCCCCGACAGACTGCGCTTCGTAGCCGCCCGTTCAACGAAACCTGTTCGCATAACAAGAAATCTTGTTATTCTAGCTCATCATCGCGGGCTCGTGCCCGCTTTGAAAACTGGTCCATTCGACGAGGGATGCTGCCCTCGGAACAATGACCACTGTCCACTCGAACGTAAACAAACATTGTGGCATAAAACGCACCCAGTTAGCCTTTGACTCTTATTTTCTGAGTTTTGCGGTCAGTTGGAAAGGACAAAAAACTGGTCCATCCGGAGGGAGATGCTGCCGCTCTTCTCCCTCTACTGTCACTGTCCACAATGGAGCTAATAAACGCGCAACCTCAAAGTATGCATCGAGTTGATCTTTGACTCTCACACGATGAAGTTTGACTATAATCCCCTACATATTTAAAAAAGAAACCTAAACTAGCAATAAATATAACAAACTTACAAAGAGAACAACAATTTAATATATATTCTGACAATTGTTTTCGTAAATAATATATCTGAAAGAATGCTCATTTTCATGAGCAATCAAATTGAATTAGCAGTAAAAATTTTGAATATTTGTAATGCTATTTAAATATTTATCCCGTTAACATCATTTTTTTATGACATTTCTAAATACATTATCGTACCAAGTATTTTTTATTATAAGAATACAAATTAATCTTTAACTCTCATATATTATCCTATTATTATAATTACAATATATCAAACGTATATGAATTCTATTTTTATTTTTATTACTCTTCTTAGCTTAAACTGTGTTCTGCTCCCCTTTTGTATCAAATGTTTATAACATTTGACATTAATATTAATACTCACAAAACCATATATTATATATAAATGTATGTAAATATTCGCAATGTATGGGTTCGCTAAGCCGAAATGACTGCTCGGATCAGTCCTTATCCTTGTGGGAAAGTGACAGAATCGATTTTATGTATGTTCCGCCCGCCCTCTAACAAAGAACAGGAAGACAAGTAATGGGATGGATAACGTAGGAAACTAACATTACAGTATTTGGCAAACTCTACAAATAAAATATTTTATATTCATTAAAGTTTTTTAATTATTTATATTATTCACATTTCTCTATTACTTAAATGTTATAAAAATATAATATATTTAGATAAAGTAAAGAAGCGGAAGAGAGACAATTTATCCATCGGGTCTCAATACTCGCTGTAGATGGTAACTCTGTAGACGGCAACTCTCAAATCAGTTGATGATATCTAATTTATATCTATCGATATCTAATTTAAATCGAAGGATAAATGAAAAAATTGCAATTGTCAGACGCAATACAATTATTATTCGTCAGAGTAATATGAAAAATGCTAGCATTCAATACTTGGAAAACCGATAAAATATTTGTTGCCATCTCGTTTCTAAGCAACCCCCTGCAACAACTTGCGCATGAGGACACGTACTGCGGCGGAATAAGTGATAAGTATGCACTTCTAAAACCATTGACTGTCGAATTACCTATCGTCTTCACTTTAAAATGTACGGATCATACCAGATGTGCAACGTTTCACGGACCGCCGATCAAGAGCAAAAGATACAAAAAATCAAAGAATTAACAAATATTTTAAAGGTCTCGTTCAAAGAAAATGATTAATGAAGTTTTTCTTTGATGTTTGTGAAATAATTTGTCTTGCAATGAGTTCTAAAAGAGATTTCGTTTGATTCATTGCACAGGATACGGACAAGAATCTCACCATATGCGAAGAAATATTGGCAACATATATAAAGAAACGATTAAAGGTACGCACACAATAATTTAGCTCTTTCTACATGCCTTATTTATTTAGTTTTAACGCTTTTATTTTTTTTATATGTAAGTGATCGAGTGCTGTATTGTCTTCATGCCAATTGATACATAATTACAACTAATTGGCATCATAAATATGAAGTTTCAAAGTATCTACTAATAACTACCGTAAAATCTAAATTTAAAATAAACATCGATATATGCCTTGTCATGACACTTTCTACAATGTATCCACAAATAACTCAACAAATATTATGAATTACGATAACACGAATTGTGACACTCGTCGAAATTATCGAATGTTAAAAAAGGTACTAAAAATCGATGCGTACTTTCCTAACGACAGTCACACTTCAAGACTCGAAAT
>Ga0157363_1001836_pt1 | contig 18160 bp, 5 predicted proteins | sample AttsexASBM1_FD_111477 | JGI IMG/M metagenome (GOLD analysis project Ga0157363, IMG submission 111477) | Fungus gardens microbial communities from leaf cutter ant in Ribeirão Preto, State of São Paulo, Brazil - Atta sexdens ASBM1 | ecosystem: Host-associated > Fungi > Mycelium > Unclassified ... | reverse complement strand
CGCAGATTTCTTCGTATTGAAGCAAAAAATTAAAACCTCCCGCAAATGACGAGAATTTGGCTCGTAAACTGACATTTTCAATCGAGAATAACTTTATGATGCAGACATAAATCGACTAATGTTTCTATGGGGTTATATTGACAGATGCCCAAGTTTATTGTATGACGTCTATGATCTATTTATTTCGACCACCACTTATCGCTAAAACTATCTATAGGAAAACGGCGGAAGCAAAGTTGTACACCTAATAATAAAAGTGTAATAAACATAATAATAAAAGTCTGAGCGACTTATCAAAATGGCGATTTCTGCATGCGCCTTCTGAAAGAGAAAGACAAGATTGTCAAAGTAGTTAGATACGTTTGCCGAGCGATTGAACATGATTGGTTGGATGTATAAGTAACAATCAATTATATTCATTTGCTCGATTAATCTAATAAGCTGATTAAATCTAATAAACCTCTAACTCAGCGGTTAGATTGCACGCACAAGCTATCAAAATATAAATAGATATTTAAATTTTAAATAACTAGATAAGGTAGATTCTGCTCGGTTTTTGTTACTAAAACATGTCAGCAGACGTTACCAGTAGTTTAACAGTTCGTTGATAATATTTGATAATACAGATTCTGTCTACACTTTGTTGCCTTCCTGCAATCAAAAATTGTCAGCAGAATCTTCTCCAAATCTGTTTCCGCAGGCTTTGCTATCATACTTTTCTGATATAGCCGTAGTTTTTACCGTTACATTACCATTACATTTATCTAACTTTAATAATTAGATTTAGTTTTATATGATGACAATATTCGTGGTGTTCAAGATATAAATGAACGACAACAGAAAATCATCATAAAGAGCCACAAATAAGAATGGACATACAGGAGAAACTCGCCCAGCAAAGAGAATGGATTGAAATGAATTGAAATGGATTCAGATTTTCAGAAATATTGATTCACGAATGTTAAAATGAATGCTTTTCAATCCTGAATTTTTATTTATTTATAGTAGGAATTGCATAGAGCATATCTCTATGCCTTTCAATCTAAAAATAATATTAACTTTTTCTGTGCATTATGAATATTGTTTAATTCAAAATTTTGAATAGGAAATTCAGTTTTTCAATCCAATTGCATCCAATTGAATCTAATTGAATCCAATTAAATCCAAAAAAAAGTATTCGCTATTTAAAACACGCATTTAGATAGAAAAAAATTCAATCCATTTTTATCCATTCTCGTTTACTGGGAATTCTTTGCATATCTCGCAACAATTCATATCGTACGACGTCGGACATTGCTGAGAAAATATCGAGTTCAGAACAATTTGATCTGTATAGATCATATGCCTGCAAGTCGAAAGAATGTGTAACTCTCTTCTCCTCCTTAACATAGCTTTGCTAGATCTTTTAACGCTTAAGAAACTTGGTTGATTTGGAGATGCTAAATTACTGGGCGAACTTCTTCTGTACGTCCATCCTTGTTTATAGCTTTTTATGATGACTTTCTGTCATTCATCTATATCTTGAACATCATGAATATTTGTCATAATGTAAAACAGTAAATCTAACTACTAAAGTTAGATCATAAGGGTAAAAATTACGGATGTATCATGACAAGTAAAGAAAGTACAATAATACAATTTTGAGAAAATTAGTAAAAAATTAAAAAATTACGATGTACATTGTTAAATCTCATATACTTTACATACACTTGTCACCAAGTGTTTATTATATAAATTTGAGCGCATTTGATTCACTTTGACAAAATTATGCTCAAAAAATTGAAAGATGATATAATTTTGACCGGTATTGTACGTATTTTGACTTGGATACGCATTATGCATAATATATCTGCTACGTATTACATATGTATTATATATGTATTTTCTTCAATATGCAATATATCTATTACACATTACATACGTATTAAGTATACGTATTCCAACTTGGATATTTTATATTCATTTCATTAATTATGACCTTAATACCTTATATTTGATATGAAATGAAACGCAATGTAAATGCAATATAGATACGTATTTAATATATATTTGCAATGAAAGGTGCGGGCGCTTATAATACATATAATATAATTATTATTAGGTATGGGAAAAAGTTCATGGCGTTTTTCCCGTTAGATGGCATTAAAAACGCCACGAACTTTTTCCCACACCTAATAATTAATCAAAGTTTTTGAAAAATATTTTATAAGTTTATTTCTGTAAACAGATCACAAAATTCTTAATAAATTTTAAGTACTTCAGAAATGATATTTAAGTATGTGTCTAATTGATACTTAAATAATATTTAAATTTATTATATCGACATAATAAATTTAAATATTATTTAAGTATCAATTAAATATATATTTAAATATTATTTTTGAAGTATTGTACTAGAAATAGCTAAAATTTTTTTGATAGTATTTCAAAAAGTTTGCAGATTTTTTTTTAACATTTCATCAATTACTTTTCAATAAGATTTCATGTGCAAGAATCGCGGACATTTTGCTATTCCAAAGTTGTTGTCTCAGAAATGCTGCAGACATATTTTACAATTTTTATAAAATATTTCACTTTTCAAAAAAAATTACACTTTTGCCAATTTTTTTTTAGCACCTTACAAATAAGGTTAAAATAGATTAATTATCAAAATAATGATGTTTATATTATAAATAACAATATTTATATTATATAGATGAGATTTCTTATTTAATTATTATTACATTGTAATGTACTCTTTGGTTGTATATGATACAGTACATTAATTCACTGGATTTAGTAGCTGCCCGACTTATCGACGTTTATTTTTTTTACTCAAATATTATCAATTTTATAGAAAAACTGCAAAAGAAAAAGACAAAAATCATTAATTTTCTTCTCATAGAATTCTAAGAATTTTTTCTGAATTTTTTATCAACTTTTTAATACTGTATTTTCTTATCTTCGATAAGTCGGGCCGCTACTATGATCCAGCGATTAATGCACTTCACTGTACATATGTATTAACATCAACTCATCATATATTTTTAATGGACTTAAGTATAAAGTAGAAAGCCTCTCTCTCTCTCTCTCTCTCTCTCTCTCTCTCCTCTCTGGCAAATTGTATCACGTGCCTATGTCCAGCCAGGACGGGAGTCACGTGAGTGTCCAGTTTTCTCCAATTTTTTCCATGCCTATGAAGCTTTCATGCCCATGTTCAATCAGAAGAGATCGGTCACGTGATGCAATTTGCTGCTCTTTCTCTGTGAGGCTCTCTAGCCCATGGCATTTACAAAAATATAAGACAGTAAGATGTAGCAGTAATCGTATCAACTAATCACAATAGAAAACGTAAAATAAGTCTATTGTGATTGATCGATTTGCTTATTACTACATCTTACTGCAATTACAGTTGATGCGGGACGCTTGGTTCTGTTCTCGTTCTGCATTATGCTATTCCGCTGCATGACAAGCATCCTCAATTTTTACAAATTAACGATTTGTAAAAATTGAGAATCGTCGATATGATTCTCTGAAAAATTGGATTGATTCCAAAAAAATCGAGAAATAAAAAAATCGACTAAAAATCGCTTTTTTAACAGCAAAAAGAATCCGATTCTCGATACATCGATGTCGAGAATCGTTACTTCATTTTTTTCTTCTTATCAACGCGGATAGTTTCGCGCATAATTATGTAGTTGTAAAACAGTATATAATATAATACAAAATATTATAATGCCAAATTAATTGATATTCAATATTTTTATGAGTTACGTATTATAATCACAGATTGATCACATGTCATGCACTCGATATTATATCTATATAGTAAATAAAATTTGCAGTCGATAATGTAAATTACTACACATGTTCCAAAACTTGAATAATTTTCTGGTATCTTTCGAAAATGTTTGAAAGACGTTTAAAAGGTGTTTTTTTGGAAAAGACTTAGAGAACGTCTTTTAAATGTCTTTCAGACATGCATGTTCTCTGAGAGAGTTATTATCTCGTGATCAGCTCCTCCGATATATTTGTCTCGTATGGCGCATGTCGATAAAGTAGAACGCATCTTCGCGCAAAGTAGTGCAAATTGTGCACTGCTATATCGAACTACCCTCGCTATTTCTCTTATGATCATCGTATGGCGCGCTTCTCTTTTCTCCCTGTCCCCCATCGCCACCCACGGAAAGGAGTGTACGGCAGAGAGAGAGAGAGAGAGAGAGAGAGAGAGAGAGAGAGAGAGAGAGTGAGAGTGAGTGAGAGAGAGAGGGGTGGGGGCAGGTTGGTTGGCTAGCTCCGGCGCATGAACTGCGTTGTATCTTATAGTTCAGTAAGCTCAGTTCAGTACGTTTGGTGCTGTCGCGGAGTGAGGTTAGGTGATATCGTGATTTTATGTGACTCGCGCTACCGATATGGTCGCTCCTCGCGAAGCGTCGTCTGCGTCGTGCGTTTCGTATCGCGTCGATCGTTTGAATTTTGACGACGTTGGAATTTCAAACGCGAATTTTCGTAGATTTGCGGCGTGAAATTTATCGTGCATCGCGTAGTGCAACGTGTCCTTTGAAATTCGGTTCGTCGTGTTCCTGTCCTGAGACACTCAAGTACGACGATCGATGCGTGCATCTTCGTCTAATCAATTGCAGCATGCTTTTGACATATCACTCGACAAGTTGTTCGTGATTTCTAAAAATTGGTGATAATTCTTGAGGAATCAGCTGTCATTTTTAAAAGTTGTGCCAATATAATCTATATGTCATTGTGAGAAATAAGAGAAGTTTTTTGTCGAACTGAAAACTTGAATCGAGAGTTTAAATACGTTCCGATATTATAGATTACAAGTTTTATCCATACAATATTCATGTAAAATGTAATTCGAGTATATACACAAATCGATATAACAGTAATGATTTAAATCTGATCTAAATCTGACACTTGAACACAAAAATATACTTAAAAAATTAAAAAATTGAAAGATTAAAAAACTTGCAGGACATTGAAATAATAATTGAAAATCTAACTGTGGGGAAGGGGAATAATAAAGAATTAAAAGAGACAGAGAGCGATCATCCATAAGCAGCACTAAACATATCAAGATTAAAAAGTTGAAATTTAATAAAAATATTTACCAATTTTGGTAACTAAAGGCAGAGAGAAAGAGTGCCTACAATTCTGACAAGTCAAACAAGTCGACAGTGTTCCATAATGCAAAACTGGGAAAAAATTTCATAATAACTACAGCTATTTTATCTTAAAATTCAATCTGATCATTTATAGTGATCTCTGGAACATTCCAAGGTTGTGAAATGATAATCAGCAAATTACTCCAAAAATCAAGGATCAAAAGATAATTTTAGAATTAAATAAGTTTCTTCAAAATCTTTTGAAATTTACAAATTTACTCCGAAAATCCATTCGCGTTCGGTAGAGCATTTAATCAAAAGTGGAAACATTTTAAGACGATCATCAATATGTTCTCATAGAAGGAGTTTGCTCTCGCAAGCGAAAGTGAACGGAGAGAAGACTACAGGCACACAATCGAGAGTAAAACGTGTTTGATCTGCGAGAGTAAGTATATCCATTTGTGGACGAGACAACGAATCGACTGGTCCATATTCAGTATCCTACAGACGACTACTTTTTTCCCCTCCTCCGTTAATATTGCATTGGCGGCACAGGTGACACTTGCTTATCTAAGTTTTCGATGCATAGATTGAACTATTAGTAGATTAAGCGATCACATCGATCTCTCGGAAAGACAGATAGGGTGATCCGGGATAGGACTGATCGCTGAAGAAGCGATAAAACATGTCGAGGTTGCTGAAAAGAGAGCTGACGGGCGGTTGTGTGATTGGCTCGTGCGCAGATCGAGGATCGTATTAGCCCAACTGGCAGTGACGCATGTCGTAAGCCACGTGAGAGCGACGGAGGAACGACACGCTGGACGTCACGCAGGATTGGGACTCACGAAGAGAGAGTGACAGCGAGGGAAATAGAGATTGATAAACAGATAGAGAAAGAAAGGGAAAAGAGATAGCTGCGGTAAAAGCTTTTCTGAGGGAGAGATAGAGAGATAGAAAGAGAGTAAGAGAGAGAGAGAGAGAGAGAGAGAGAGAGAGAGAGAGAGAGAGAGAGAGAGAGAAACAAGTCTGGCGACGAGCTTCTTCCCACCGGAAGTCATATGCCCATACACGCGCGTAAAACGGTAAATAGTTATACATCTATACATCTATACGTACACATATAAGTAATATATCTACACATTTATTTATTTTACATAAACTATCTAAGACTCTACGACCTTGTGATATGAAGTTTAAATGCTTTTAAATGTAAATGCAAAAATGTTTTATAATTTGAAAATTATTGTTTTCTAGGTTTTCTTTTGCCATGACACTTTTTATACGAAATAATGAAATAAAAACCTTGATGTAAAGAAAATATATTATAAGAAAATAAAATAAAAGAAAATAATTTTATATATTTCTACGTTACATCTATTATTATGTTATATATAAATAGGATTATATTAGTCGATTTTTATTATGTTGCTAAATACTTTAATGAAAAATCACGAATATTTTTAAGTCACGAGCAGTTTGTCAAAATAAAGTATGAACAGGCTGTTTACTGTTAGAAAAACATGGAATTTTCACGATTTTCATGGAATTTTATCGAGGAATTTTTGAAATTTCACCTTTAAATTTAAATTCTGTTTTTGAAAATACTTTTTTTTTATCATTTTTCTTATATCGCAAAATGTTGGTAATCGGCAATAATCTTTAATACACTCCTTTGAGTCATTCCTGTGCATTTTTTTTTCTTTGAAGTACTAAGAGCACCTGGTCAAATATCGGTCTCTTTTCGATTCCTAAAAAACGTTGACATCTAGAGAACAAGTTTTGTACGTTGCTGATCTCATTTTGTACGTATCCTTTAACTGGCGTAATTCCGAAGTTCACCTCTGGGTCATAACCCAACATGTGTACAGAGTGTACATTTTTTGTAACCAAAAATTTTTTATGTTTTTATTTATTTTCAACTAATTCTCGATTGTATTGCGGAAATATTTCGCGAATTATTAAAAAAAAACGAATTTAATCTTAAAACAATATATTAGCCCTTAATAAACACGATTTTTTGCAATTTTGTGTTAAATGTTGTTATGTTGTCTGTAATGTTATAAAGAACATTTTCCTAATAAATTATAAGTTTTTTTAACACAATATCAATAATAAAATGCATTATTTAAAATATAAATGCAATATATCTTCAATTTATAGCCATTCATGCATATTAAAGCAACATCATTTTTAATAATACATTTTTATACATAATTTATACGTAATATTTACATTTTTTGAACAGCCAACATTTGAACTATTTTTTTCCTGTAGTTTGGAATATTAATTTTAAGATATTGAATTATAGTTTTTCTTTAAATATTTTTGTTTCAGAGTTTTATATTTTTATATGAAACAGTGCATTTTTCTCATTTTGTTAATTGTATTTAATTATAACAATTTATCTACAATTTGTTATGAATATATAACTGTACAAATACTTTTAAAGATGTCAATATATATATAAAAATCATTTAATATACTTGTAAAAGTGATGAAAATTAATCCAGGACACGAATGATCCAACGTGTATAGTAAGGGTGCTCAAAATTAAGATATATTAATATAAGGGATAAGTGTACAACATATGTACATATCTATGTATATTCTCGTGTGTGCTTTGTGAGTTTTTATATTTTAAAAATACCAGAATAACAATAGAAGAGGATACTCGGCAGAATAAGGTAGTTCACAGATATTATTTTGTAATAAATCTCCCCCCCCCCTCCCCCTTCACTATCCTGTAAGTTTCGTAGCTCCACAATTGCAGAAAATAAATATAGTCTCGTAGAATCTTTGTCTCTTTTATCAATTTTCAATATGTAGTTTATTTGCATTACTTGCACTAATTTATTTTAAAGTTGCATTAAAAAAATTCTCTAATCTTATCTGACATTTTGAACAAAAATAGAAAAAAATCCGAGAATTGTCAGGAAATTTTCTTACAAGATTTCAGTATTCATCTTGATGAAATATGTAAATTATTGATCCTTTGACAATCTTACTTAATTCTTTTCTATGCAGAATGGCTGTATAAATCAATATATATAAAAGAAATTAATGATTTCATTAAAAAAATTGTGAGATAACCTTGATCGGATAATATTTTCTACACGAAATTTTACATAAATAGCTTTATTACTTTTTCCCTTTGCAACTAATTATACAATATTCAGAACTTTTTTTAATTTATAATTTCAGTGCGAAATTCAAATATATCGATCAAAAATTGCCTCTGTTTTCAAGTTAAAATATTAGAAATTCATATCTAACAAAGGCACATAATCTCGAAATGTTAAATTTTAATTTAATTTCGTATATAGGTTATAGAATAGGTTCATAAATAGATGAATTTTAAAAAAATATTAATTTGGCTGAGATCATCCTTTATATCTAAAGCAGTTTTCAGTTTTTTTACATTTCAAAAAACTATTCAAGATATTAAAAAATATTTTATATGAAAGTTTTAATAATAAATTATTTATGTATTTATGTATTTATTTACGTACGTCGACGATACATTTTAAAAATAATTTGAAAATGTGAATTTTTGAAAAAATTATTTATAAAAATATTATTTAAATAGAGATAATTAGAACTTTTACATAATACATTTTTTTATATTAATTGATAAATTTTTGAAATATATAGGATGTTTGGAAATTAGTGATAAATCTTTCGCACAGGGACAGAATGGATTAAACTGAGAAGAAAATCCTCTATCATTTTGCAATTTTCGCAATAGTTTACAAGAAATAGTTTACAAGAAATTAATTGCTAAAAATTGCTAAAAATTAGTCTTCAATAATTTTTTACTCAAATACTATTAACTTTATAGAAAAAAATGCAAGAAATGAAAATTATTTTTTTCTCATAGAACTCTAAGAATTTTTTCAGAATTTTGTATTTTCTTATGCAATGCTAAAAAGTTGATAAAAAATTCTGAAAAAATTCATAGAATTCTATGAGAAGAAAATAAACAATTTTTGTCTCTTGCAGTTTTTCTGTAAAGTTGATAATATTTGAATAAAAAATTAAAGACCAATTTTCGGCAATTTTTAGCAATTAATATCTTGTTAACTATTGCGAAAATTGAGCAAAGAGGACTTTTCTTCTCAGCTTAGTCCATTTTGCTCCTATGCGAAAGACTTATCACTAATTTAAATACCCTGTATAAATAAAAAAAGATTGTAAACTACTTTATATTTAAAATTTCTCCTCTCCATTCGTTGATCACAAAAAAATATTATTTTGTATAAAACAACAAAAAAATATAATTTAAATCGGACTCTCAAATTTTAAAATAATAAATAACAATAAAATTAAGACTAACGAGAGCGAGAATAGATGCGCATAGGTATTAATTCTTGTAAAATACTTCAATTTGATAGATGATGTGCAACTTCCGAAATTTTGAACGTTTCCACGTTTATGAAATTGGATAAAATCGACGATGAAGGTAGGGATCAATTCGGTGAAATCATTCGTGAATCATGACCAGATTTCATATGGATGTTACACGGATGACATTTATTGCAAAGGCGAGAATAAGGGAAAGAGAGCAAATGGTGGAAAAATGTAGATTATTCACGTAGCTATAAATACGCCACCGAGGAGAGATTGTACCGGATAGCGTAATTGAATTAAAGTAGAGATGAGTACGTAAAATCGGTTGGCATTCGCGGCTCTTCATTTGCTGTTGCGTTCGTTGGTAGCAATGACGATGGTGCCGAACGCTTGCCAACAAGAACAATAGTGAAAAACACGCTGCAAAAATTCAGAATGAAATCACATATTAAAACATATGAATGTATTATGTTATAATTTTCCAAATTCTTATATATGATAATACAATATAATTTATCGTTATCATATTTTATTATTATTTAATTGCAGGTTTAAAAAAATAATATTTAATAATATTTAATCTTTTCGCGATACAAATACATTGATTTTGTTACTAAAAAAGTAACTTGTTAAATATCATAACAAAATAAAATTTAGAATTTACATTTTCTATAAATATTTTTACAAGATTATTATTTTGTTAAACTTGTTATAATCTATAATACATAAAGTTTTTAGCATTGATCTGTGTATATCTAAGTTTTTCTTATAGAAGTTCTTTCTCTCTGTAAAGTACACATAAACAATGATAGGAAGGTATAGAAAATATAAAAAAATCGTTTAATGTTTAAATGTTATATTTTTGTAATTTTTATTATTATTTTCAAAATTAGTATTGTTGAACCTGACTAAAATATGCTTTAAAAATGGTACACGATAAAAGAATAAATTTACATAAACATGAAGTTTGAAAATACTTTCTTTCTGCATCGTAGTGCTGTTGAGACTATATTGACTGTTATGAAAATCAAATATGGCACACGCTATAATAACACAGAAATGTTTGTTTAAATATTTTTGTAAAATTTCTAAATGTTTCCTAAATTGTTATATGCATTTCTCATATAACTATCTTTTAAATAAAGACTTTTCTTCATTTAGTTAAAATATTTTATACTTACTCTTGTAGACGTACAAAATGTTATTGAATCATCTTAGTTTTTTATTCTTTGAAAGCAAAAACAAATAATATAAGAAGTGATATGATTAACATAGAATACAAACTATGTTTAAAACTATATATATTTCATATTGAGCACCTAATTCGCGTTGCTACTGATGAGAGTATTAATATGACCCTATTATGAAATATCTGCTTATATCATAAGATAAAAATTTGCATGAATATTAAAACAATCAGATATATTTTTCTTTGAAGAATAAAATTCATCTGTGTAAGATGTAGATACATCATACAGCAGCATGTATACGGTACTGTCAAGTCCTTTGAAAAAACCAATAACCTCAGCGTGCGTCGGATACTAGTAGTTTATAGCCACTGACTGAGTGCGCGTGTGCGGGAACAAGAGAAAAAGAAGAACAGAGAAAAAGAGCGTTAGATTGGGGATGTAACTGAAAATGCGAATGAAAGAGATGGGAGGAAAAAAAAGAAACATGTGTTTGAATGGAACTATTGCTTAATATTTGTGTTTATTTTTAGTGTATATTTATTGTATAACGATGACATATTAGAGGATCAGCTCTATAAAGCTAATAGGACCAAATCAGCAGAATCACATCGGATTTTTTAATACTTATTGGAATTTTTAATACTATGGAATTTTTAGTACTTATTTTGTACTAAATTGTAGTATTAATGATAATTTTGTACCGTGTGTCATTTCAAAAAAAATCGTGGCGGTGCTAACTTAATATTAAGCTGACAGGATCAATTTAAAATAGAAGAAAAAAAGAAAAATAATATCAGAAATCAATAGGATTGAATTTGTACTATTTTGTACTGTCAAAATCAATTTTATATTATGTGAACTTAATATTAAGCTGACAGGATCAATTTAAAATAGAAGAAAAAAAGAAAAATAATATTAGAAATCAATAGGATTGAATTTGTACTATTTTGTACTGCCAAAATCAATTTTATATTATGTGTCATTTCCAAGAAAACAGTGGTGTGTTACTATTGTAATTTAATATTTAAATTGGCAGGACCATAAGAAAAATAACACAAAGATAAAAATTAACACAACTGAATTTGTACTAATTTGTACATTGAAAGTAAGTTAATATTTTACATGTTTTCTCTTTAAAATGACTTTATTAATACATACTTACAATCTATGAGACATTTTACGTCAAACCAGGCACCTTTGAAACATCGTCATTTTTTAAAATTTGCTAACGTATTCTACAGATAAAAATATAAGACACGTGTTTTACGAAAAAAATAATTTTTTTTTTGTGAAGTTATTGATGCCTGTTGCAGAAATTCATAAAATATGTGCGAATATTCAAATTATTATATCGTCGAAATCATTAGTTGTATGAAAAAGAAATGCAAAATTTTCCGAGATTAAAAGTCCGATTTTAAACATCTCAAATTGTTCTATGAATGGATTATTTTTAATTTATCATTTTCATTTAAATAAATCATTTTCCATTTATTTACAATTTATATACATTTTTTTTATATACATTTTTGATCATCAACTTATTATTAAAAATTTTGTAAAAATATCGTATTTCCTTTTCAATTATGAAATAACCCTAATAATTTCAAAATGGAACTCGAAGTTTTTAACTATACAATCGAGTATTTCGAGTTTCATATTGAAATTTTCAGAATTACTTCATAACTGAAATGAAAATATGATGATATTTTAATCAAATTTTTAAATTGATGAGTTGATGATAAAAAATGTTCATAAAAATTGTAAACAAATAGAAAATGATTTATTTATATGAAAATGATAAATTAAAAATAATCCATTCATAGAACAGTTTACGCTCTTTAAAATCGATTTTTAACATTTTTTTTATGACTAATGGTTTCAACGATATAATAATTTGAATGTTTGCATATGAGCGATGTTTTTTTTGAATTTCTACAACTTACAAGAGCCAATAACTTCATAAAAAAATCTCACATTTTTTCATGAAACATGAGTCCCATATTTTCATCTGTAGAATTTGTTAACAAATTAAAAAAAAAACAAAATGTTTCAAAGGTTTGATGTGGAATGCCTCATAAATTGTAAGTATTAATAATACTAATAAAGTCATTTTAAGGAGAATATATGTAAAATATTAACTTAATTTCAATGGTACAAATTAGTACAAATTCAGTGATGTTAATTTTTGTTGTTTTTTTGTGATCTTGCCAGCTTAAATATTAAACTAGCGACGCCACTGTTTTTTTGAAATGATACATAATATAGAATTATTTTTGGTAGTACAATTTGGCAATACAAATATTTTAAAAATTAATGAATTTAATGAATTTTATTTATTCTCTGGAGGAGTATAGTATAAATTAAAATTAGTATAATATTAAGATTACGAATAAGTTAATTCGCAATATAAAAGTTAACAAATTTTCAAAGCTCTACTAAATATTAATTGAATTAGATTGTTACTTAATATTAAAAATAGTATTTTCTATGCAAACAAGAATTAAAAAAAAAAACAAACAAATAATGAAATTCTTTTTTAATATAATTTTGAACGACTTCTACTTTATATTTCGAATAATTGGAGCAACTGAAAGACTCACACTTTTGTTCTTCATTTTTGCATTGTTGTTTATTTCCACGATATAATGCATGCACGTAATGCATTTTCCGATTACTCGACATGGAATCGAAGTTTTCCAAACCTTCTATCCTACTCTCTTTTTCTCTTTATGCTCTTTCCATCGCGCTCTTTCCACACGCATGGTTCACACAGTTGGTAGCATTCGTTCGTGCAGCACGTATGTATATCGACTAAAACGACCGAGCGAGTCTGTTTCCGCATTTTAATACTTTGTGTGGATCAATTTTGTTAAAATGGCGCCGTGCCGCCTACTGCTCCCTGCGTAACGTTTTTTTATATTTTTTTATTCGCACTGTTAAAAGCCTATTTACATGTTATATTACCAAATATTTTGTCAACGGAGCTTTTAGGAAGAATAACGTGAATGCAACTTAATTATTTCATAAAACATGTCAAGAATTTATTGAACGTTTAGAATTCTACATAATAAAAATTTAATATTTTTAGATTTTTTATAAAAGCAAAATTAAAATTTTTGAATATTCAAAAGCATAAAATGTTTAGGATTTTGAAGTTTTATATTGTTTTTAAAATTTGTGTTTACATGCAGATTTATCTTAACAATTAAAAACATAATTACTATATTATAAAATGCTTTTAAATTATAACTTATAATATATACTCTATCTATCGATATATGGTATATATCAGTATTATTAAATATCTTGAAAATATACTATTGTTTTATAATATCACGATATTAAATTGATATAAACGCAGCACACTTTGTAAAAAAGAAAAATTTAATAGAATTTGTTTTTATCGCTATTTATTTTATTTATTTTTGAAAAGAATGTAAGATATTTCAATTTTGTTAATTACGCTACCTACAAAAATTTAGAAAAGCTGGAATTTTTAGTAATTAGTAAGTGTCGACAGTTTCTTTATATCTCACTTTATATTCGATTTATGATCCATTATTTACTTGCCTTTATGTATTATAAGTGAAGCATTAAATAATAAATTCTAGAGTAGAATATCTTGAGAGTAATTAATTGAAGAAAAGAACTTGAAGAAACATTGTAATACCAAAGTCGTCAAAGTAGCTAAGTTGTTTAATATTTTGTAGCTTTATGTGTGCAAAAAGGTGTTGGATTATTTTTTAACTTTAAATTTATTTTACGAGCGACAATTCGAAATTAAGATGTTTCAGAAATATTTAATTCAAGAAATGATTGTACTATGTATATATATATATTATATAATCGCTTTTGCATAGACAGAGCGGACTAAATTGAGTTCGAAAAGTTTTACCATTTTGCAATTTTCGCAATAATTAACAAGATATTAATTACTTTGATAATAATACTAAAAATTGCCAAATATTGATCTTGAATAATTTTTTACTATCAAATACTATCAACTTTACAGAAAAAACTTTACAGAAGAACTGCAAGAGACAAAAATCATTTATTTTCTTCTCATAGAACTGTGTGAATTTTTTCAGAATTTTTATCAACTTTTTTAGTACTTTTTTTATTTTTATCAACATGAGAAAATACGATATTAAAAAATTCTAAAAAAAATTCTCAGAACTTTACAAGAAGAAAATAAATGATTTTTGCTTTTTGTAATTTTTCTGTAAATTGATAGTATTAGAGTAAAAAATTATTCAAGATCAATATTTGACAATTTTTAGAAATTAATATCTTGTTAACTATTGCGAAAATTGCAAAATGGTAAAACTTTTCGACTCAGTTTAGTCCGCTCTGTCTATACAAAACCGATTGGCCAAAACTTATGAGACACCCTGTATATAAGTATATATATATATATATATATATGACTATATATTGTGTAATAATTGACGTCGGCAAATTTTTATACAATCATTTAATATTTTATGCCAACATCTCGAGCTTGGATAGTGTTTGTAACACACATCTACATCGATTTTTAGATATTGAAATTATAATATATAATATAATATATCTTTTTATATCATTGCTTGATTTACACATAAATTCATTTATATATTATAATCATATTACATTATTTTAATTAAGTTTTAAAGCATACGGAAATATTGTCTTTTTTCTGTAATATTTTAGTTTGTAAAATATCTTTAGTTCATGATGGATTCCTGTAGTGATACGCGATGCCTTTTAAAATTTGCATCAATAGTAACGAGAGAGGCTGTAATTCAATATTATTATCGAAAATATAAGGAGTATTTAAATCTTCCATTTAAGAATTTCAATAGGAAGGATAGTTGATGTTCTGTATTTTTATCTTTGTAAGTAAATAAAAAGTAACAAAGACTTAAGAAGTAAAAAGATTTTAGAAAGAAATGGAGTCTTAAAGATTTAAGAACATAAACGATAAAACTGAACATTTCAAAATATGAGAACGCGCACCCCTGAATGGATTTATTATATTAATAATTAAAGTTAAAGACTTTATTTACGATAAGTAAGAATTTTTTAGTATAATCTTTGCATCATAGAAGTACAATTAATGAATTATTTCAATTGATACATTATAAATTTATGATCTCGAAAGATATCAAATGTTAATTAAAACATAGTTTAGAAGTTTATTTATACATAGAGACAGCATTTTCACATAAGCAATATGAAGACAGAACTGGCGCAGGACTAATTCCCAGAGACAAACACTTCAATTATAACCCTACCACATATCTACGTGTCGACATATTATCGTATTAAACGCGGTCATTGTCATTTACGGTATCTTGCTATTCCATTACTTTTGCGTACTTATTGTATATATATATATATATATATTTAAGTAGCTAAGGAGTAAAGGAGGTTTTAAAAGAATTTATTTGTTAAAAATGTTTGTAAAAGTATTTTATTCCAATATTTTTACAAATATCACAAAGTGCTTAATAATAAATATATATATATATATATATATATATATATATAAATTTATTTTTACCAGATTTGAAAACTGTTTAAATAATTAATAATATCGATTGTTGTTTCTTTGCCCCATTAAAATAATAATATTGTATTTTAATTCCTAAATGATGTTATATTTTTTTCATTAAATAAATCACGTTAAATATACTATTTTGTAATTCTCAAAATTCGATGGAGATAGACTTTATGACCATGAATTTCTGATTTTATTTGTTTTACAAATTTCTGAGTTTTCTTGTTTTATAAACTAATGATTTCTCACTAAACATTCTCCTCGAACAGGATTCACATTAAAGCTTTCAGAATTAATTAAAAACAAAGTAGCTATAGATAGCGAATTAGTTGAAATCTATCACACACGCGCGTACGCACGCACGCACACAATTATTATCGTGTATATAGAGTATATAGACACACAGACACACACACACACACACGCGCGCACACACACACAATACATATATATATATATATATATATATATATATATATATATATATACAATATTTCGTAAGCTCATGCAATTTTCTTCTAATTATTTGCTTTCCGTTGCGCCCATATACCATTTTACGCGAGCAGTGGTAACGCTATTGTTATGGCGCGATACTGGATTGATGGAAATAATGGTGTAGGAGGAAAACAAAGAGAGCTCGACCACGTCACTGTCGACCGCTATCAATTATTTTCAAATTACGAATTTCGCCAGCATATAGTACAATTGATTTATTCACGTCGTCGAGTACCGAGCGCCATTTATTCGCAATGCACTATAACGTCCATTTTATATGTTGCCATTTTTCTCGAGGTTTTCATTGACAATTGAACGAGGCATAAGATAGAGTTATTAAGATTTTTTTAAATCTCTTCTTTTCCATAAAACTGTGCCTCTTGTTTATACTTTTGTATGAGTAGTAGATACGTGTGTATATTCGCACAAATATTCATTTTCAATTTTATTTTTATTTTCATTGTTTATATTTCACGATAGAAAGATTTTCTGAATATTTATAAGGAAATGTTTTTCTTATTTTTTAATCTCTCTTTCTCTTGCTCAATAAACAATCATAAAGTTTAATGCGCAATATTAAATATTTAAAGTGATAAAGGATAAAAAAAAGGTTATACGTTTGCAATTATTGATATGTTGCAGCGTACAGTTTGCGAAGAAATCGAAATGGTAGAGTTGTGTGGTAGCGGCCAAGCTTCTTCGGCCATGGGAGTAATGGGCATCAGTTCGATGGTGACCGCGGCGACATCGTCATCTTCTTCGTCGACTACCACAACTACAGGTGCCTCATCCTCAGCGTCAGGACGTGCGGGCATTCTCGAAACTCAAGTGCGCGGTCAGTGGTATCGTGTATTCGTTTCTTTGGAAGACGATTATCTCAGTATTTCGCTCGATGAGAGTTGTGAGACCGGTAATAACGCCCTGAACAACGGCAACATCAACAATAACAATGTAGACAGTTTGAACGATCCGGATGTGCCCGATTCGGTAGCCAATCAGAAGCGCATTGTCCGTGTGGTCAAAAGTGACAACAATGGCTTAGGAATTTCGATAAAGGGCGGCAAGGAGAACAAAATGCCAATCCTCATCTCAAAGATCTTTAAAGGCATGGCAGCGGACGCTACTGAGCAACTTTACGTCGGCGATGCCATTTTGGCAGTAAATGGCGAAGATCTACGAGAAGCCACACATGATGAGGCAGTAAAGGCGTTGAAGAGAGCCGGCAAAATCGTCGAATTAGAAGGTAGGCGGCTATTACTTGCTCTTAATATCTATATTTTAATCAAAGTAGAATGTACGTAATTTGCCGAAATTTTTGGAAAGTATCGTGATCACTTCAGAATATGGCATCATCACTTACATTACACGGACAACGTGTAGTTTGCGTCATATTATACGGCAACTACATTATACGGGAAACATGCGATATACCAATTTCACTCGTGACGCATTGTTCCTCGGTAACTTTGCGCACAAGTTTCATGGAT
>Ga0157363_1001835_pt1 | contig 18161 bp, 7 predicted proteins | sample AttsexASBM1_FD_111477 | JGI IMG/M metagenome (GOLD analysis project Ga0157363, IMG submission 111477) | Fungus gardens microbial communities from leaf cutter ant in Ribeirão Preto, State of São Paulo, Brazil - Atta sexdens ASBM1 | ecosystem: Host-associated > Fungi > Mycelium > Unclassified ... | reverse complement strand
TTATTGTGGTGAAATTTTTGTCCGATGAGAACATTATTTTGCCGTGTGCAGACTTAAGTGATTTAGAATATTATAATTACGACAAGAAAGAGAGATAAATACTGGCGTATCACAAAATTGTGCGTTTTGCCGATACCACGTATAATCACACACCGGAACAAGCTCGTCGTTGTTAACGACCGGTTTTAAAACTACGAACATATCGCGGTGACTTGGACGAGTCAATGCTCGCCTCCACACGACAGAACGATCGCATGCTTGAAAAGCCGGTGCACGCTTTAACGATCACCCTTGCTGGCGCAACATTTTGCCGCCTCTTCGATACAAAAATGGCCCGAGCAATCGTGTAATGAAGGGTTATCGACGTTTTAACGATCTTCGGGCAGTTTTGAACAGAATTAAACGGACTTCGTTTAGTATTCTCTCTATGGGAATACTTATATATATAATACATCTTCACTGAGAGAAATGATTTTGTTATAGGAACAAATCAAGGGAAAGCAAATGTGATATTTATGAAAAAACTGATCGAGTAGTTACGAATTGCAAATTAATTCATCAGTGTAACAAATAATCAATAGTATCGCTAGCTAATCAGAGACATATATATATATATATATATAAAAGTCGTAGATGGTTACAGGATCCCAAATCGTAAGAAATTGACCAATTCTAATCAAGTATTCTCTCTATATTTGACTATGCTTGGTCGATTTCCTACAACTTAAGATCATCTACGAATTCTAAACAAATTATAAACGAGCCTAAAGTCTATCCAAAAGATAGACTAGATTCTATATAGTTTGCTTCTGTTCTAATAATTTGTAATAATTTGTTGATATAGCAAACTAGCAGCAATTAAAATTTGTCATTACATATTTATCGATCAATGGTACTGGTGGCTAAATTAACAAAAGCCTTTCTCTCAGTGTTTGTGTTTATTATACATACGAATAGAATTTTTCTATTGCACGCTATTTTTCACAATCGGAGCAAGCAGATGGCGAAAAAAAGAAATTAATATATTTATTAATAAGATTGATATGTAATTACAGGCACATAATTATTTCCGACATGAATAATCTTTATGGAAAAAAATCATCGACAGATCCGTTAGTTCCATCTTTTCGTGATATTTGTAAGAACTTTACGAACGGCGGCGGCGGAGACCTCGTCGGCGCCTAACGTTTCTCGATTTTACTTGGCAATTTTTCACGCGTGTCAGTGGGAAATCGTCACGCCTCGGAGTTATTTTTTAACGTGACGTCGAAGCGGCCCCGCGCGCGCGACTCAGCTCGGCTCGGCTCGGGGCGACGCCACGCCGCATCGTTCGCGCGGACAATAATTTCAACGTCTGTTTGCGGCAGCGATTGCATTCTGCCACCGAGGCATCATTGTCGCCCGCGGAATACAATTAGCAGTAAATTAGCATACGCCATCGGGACCGATAATAAAATCCTGCATATTATAACGATTGCATCGGATCTCACAATGCCGTTGTCGACCACAAATTATTAATTTAATGGCCCAGTCGACCCGCTGCTCCCTCGGTGAGGGAGGGGAATTACGACTCGGGAAGCGATGGCTGCTGGAAATTTTACGCTCGTTAGAAAAGAAGAAATTGTCTGACACGACTCTGCGACTATCGCTTTGTATTGTTAGTGACACGCTTGTGCCCGATTTTACATCGTACATTCTTGAATTTGTTGATAGTTGGACGTACTCGGCTATCTCAGCATCCCCTTGTCTTACTACTCCTCGAGCTTCACTACAAGTAATAAAATAAAAGTCCGAGAGCTTTATTATTATGCATTATATACATTTTGATGTCGATACAATGATTTCATAAATGATCTTGATGAACTTTGTAGCGGAAATGTATCGATGGTATTTCGCGCACAATCAGAACCACGCGTTATTTACATCTGGAGGTGCGTTCGGGGAGACGCTATTAGCGCTATTTGTTGCAGTCTATTCCTGTTTTACGTCTAATAAACAACGAAGATAGAATGACAGAGTACTGATAGCGTCTCTCCGAACGCATCATGGGAAAGACGTCATTCTCCAGGGATGCGTCACGACAAAACGCACTGAGCGAAATACCGCGCCGCGAAAGCAGAAGGGGTAGGAAAAAAAAAGAGCGAGATATTTCGGAGGTTACGCTCGAGGCCCGTGTCGCGCCATCAAACTTCGAAACGGGGGTTCGCCTCTTGACGTCTGGCGCGAGTTGCATTCGCTCGTAAAGGCGTCTCGTAACTCGAGGCGTTATAGACATCGTCGGGGGTATATAAACGTCTCATCCTATGTACTTACACCGCCTATCCCTCCCCCGCCCTTTCTTCAATCTTTTCCCTCTTCCTCGCACTTTCGACTATCTTCCCCGTATACGTCTTATGTACACCGCGTGGTGCGTTCGTACGCGCCTTCACCACCGCCTCGGCACCTATGATACCACGTCGCCTTCTCATGCATATAATGCGGTACGCGGAATATATACATATACTACATAGCGTACCTATGTAGCGCACTACCACCGACACTCGAGCTATATCTTTGTAGCGATGCGGTCGTATATCGCCTGCGGGAAATTACTTTATAGTACTGCAGTTCGGCATTAACAGGCAGCCGAATATTTTTTTTTTGTTTTTTTTTTCTCTTCAACTTACATTACGTCAAATAAATCTCTTAACTATACAAAATCTCGGGCTCTCTCGTGTCAAAATCAAAATGGCTCATAGCTTAAATAGTCAAATCGATCATGTACTTTCCCACAATGAATCATGCATCGTATTTATGTAATATATAATTTTAATACATAACCATACTAACGTCGGACGTAACGGGCGCGTTCGATGGTTGGCGAAGAATGGTAAGATGTTGTCGATCGTGCCGAGGATGATGGCGACGGTGCTACGCTCTCGCGTTGGTGTTGCATCGGTGTTGTGCCGGTCGTAATACATTTTAGCCGCGGGTCGTTCGTCCGCCAACATTATATTCTGCTCTATTATTATGTACGACGATGAGGGCCGTTCACCATCCCCGACGTCGATATGAAATTCCGTGGGCAACGATTGGACAGAGCTGAGGCTCACCCCGCGAAAAAAAGGAGTAGCGAGACCATTGCGGACAGGAGGGAGGCAGAACGGCGGAGAAAAAGGAGGAGGAGGAGGAGGATGGAAGATCATTTCGAATATATCGTCGAAGCCGTTCGAATCGTACGGCCCGAAGGCACGCGGCAGCTGAATGTTCGCTGCAGCCGGCATTAAGAATGTGAACGCGATTGGACGAATCCGCGATCGCTCGGAGCCAGCGTGGCGAACTCGCTCCTCCGATTCTTTTCTCCTTTGCCTTCTTTCGCAGTGTATCTCTGTTTCAATTTCTTCCTAGAAAACGACTCAATTGGTAGAGCAGAGAGAACGGTTTTTTCTTGATGCAATTCCGCTCAAAACACTTTTACCGAGTATAATATATGTATATATCGATTAGATCCGTCAGTCATTTAACTCTGGCTATTGGTTGCATAGTGAAACCTTGAGAAAAAGTTATTGTTAATAATATTGTGATGCACAAAAGAAATGGTTTTATTAATAAAGTAAAACACTAAAAGTATTCAGCTATGTATGTAGATACAGATTTGAAAATAATTTTGTTGGACATCTAAATTAAAGTAAAATAATTACGTAGAATATTTAAACTCCTTGTTAAAATGTCAAAACTTTTTGCAGTATTGCTTAGCATGCTTGAAATTCCTAAGTAAATATTTTGATGATTCAACAAAATTATTTTTAAATATATATCTAGCTAAATTTTTCGATATTTATTTTAATAAAGTCATTCTTTCTGTCTACAAAATATATTTATTCCTTGAAACCATGTCACTTTTTCGGAGCATCGGTAGCGTGTCGAACTCAGAATTCGAGCGAATTGGGTGAATCCCAATCCCAGTTTAATTCTTCGCGGTGCTGCTCCATGTCGTCCCTTCTTTGCGCTTCTTTCTGAGAAGCGAGACATCGAGCCGACAGGAACGAAAGTTCGCCCCGTAAAAGATCGACGTAATCGTTATAATTAGAGATCGTAAAGCGCGCCGAAGAGGGCCTCGCTCGCACGTTAGAAGGGGGAGGCGCCGGGTAACCGCGCAATCTCGGAGAACGAAACTTTGTTCGCGATCCGTGACTATAATCTCGATATAAGACCACGCCAATGGTTCTTCCGCCAACACGAGAGACCGAGAATACCAGCCGTATTCGATCCTTCGGAGATAAACGGCGCTTAATAACTCGCAACGAATCGCCAAGTTCTGCCGCAGCGTTCACCTCGAGATTTCGCCGATATTAACGAACGTTCATCTCATCCAGGTGTGTTTAAACGTTGACTCGTCGATACCGACAATTTCTTGCTCTCGACTTCATTTGCTTCATTTATTCGTGGCAGCGTTGTATGCGTATACTCGCGAATCTTTTATTCAGCGCTATAGTTCTTCGGCCGTGTATTAAGCACAGGGGGTTCGGACACCTGTGCGGAGCGTAGACACATAACCGCAAACGCTTAATGCACATTCGCAGACAACGCGCGAGGCCAGACGAATTTTATAGGTCGTTCGGGGTTTCGGGCTTAATAGCCGAATTCCACGTGCGCGCTCAAACGCGCTGCCTGTGCGTTTGAGCGCGCACGTGGAACTTACGGTTGAATTTTTTTTTTCAACAACACTGTACTTCGTCGTGTTAATCGACGCTGTAAAATAATACTTTCTCATAAACGTATCGATTCCACTAATCCGAAGATATTGAACGTCTCTGATTAAAGTGAAAGAAAAGTTGCGGAAGAGAGATCTAAAGAACAAGGGAACATTTTCTCACTTGTCGCTGAGAGTACGACATTATATACATATAGAGATAATTGAAAATCGTGATGCTCGGTAAGTAAAGGCTTAACACTCAATACATTTTACGCAGCTTGTCGCGGATAGCTGTCCCTCTTTCATTTCGTTAGACAGAGGGACACTTCGAAGGAAGGCGACGATGTGAAAGGGTAGGAGGGCTGGTTTTCCGCTCAAAGCGAGGTTGATGTTTTTCGGTCGCTACGCGAAAGACTCGAACGGTTTTAAAGCCGCAATTTGTCCGGCCGAGAACCGACAATTAATATAATTACGCGTACAAAGAGAATTACCATGCGTCTACCACGCGCACCGCACAACTGCTGCATCGTCTACCACTGTTTCTCCGTGATTGTGATTTTTTGCGATCGCGGCTAGACCGTAAAACACCGAGTCTCCAGTTCGCTCCAGAGAGGCGGACTTCGTCTTAGGTGTCTTCGTCTTTTTACCGTCCTCCCCCCTTCTCTCCCTCTCCCTCCCTCTCTCTCTCTCTCTCTCTCTCTCTCTCTCCTTCCACAGCTTCGTAGCGCCTGCAATATTTTTACCTTCGTCTTACGCCTTATCGCCCGCAACTATTACCTGCCACCAGTGGAAAGATCATTGCCGGTTATGTATTACCGAATTTATGAACCGTAGATGTTCACGGGCGGATCTTTCTCCCGGGTCCGCACGATCGTTACGTTGTACTCGTATAAAGCTACATATCAGCTTAAGGGGTAAAGCTAACTCGATTAGTCGCATTATTGGTATCGGATAATATGCAACACAGGGGTTCCTACGCTACCGGGACATATTAGTAACAGAATCCCTATAAGGCCGCCGCATTTGATATTACCTACACCCCGCCGCGAGCGAGACCGCCATAAGAACGGTGTGCATTTTCTCGCGATCGACCGACTCGCAGCCACCGACGCCCCCACCTCAAATATATCGGTTATAAACGGGGCATAAATTACTCAGCTGGTAGAAAAATGTCGAAGAGGCGAACGGGCTCGACCCAAGTCATTCGCGGCTGTCGCTCTGATTGGCATACACATTTAGATTTCGACGTGTATAAACCTTCCTACAGTAAATCTATTGTTTGCAATACCGTGTCACACTGTATACTAAAACTATTCTAAATTTCTTAATTATAACGCAGATAAAAAATTTGAATTTTTTTTTTTTTAATATTAACTTTAATAAGAATATTAATTTTATAAAAATATAAAGCGAGATCAGCGTTTTGTAATCGATGCGTATAGAGTCTGCGATCGTAAAAACAAATGTTTTATTTATATTCCTCGTTTACACATAAATTGGGATTTAGCGTTGAAAGGACACGCCAATCTGTCAGCGCTGCTTTGCTCTGGAACCACAGCGAGTAAACGCGGAGAAGGAAGAGGAGAGAGGAGAGGAGAGGAGAGGGGACGAGAGGAGGTGTTGCAGATACGCGTCGCGGGACGCATGCTGCGTATCCGCGCCGCGAGGTCGCGTGCTGGCACCAACCACCTTCCTTCCCCATGCAGGCCTTAAGTCTGTGGTGAGAAGCCCCGTGTTTACGGTATCCCGTTTCTTTCTCGTTTACGCTCGCGCCCTGTACACCGATGCTATACAACTTGACGCGCTCGCAAGTCATGTCAGCGCCCGTTATATGACCCCTTTTATATTCGATCTCCTTTCATGGTTTAATCGTCTGATATCGGCTGCTGAATAATTAGTTTATATCGCGTCGCGAATACTTACAGTTGCGCTATATTTATTACGGATGTTTTGGTAACTCTTTAATTATACGCGCACACTTTTACATTTGTGAAACATGCAAGACGCCTGAGGTATACCCCGCACACTTCCTTTCATCTTACAATTAGTGTCATGTACGTTTTCATCATTGACACCAGCTGTCTCTTTCTCACGTTGGTGTCGTAGCAGTCAAACGAGTACTTTACCACGTGTCAGCTTGTTTTATCATAAAAACACTTCTTACTTACTCTTTACCAGTGATGATCAGTCTTGCAATTCTTTTCAACAAAATTTAAGAGATATAAGTAATCGATCTCGTAGAGAAGAGAAGTAGAGTGTGAAGTAAATGTTTTCGCTGTATGAAAAGATTGTATCGAAGGCAAAAGAGTAGAGACGTGTGTATATCTATTAGGGATAATCTATAGAAATAATATGAATTAATTTGAATTAATTAAACTTGCAAAATTTTAATAAACAGTATGCTTTTGCAATTGCGACAAGTTTATAGTTGCTATATCAGCACAAATTTGTGAAAATATATAAGTCTTATCTCTACCTGTCCTTAAAGTTGATGCACTACATTTTTGCAATATACTTGTATGTGTGAGCGGAATTGTAATATTGTCGTTAATTATATACTATTGTCGTTAAAGCGGCAATAATATATAAACATATGGAAGTGGGTCGTAAGGTAATCTTTTATTACTGCTGCCATTATTATTAATGATTCTGTTTGCTGTCGTCGCAATTGCGATACGAATAGCGAGGCAAACCAAATTTTATGTTACCTTATATTTTTCAAGCATTTGCAGAGCAGTTATAAAATTGCTCCGTGTTTTATTGAGCAAAACAGTTTGTCTGTAAATGATATACCTAATGATAGGTATAATCATGTTGGAATAAGCAACTCACGAATTCAACGTGACATTACATTATATTCGTAATTCTTAACACAATCTTAACATACAATAGGCCAGTACACATATCGTAATATTTGCTCTGAGGCATGTTTGATATTCGATATATGGTAAATCGCTTTCACGAGAGGAGCGCGAGATTGAGGAGGAGGTGTGTAATATCGGGCCCTTTGTATAAAGTTATTCCACGAATTATATCGAGACATTGCGTGACTGCGAAAGTTCCCAAAAATTTCCGTAGGTAGTATAATAACGTATACCAGAATCTTCTTTTGATCTCGTGTACGGGTTGAGATGTGGTCGATAATTAGATTAATTAGCGTTTGTCGAATATAAAGCCCTGTAATCTGTTTGAATTGCCCTCGGTAGGAAAGAGTTTAATACAGGCAAGGAAGCTTTGCGAGCCATGGCGTGCCGCGGAGCGTAAAGAGAACAAAATGGATTTACGATATAAAAGTCGGCGATTGATTCACGAGTGTCCTTGAAGTATGCATCGTTATAGTTATATAGGCTGTATGTCGCGTGTGTTTTTCGGTATTACCGGTGCAATTGTTGCAGCAATGAAATCTGCCTTTTCTTGCAGGAAATCCTGATTGCTTCATAATTGAGACTGCAATCATTTCTGTGCTAGAGTCATTAGCAAATTAGGTTGAAAGCTATGCAGGGATAAACGTAAACCTCGAAAAAATACCTTATAGGTATTAGGTGCATAAAATAATATAGAATAATATTTTTCGGTGTGACGTACGTTAAGTCATTTATCGCGATAGAATTGGTCGTAGAAAAGACAAGGTCAAGGTGTCCGTCATTTTTCGTCACTCGTCTCGAAGGCGAAGACGATCTCCTTCCCAGCATTGGCCAATGTACCTACGCGCTGCAACGACGATTGTATTATCCTGATAGTTAATGCTATTTCGCGAGCCAAGTTTGACGAGTTTACGACGCGATTCTACGAGGATACAGAACGGACGGTTCGTGACCGGCTTCCCCCCACCTCTCTCTCTCTCTCTCTCTCTCTCTCTCTCTCTTTTCGCCTCCAGGAACGTTGATTTATGCCCGACGTTACCTTTGCCAATGGATTTACATCCCGATATTTATTATTCGCAATATTATCGCGCGCGCCTTTATTGCGTTAGTCGAAATGCCTTCACCTCGAAGACTCTGACCATCCAGCCTCTTTCCACCTCTTTCTTTCTGCTCGTTTCTTTTCCTCCCAGTCCGATCCCTTCGCGGGCTGTCACGCTCGATGCAATCTCTTCTGGACCTTATATCAATAGTCATCTTAAAAAGAATATTTATTGAACGCCGAAACATGCATCGAAAGAAACATACAAAGTTGATAACGATAGACATCTTTTGCAAATTTTTCTTTTCTGTATTGAAATTAAAAATTTACAAATTACATCGATAGTGCTCGTTTCTACCAATGTAGAGTAACTATGATCTTAATTTAATTTTTTTGTTTTTTATCTTTTTCTAGTTCTAAGAATTAGAAAAAGAGGATAAAGAGTAGATTAAAGTTGATCTATATTGGTAGAAATGGGCATAAAAAAAATTAATTGATGAGTTTCTTAAGATTTTCGAATAATCATCAAAGTATTAGAGTACTGATTCATTTACAAGTGCGCTTTTATCGAAGTTTCTTCCGTATCCAGGATTCTCTTCCGCGAAGAGACTGAAGGCACGAGAACATTTCTCTGTCCAGTTATATATCATTAAATTAATGTTAAATGAATGGTTACGTGGGGGCGTGATTTCGGATAGATCGTATCCTCGGTGTATTATTCCAACAGTAAATTCGGGGCGATTATTCATTCAAGAAGTCAGAAGAGCCACCGTGGGCTCCCGTTTTCTAACCGAGACACGCGATCGTCCCTCGTTGTCTTTGTCGTTGACTCTTTCTTCGTCTTTTTGGCGACCTTGGATCACGCCAAGTTTCCTAACTTGTGCCATCATGATCTATCACAGATATTTTTTTAGTTATATCTAACATACCTATAATATATGTTTCATGCTAGATCATTATAGTAAAAGTTGTTATAATTAAACTTATTATTTTATACTCAGAGAGACAGAGAGAGAGAGAGAGAGAGAGAGGGGGAGGGGAGAGGGGTTTAATTAAATCATTTAAAGGTATAATACAGGAAATTAATTTTTTTGCATGCAAACAGAAAAAATATTACGGTTACCGTCAATCGGAAATAGTGATAATTTCACCCATCAATATATTCAATGGTTGTGATAACCGTAAGATGAATATATCTTTTTACAGCGTTAATCGTTAAGATATGCTAATCTTACGGTTATCACAAATGTACTATAGTTCTTATGACCAAAGAATGTATTAATGGACTTTTGGCCGTTGACAAAAACCGTTTTTTTTTCCGTGAAGAAAAATCTTTTTGTTTGTGTTTTACGTCTCTTTTTTTCTTATGTCGAAAAAAAATCTTTTAAAATATTTTATCTGCAGTAAAATTTAATAGTATAATATTGGAATATTCTATGTACAGTTTAGATATTTAGTTATATATTTGTGGCATCATAGTCTTCGTGCAACATCGGTCATTCGCGATAGCACATGTGAAGTTCGCGGTTACCGTCCAGCACACATCCTACCACAAAATTGCATCTTCTTTTCTTGCTTGTAACTTTATTATTGCTGCCAAAATCGAAAACTGCCATCTGCTGAAGAAATCGATCGCAAACCGTTGTTGCATAGAAGGATACCGCTCACGTTTCCGGACGTGCTGAGAGGGTAACCGCAAGGACTACCGGTTAGGACACGATACATTGTTGCAACGAATCGATATCGCAGTTGAACGCAACAGCTTATATTCAATTAAGTTATTCACTTTCACTATAATGTGAAAGAGTCATATTTTAGTTTTATACGTACAAGTTAATGTAGAGAAAGGTGGTATGAACATGAGCGTATCCGGGAGGGGGGAGGAAGGGTTGTTCAGCCACCCCCCACCGAAATTTTTTATTAATTATTTTATTTTGAGAGGGCCTCGTTAGCGCACATTCTGATATACATCCACTCACATCGATCGATTCCTAATAAATTACTAATGAGAATATTTTATTTTTATTATTTTATTATTATATTATTTTTGAATTGGCCAATTAGTGATGTGTTCTACCGAAATTTCTCTTTCATTTTTAATTGTAAAAAATACATAACTTTATTTTTGACTTTGTGAGTTTTTTGCTGTTATTAAAATATTTTTTTCTTTTCGTTATATAAATAATTTTTAATATTTCTGTTAGTTCGAGCATATAATAGCAATATTAAACAATTAAACATTTTCTTTGTAATAGCTATATTATCTTTCTTTTAAAAAAATAAGTAAAAGTTATATAATGTACAAAACGTAATATTTTTCTCCTTCAAATGAAGTACGAGAAGACATTAAAAGCTGTAAAAATATCTAAATGGAATTCATTAACGTTAAAAAATGCTGTAAATGTCGCAATAATAAAATTGGTGACGTTCTTTTCAATGCAATAGTAAAATCTTCTTTTTTTGTTCTTAGACCGATTGGCGCATGGTATATTTCTGGGATGATAAACCCTCCCATTCACTCGAAAAAAATTCCACAATATGTCGCTACAATTTCATTTTGGACGAAAAAAATTAAGTGTAATATACATGTACATGTATGATATGAAACATTATTCTTGTATCAGAATTTTTAATCGTATTTTTTTTTTTAAATAAAAATTAAGATTTTTACATTTTTAAATGCTATTACATATATATATTTTAAATGCTATACATTTTACAATTTTTATAAATTGGAGAATGGTATTGTTGGAAATACTTTTTTAAAAACATTTATTACAAATTTTGAATTATAAATTTTTATTTTTTATTTTGGACATCTAAACATCTTCACATTTATAAAAGAGATAATTTTTACCAAGCTTTCTTTAAGGTTCGCATTATTTTCATAAGTCTAACCTTCACAGACATTGCATTGAATTTAATCTTTATAAAATTTTCTTCGCAAATGACGCAATTAGTCTTTTTATCATCTTGTCTATTATTTTCTTTAAATATTCATATTTTTTGCAACAACATTTGCAAATTTTTTTATTTTTTCCTTACTTAGATTGTAAGAAGTGATGGGCGATTGTGTCGCCCACCACTTCTTTGTCTAATCAACCGAATGACGAGTAATGAAAAAAAAAATTATATAAAACAAGCAGCTTTAAAATAAGAAAGATTTTAAATCCACAACTTAAGAAATAATAAATGTTGTTTATATAAAATACTAAAAACGATGTTTTACTTAATGATATGACTAGTTAACAAAGTTAACTTTGTGCCGTGTAAATAGCAGTTACACAACAAAATGCACAATAACTCTGTCTCTAAACAAAACTGCCTCTATTCTCAATATGAGAAGATCCCGACTTTCACGTGTAGGTGGACTTGTCAGTAGTTTAGTAAGCTACCACATACATCTAATAATCTTAAATCATCCTTGTTTCATACTAATCTTCAAATATTATCCAATTCCTCTACATATAAATTGATTGCAATCTTTTAAATAATGCTGTTGCGAACAGATTTACGTATGCATTATTGTATTATTGCATGCATGTATGTATTATTACATAAAATTGTTTAACTCGATTTTTAAATATTAATTTATTTTTGTGCTAAAATGCTTTATATAAAGATTTTATTGAGACTAGGAATTTTTCTGCTTGTCCATTTTATGACGCAACACTAAGTCACGAATTTTCCAAGTAGGTATACCTAATTTCCTTGCTAGATTTTTTCTAGATTAGAAGCACTTTGATGGGTCCAAATCTCGTCATTAAGCTATCTTGGGAATGCGTTCAAACCTTAAAAGTCGAAGTATTAAGAATAATAGCTAAAAACACTTTCTCTGACCAAAGTTGTTATCAATCACATGATCATATTCAGTCCTTTTATTTTATATAACTTTTTTCGTTATTTTTTTATCTTATCCAGTTTTTTATTTTCCAGTTTTTGCATTTGTCGTATTATTATCGTCTTATTAAATAAGAAATATTAATTGGAAATAACATAAAAATTTGATTATATAGATTCTCAGAAAGAAAGATTCAGTCGATACTCTTTGACGTTCTTTTAGAAATGTTTGTCATCACATTCGTCCTTCAATAATCACACGATCGATCTTATTTTTCACGTGGTCGAGATTTTATTTTCGTAACAATGATAAATGCTTGGAAAATAAATGCTCAGATTTAGTATAGTCACTCTCTATTTTATTTTTTCAACCAATAGGTTTATTATGTTATGGGAAAAATTTAAACAGCTATAGATAACAGTGCTTAGAATTATATCATATCTGTTTAGTTTATAATTCTATTCATCTGAAAGAATTTTACATATCAGATAAGCGACAATGATGTTTTGTGAGCTACAGTCTGAAATAGATAGAATATTGCGGAAAAGAAATCTGGAATTTCAAGACAACAGGAAAATATAAGAATATAAGAAGGAGAAAAATTGCAAAAGAATGGTTGATGAAAGATGCTTCTTAGTTGGAGTTGAGACAAATAGATTTTTCTAAATTTTTTAAATATTTTGAAAAAATGAACTTTTTTAACTAAATTATTTTTTAAGTTTATCTTAAAAAGATAAATAGAATTTTATATAGATTATTTTTCTTTATATTTTAATGATTATTTAATGCAATTCGTGATACGCAAAAGAGAAAAAGGCATAGAATTGAGTTTATGGGGTTAAAATTTCTTTGCAAATACTTTGAAATATTTTATTGATCAATTAGAAGAAAGAATTTTACGAATTGACCAATCAAAGAATGTTTTAAAACATTTGTAGCATTACATATCCTATCTCTAAGTTTAATGGCATTCCATGATATAACGTTATCGAATACTGGAATACCAGGATTATTCTGTCCATTCAGGTGCAATATAAATAAAATGAATGACAAACATCCATGTTACATCAAACTTTTGAATACTTATTATCTATAGTTGCTATTAAATATATAATATCTAGGATCAACGTGACATGTCCGTTACATTTTCGGAAAGAAGGCCGAGACAATTAGGTAGCAAAATTTCTTCAGGTAGCAACATAGCATTCTTTTATGGAAAATTTTACATTCAAATGGCTCTTGGAATGAGTTACCTGAAAAAGATCTAGGGTTGATTGATTTTTGGGAATGGTTTTGACAGAGAATTTCTCGATTCTGAAATTATTAGAATATCAAATGAATATCAAATATATTGACTGTGAAAAGTTGAAGCACGCTGTGTGGAGTATATAAAAAATTTTTGTTGCGCGAAATATTTCTGTTTATGAACTTTGTATGAATTTATAAAAGCTTCGCGTTAAATTTAAGCGGAAGATTTTCTATGTCGCGAGCAATTCGGCTGGATGAGTTAATGGGTCATAAAATCGCGCTGTAGCCTCCCGCTTTTCTTCGCTTGTCTGCTTCCTACACCAGTAAGCGCGTGTAACCCTTCGTGCACGTGGTGATTGCACGCTTCAATCCGAAGCTTTTCGTTTCTTTCTCCTGAATTATCGGCACGCGGCTTAATTGTTGTCTGATAAGAACAAACGTTTCGATGCACCGATTACTTTTCTCTCTCATTGCGAACTGATGCTCGGATGCCTCGAGATTCTTGGCAATCAAATTTATTTTAAGAAACTTAGAATTACATTATATAATATCGAGACTACAACTCACTCGGAACAATTGCGTGAAAACAATAAGAATGCACCTAAAACTAGTCGATTGCCGTTTCATTCATGACAAGTTACAGTGATTGACCATCTTTTTCCCCGTGTTTATCTGATCTAACTCCAGATTCTTTTTTCATTTCCTAAATTAAAATGGCGACTATAAGAAGAATGTTTATTAATAATGTATTGGCGATCCAAGATACATGTAATAGAATGCATTAACTAAACATGATTCCGGAAAAAGAGTATCAATAAGTTTCTATTTCATTGTACCATTAATCTATTATGTGTTTGAGAAGAAAGAGGACATTATGTAGCAACTTGATAAGAATAAAAATATCTAAATTCGTAGATTTTTTTTGTTTAAGAATTTTTCAGTATATACATACATATTTATCTTACATTAAATGATTTCACAAATAGTATTGACATCTTGAGCTGTAGGAACGTAGATTAGTTACACACACATACAAAATTTAGATAATTTATAATTTCAATTATTAATAATTCTTATATGAATGCAGGAATTCTTATGTTTTATTAAAATAAAGAAAGTTTAGAAAGGAAAGATATTGAAATATAGAAAATCGATTATGAAATGATCTCAAATAAATTCAGTGAAAGGAAAAGTAAATAATTTGAAACATCCTGTATTGCAAAGAAGTCACAATCTAACTCTCCACACACACTTCGTCAGTGTGCAAGCCGTTTCTCTCTCCTCTTTGGATTCCTTTAAATTATTTTCTCAGCTTGAGCCTTCGAAGGTTGTTGTCTTGAACATCGGACACCATACCGACACAGGAGACAGAAGAAGAAAGAGAGAGAGAGAGAGAGACATAAGTCGATCTTGCGACGTTCGTCGGGAAATCAGGATCGAGAGATGGCGATACAGAAATACCGAATAGTTGTCTAAAAGTGTGTGACGGACGGACAGCTGGCCGTCATTAAAACCCCATTAGCAAGGAGCTCTCCCCTCCGGAGCTCGCGAGTCAGCCTCCGAGTTCTAACAATATCTTCCACGACGCTTTACCACCACCCACGCTATTAATATTGCTCTATACCTCCCTTCATGGCCCACTCGTATCCCACCCCGCCTTTTCACTCCGCTCCGCTTCTTGCCATTGCGGATAGCCGAATTCCGTTCTTCAATTTAGACGATCCGTCACTGTCGTACATTCGTTTGACTGTTTCGATAAATATCAGCTTATGAAATCGAAAACGTTACTCCCTTCGGAGGGGGGAGGGGGAGGGGGGGCGGAGAGAAGAGACTAAAGTGATTACGTAATTTGTCATAGTTTTATTTCGGCTTCGGCACAGAAATAAATTCATCGCGATCGCGCGGTGATGCCGCTCGCGAACGTTTTTCATCTAAGATGACCCTATTCGATCAATCTGTCTTTTTCAAAGACTTCGCCTGAGAGAAGAACGAGAAAAGCAAAGTTTGTAGGAAGTCGGGAATGTGGGTCAAGTTCGAAATAACTATGCGCTGAAGTATGTCTGTGGTTTGTCAGCGGTGCAGTCGTCTCGCCATCCTGCCTGCTTCAGGTACATAGATCGCGCAAAGATGCAAGATTTGTAATCTATCATAATGCATTTTCGATACGACTGAATTATGATTATATATGTTTGTATTTACCGTCACATAATGAAAAAAACGATCGATCTTATCTATTGCAAAAATTTTTGCAAAGGGATTGATGGTATATCTCGACGCATTGAATTCTTAAATATTATAGCAAATACGTATGATGCTTCAAGACCGTAAATATCGAGAAAGTGCCTTTCTCGTGCGATCTTCGCTCCAAGACCGAAATAAACATTCGTTTCTTTCCCTCTTCCCCTGCTGCTTTTTCTTTCACTTCTTTCCCTTCCGTCCGTGAACCCGCATAGGTCGGAGAAGATAGACCATGGAGGGAGGAACACGATGACGAAAGAAGGAAGAACGCAAGCGATAGAGAGAAGAGAGTACTGCCTACGGTCTTTGTAGCCGGCAGATCAAACTCGGCGGGTCATTAATTAAATCTGGCGGAGCAGCCATCGTCCGTCCGTCTTTCCACCGCGTCTCCGATTTACTTTACACGAAATACGCCACGGTTATAAATATGGGTGCTCACCCTGGAGACCCTTTTCCTCGAACTTGATCGCGCGGACCGCCCTCGAAGCGACACTCATGCGCGTAGCAGATCTCTGACATTATTTTTTCAAAGATATTATTTCATTTTGTTTCAAAGAATCACACGAGAGAAAAAGAAACAGCGTTTAAAGAAACAGCATATAAAACATTTCATTACCGATATTTGTACTCGTGCGAATCTAGCTAACGTTCCTTTTGGACAAATGTCTCCCACGAGGGCGTTCTCGAAAGCGTTGCGTAAGAACGAATCGATAAAAATAATTTGCGCTTGTGTGGTAAAAGTTACCGTGATTCCTCCGTCCACGATCTCGAATCTGGCAAACACATGGAAGAGAAGAAAGCGTCGGTTTGACCGACCCTCGTCTACCAAATGTTCTAAATTCAACAAACTTCTCCTTCATAGGTACCTTTACCTAAGTGGGATTAAAGAAACCCACCTCACATCTATGGTCAGCCTACATTTTTTTCCCCAATAATTTTCGCGAGTGAACGAGCAAATCGGTATCAAATCAATATGGTAAATATTATAAAATGTATTTTAGCACTCGCTATTTTACCTTATTTCAGATCTTAAATTAATAATAACAGTGATCACACGAATGAAAATTATATATGGGAAAGGAAAAACTATCGTGCTTTCGATTAATACCGCTTCCCTACGTAACTTCCCTGTGTTCCAAAGGACATTTCACCTAAATAGACAGTTCTGATCGATGTGTTTTCTCGGCGATATTGATAAATAAAAGCGATTACGGCGATGACGATTCTGATGGTCAATGAATTTATATACCTGACAAGAGTCCTGGAGGAGCCGATAAATCAGCGCTCTTCCGTTCATCCGGGCATCGGGTGGACACCGGGGGTAATCTCTCAATCTAAATCGATCGATCTGCCAAAACGGCTCCGTTTCCGAGCTGTTTATCATCGGGCGCTTATGAATTTATTTTATGGACCGCAGAGTTACACGCGTATTCCTCGCGCACATACGAGAAAAAGATCGACCGATGAAGCCGTGATCCCTGCGTGGGAGCACCGCGGGAGGGCCTGCGGGAACTCGTGTAGGTACTCGTACTTTCATTCTTATTGGATATCGATAAACGCCGGGACCATTCGTTAAATCGTTACTCTTCTCGCAACGTATCCGCTTTTATCTAATGTATTATGGATCGCCCGCGTGATTCTCGATGGGCGCCACGAGCCGATGAATCTCATTCACTACGGTTCGTATAATAATACCGTACTTTTTTTTTTTTTTTAATCAAAGTTCTGCAAGAATACGTGAATTTTTATCAATTATTCATAACGTGCATAGTGTTGCAATAGAAAGTCAGGTAGGATAAGATCTTCTATTATGAGATAGGGTCCCAATATGAGCGAGATTTCTTCTAAACTAATAAGCGCATGTGATTGATTTTATTATGAATTTATTACTCATAGAGTGACATATTTAGTAGAAAACTCTTTATTAAATCATGCGTGTAGTAGTTGTGAAAAAAGATTCTTGAAATTGAATATTGTCGAATTTTATTGAGGTTAGTCTTCAAACCTTGTTTTATTATATAATAAATTAATATTTGGTAAAATTTGCATGCAGTGATAGAGTAAGATCGTATTAATAGGAAAACACATGATATAATGACTGTTTAACTGTAAAGATTCGATTTGGTCATGAAACCGCAAGACATGGAAGTCGTAATATGAGATTAGAGTATTCCTAGCTAATATGAGGGCATGTAAACAATTCAATATCTCAAAGCATACTATTGAACGAAATATTAAAAATGATGATTCTATTGT
>Ga0157363_1001834_pt1 | contig 18168 bp, 15 predicted proteins | sample AttsexASBM1_FD_111477 | JGI IMG/M metagenome (GOLD analysis project Ga0157363, IMG submission 111477) | Fungus gardens microbial communities from leaf cutter ant in Ribeirão Preto, State of São Paulo, Brazil - Atta sexdens ASBM1 | ecosystem: Host-associated > Fungi > Mycelium > Unclassified ... | reverse complement strand
TTATTTACTATTAAGAAATTCACAGAAATCTTTAAAATCGCCTATAAAATCATCCTTTATCTTTTCTCCGGCTTCACTTTTCGACAATTCTCCCCATTGCGTATTAACAGTTAACGTTCGTGCATGCAAACGTGAAATTAAATCAGATATTCCTGTCAGCGCACTTTGCGATGTAGGATCCACCTCCACATATGCATAATATGTTTCCTACGTGGGACGTAAAGTTAAAAGCAGAAAAAATTTTGAGAAAAAAGAACAAAGAAAATGAAAAAATATATAAACTGCAAATTTCAAAAATAAATATATTTTATAATATATATCTTATAAATGCAAAAGTAAATTAAAATTCTTGTAATATGTTATGAGTAGATATTCCAGAAAATGTGCAAATCTCAAAATGATTCAAGATAGCTCTCATAGAAAAAAGTCATAGTAAGTCACAATAAAGTCATAATGCAAATGTTTGCTTTATCGCATTTGTGATAATACTATGACATTATGTAGTTATGCCTTAAAAACTGCATCTTGTGACACTATTATGAAAAACACAGATCAGAAAAACAAGATCTCACGTTTATTTTTTGATAATCTCGTAGTGATATCAGAATTTATGATAATTTGACAATTATGAGTACATTATGATGAATGTAATTCTTTTGCTATGAATGGATGCTTTGTATTAACTTACATCGAGTAACTGTTTAATTCCAAATTCCAAATTTGATTTTAATCGATAAACTATAACGCATTTGCCTGAGAATTCTTCAGTAGTACCATCTGTTATGCAACAGCGTATAACTTGCTGTTCTTTACTAAGTTGCGGCGTCCATCGCCCGGATTCTGAGATTATGTAAATTCTACGTATAGTATCACGATGTAGCATGAAAATGTATTGTTGACGTAATCACCATCGTTAACATTATATTAAAATTGTGCGTAGAAAAAAAGGAGCAAGAAAATATCATTATACCAAATGTCGGAGGACTCATAAGCTGAAGATATACAACAATAGCTTGTCTTCCACCTTCAGTGAAGAAACTGTTAAATACATTCACGTATTCATCCTTGTCGAGAATTCCTTCTTCCAGGACCTCAGGGTCTGTGTTTAAAATGTATGCCACAATATCCAAGACATGTCGATGCGTAATCTTTAGTAATCCTTGTCTGGCATTGCGAATTTCCTTGAATTTTGTCTAAAAAAAAATTTTAAAGATAAAAAGACTCACAAATTTCTTTTTAATTATATAGCATTATTAAAGAAAAATTATAGATTATTTTTTACATTTTTATTTAAATATTATGTGTATAATTATGTAAATTTTATATTCATGTAAATATCATCTTCTATTCTCTTAATTTTTTAATCTTTTAATAAGTTAATCCTTTTTTTTTGTAAATTTGAAGAGTAGCAAAAATAATTCTGAGATATTTCTAATTGTTTCTTTTTACTCGATTACATTAAAATTCTCTTGTAAAAGGTAGTAATATTGATATATTAAATATCAGGATTTTTTGTTCGTGAAAATATTATAAATCCGCAAAGGTATTTACAAGTCGCTCTTTTGTACTCTCCGTGGGTAAATCTTCCCTTGTACCAATCCTTCTCTTTACTAACTCGGCAATTCGTTGGTCAATAGCTGGTTTCGTGTAATCTCGCGATGTGGGATACGCGTTTGCCATTGTTGCAAAAAGAAGAAATCATGAACGTATTAATAAAAGACCTAAAAGAACCTTAAACTAGATATATATAACACAACTAGATATATATACACTAGATATATATACACAACTATAAATATGATGCACTTAATTCTGACAATTCCTCTTCAGTCGGAAATTATGCGTATAAAGCAGGACGGATATAAATAAACGAACATCGTAGAGTATTTTTTCAGAAAAAGTTATTAAAATATTGTAAACACATTTTATCCATAGACATAAAATAAAATAGACTGAACTTTATCAACTTCATTGCATGTTTTCTTTATTCTAAGCAAACGTATATATGAGATGTTTTTTTAAGATATAAAATATAAAATATTTTATTGATAAAATTGATAAGAAAATATATTGCATAACTAAAAAAAATAAGATGTTGAAAAATAAATGTCGGAAATAGGGAAGTTACAGATTTAAAAAACTATTGATTCATACATATTATATTTATATTTTATTATACAATAGATATTACATGTATTCTTAATATTATTAATAATTATTATTATTATTTTAATATTAGATACTAGTTAATATTTTATTTATTAATATTATTAATATTATTATTTGATTAATAGTTTTGTTCCCTCAAGCCTCATTGAAAAATTTATTAGCGATTTTCTCTGATACATTAAACTATAATAAACTTAATAATTAACTCTACAAAAATATAATTAATAAAAAATAATATAATATTTCGGGCACAAGAAGTTTTTAACACGATTTTCTTAAATTTATAATTCAAGTATTTTTAATTTATATTTATAAATATTTTATATAATAATTTTAATAATTGTATCAAAATAAAATTATTAAGAAAATTTTACATAAATAAAAATATATAAAAGGATTATACATAAATATTAATAAAATTATACAAAAAAAAGAAATATGCGCGCGCATGTGTGTGTCTATATCTTTATATCTTTTCTATATAAATCGATTTTTTATAATTTGAGTTTTTTATCAAATAAAATGTCGGTAAGGTAACTGATTATCTTATCTATAATTATCGATATCGTTATAATTACCGAGTTTACCGATTACGTTAAAAATTTTTCAATCATTTGTAACGGTGTAACATTCTGTTAATTGCTAAAATTTAAACTTCCAGGAATAGTAATATAAAAATATATATATATAATCAATTAAAAGATATTATTTCTCCAAATTCCAAAAATTTTAAATCTAACCACGTTTGAAATGCAAAGTTTTGAAAATTCAAATCAGAAAATTCACATTAGAAAAATGTGAAGAGAAAATAATAATCAGATAACACATCCGGTGTGCAAAAACAAAAAAACAAAAAAATTCCAAGCATTACAATTTTGAAAACTATACTTATTATAAATTCTATTTCGTCTATGTTCAGTATGAACAATTATGTCAACATGGTGCACAGTCATGATACATAAATATTTACATATAACGCGCACACTCCGTACATCTACAATTGGTCATTGATGCAACTTCATATCAATGCCGAAGCGGCCTGTGTCTACCTGGGACACAAACGGTATATTGAGGTTAGCAGAAGTCATATGCAGTCGTATGCGTGAACGGATCGCAAGATAGTTCCACGACTGGAAGGCTAAATAATTTCAAATTTCAAAAGTTTACGTTCGGCGGACAGAATCGATGCTGTCGCAGCGCCCGTTACGTTCGTGGCGCAAAACGGGCTCGTGTAATAGTTTCGTGACGTGTCTTTGCTGGAGTCGGTCGTTGTTTGGCAGGTGCGAATCAGCTGTGTGATCTCCCGTACACATCACAATCTGATATTTTGTAACTGTGTCCTGGGCGTATTGTAAACGAGATATCTCCTTTTATTGAGAGTGCCTCGATTACGAATAAATTTGTTTTCTTTTAAGCTTCACGATGATTCCATTTAATCCAATTCCTCCGCGTGTGATTATCGTACGAGTAAACTATAACATTGGTGATATAATTTTCTCAATTTTATGTCAATAGAATTTTTCAACAATTTCATATCTCTCGTACGATTGATGTTTCTATAATTGTTGTTTATAATGTTTCTAAAATTGTTCCTCGTTGATCTATTACACTAAAAGTAACGCAGTTAATCTTTTTTTTTTACATCTCTCTCTCTATATGTCTATTTTTCGTTGGACATAATTTTTCTAAATATGTAAAATTTTTTTTGAGTTTTACTTTATTTAATTTGTACATTATGTAATGATATGAACATATCATTTTTTAAATGTATAATTTAATATACAATAGTATATATAACTATATAGAGTTTACATACAATGATCTGTATAACTATACAGAATTTATATTATAATTTTCAGACAAATCTACATGTTCATATCAAGATATATAATATTTATTCCAAATTGTTACCTGATACTTTATTGAACACAGAGAAATGGTATAAATCATATAATGTCATTATTATGAGAAAGCAAAGAAGGAGTTTTTGATAAGACAATTAGTGACATCTTTAATTAAGGGAATTATAAAAATATGCTACATATTCTCTACCAAGCACAATGTTTAAATTGGAGTCCTACATAACACCAGTAATTCTCAGTTATGTAGAAAAATATGTAAAAAATTTTAAGCCGGAACAGTCACAGGTAAAATATATATACATACATTGGAAAATGTTGCTGTATTAATTTTATTGGGAATTGTATTTGTTAAAAGTTCATATTTTCTTTTATTCAATGATTTAGAATAAGAGAAAGTGATGTAAGGATAAATAAATGTAACTAATTATATAAATAAAATTAAAAATTATAAAAATAAAATAATTGTGTTGTTTCCAAACATAAAGCTATGATTGCTTGTTTCAAAGTATCAAATAAATAAATAATATATTATCCAAGTATACTTAATGATATGATTTTTAAAACAAAATAATTCTTTGAGATATTTTAGAGAAAGAAATGTTTCTTTCAGGTATCTTTGTGGGGTGGAGATGCATCGTTTCAGAATTTGGATCTACGATTAGAGGTATTGGAGGAGCAACTGAATCTTCCATTCGTCTTTGTTAGTGGCCATATACACGAATTGTTAATACATGTTCCTTGGGTAAAAATTACGTCTGAACCAATAGTTGTTACTATTAATACTATAGGTAAATAGTAATATTATAATATCATTTAATAAATTAACATTTTTTTCAAGATATAATAATATATTGCCTGTATTTCTTTTATAGAGTGCATTTTAAAATTAAAAGATGAAAATACCACAGAAACCAATCCAACGACGTTACAAAAGAAGAAGGAGATAGTACAGTAAGTATTGTTTTTCATAATCTAAATTATATGAAACTTTGTTTAGTTATTATTAATAATTATTAATATTAATTAATTATTAATATTATTTATTAACTGTATTTTTATTTATTTAGTATCATAAAATATAACGACACTTAATTTTTCATTGTAGAGAGGAAGCTCCACCTGGATATATAAAGAGTATAGTTACAAAAGTTATTAATAATATCACCATTCATTGCAACAATCTCATCTTAAAATATGTGGAAGAGGATATTGTTCTTAGCATAAATGTCAGATTTTTAAGTATGCAAACCGTCGACAATAAATGGGAACCGGCGTTTGCCGGTAAATATTTTTATGCATAATCACAAAGCCAGAAATTGTGTGACATCTTAAAATTATGCTTATAATTAAAATATTTTAATAAATTCAATTAATGTTTAGAGATCAACACTCAAGAAGTGATGCTTAGAAAAGTTATTACCATTCAAGACTTGACATTGTGCTTAGATAAAATGGATGCATCAGGAAAGATAGAGATATATCAGGTATTTCTAATATAAATTCTAATATAAATATTTCTAATATAAATATTTTTACATTTATCTTGAGAAATCTTAAAGATATAAAAAAAAATGTATTGAAAAAATGTCGCGTGATTTCGATATTTTGCATAATGTAAATAATGTTAATATTATAGGATCCTGTTTTATATCGATGTTCAATGACAATCCGAATGATTATAAATTATCATAGCAGCACTTTAAAGAGAGCATCTATTACAAGACTTGATCTTCATTGTGAGAAAATGGAATTTAGTATGACTGAACAACAAGTACCGATGCTCCTAAGATTGATTGCCTTAGTAATGGCGTTACAAACAAAGCAATTTCCACCAATAAAGGAAAAATCCTCCATTACTGTGGATGAGAGAGAAGATGTTGCACAAGGTTTAATATTTTAATATTTTACTTGAATGCTGTCTAAAATATGTATTTTGGAAATATATAATATTAATATTTCAGATGATACAAATCAAATAGCAGGGACTTCCACAGATGCAGTTGGATGGGGTGGTTGGGCTTGGGATATAGTGTCATCTGTTCTACCTGTTGACTGGGACAATAATTGGTCTGCTGAGCAACAAATGGCATATTCTGGTCATACTGTACATTTAGGTGTTTATATAGATGATGCTACTTTAACATTTAAGGTATAAATATAATATATTTCAGAATTATTTCTGTTCTAATCATGGAAATTAAAAAACTGAATTTTATATATTTTTACAGACTGTTGAAAGTGTCAAAGAGCAATTATTTTATAAATCTCGAAAACTTAGGTACAAATCCTTTTTATCACTTCGATTGAACGGAGTTGTGATAGATACTTTAATTCAAGGAATAACAATGACAACTTTCCAAATTGGAGTGGCGTGTGTACAACTTTATCCACGAGGAACGTGCAGCTGTGGACATATAGAAGTAGCTGACGGTGTACAGGTAATGTAATTAATTATTATTGTCAGAGAGGTATAAAATTAGATGGAATATCTGAGAAATAAATTATTATTATAGCCACCTCTTTACGTAACAGCTGGGAACTTGAATACTGACCACTTAAAAGATTCATTGTTCGACAAAGAAGCCACGGAAAATAAAGGGAAAAAAAGAGATTATAAGCAAGGAATAGATAATCACTTGACGACAATTTCGGGTATAATATAATAAATTTAAAACATATACACGTCTTATACACACAGGAAATAATAAAGATTATATCTTTTTTAGTTGACAAATTATTAGAAAGAGGTCCAGCATTTGTGATGGATTATGTTTATTACGTAGAATTACCTGATGACATAACGCCTGAAAAATTACTCGAATTTGGTTCAAATTTTGAATACAGGTGTTTGAAAAATCTTAAAATAATTATACATAAAAGAATAAAAGAATTTCTATAAACAACTTACCTTTTGTAGCAATTTCCAGGAACGCAGAATAATAAGATATGTAACTGGCGATTTGACTATCAGATTATGTTCCGGTATTTTTCATCGTATTGATACCATCAAACAAGCTGCCGCAAAATACGATTATAATCCTTATCTTGTAATGAAACCAGGTAAATACATATGTTATGCTAGTACAAATGCATTTTGATTTAACTATTAATTTTATATTAAATAAAAATTATAAAGATGCACTACATTTAAATTTATATTTTTAGATCCTCTTATCGATGAATTGCCTCTTGTTACATTGGAAGAATATGAAGCACTTAGGGAAAACGTATCAATGACAGAAACAAAATTTGTATTAAAAAGGGCGTCACTACAGCTACAATTAGCAGATCATTGTGTCATTGGAGTGCCACGACAACGTAAAATTATTGAAACTCGAGTAAGATATCTCTTATATATTTTTTTGTTAATTATTTTAAATATTTATAAACAATGTCTTTCTAGATTATACCATTACCTCCAGCTCTAACAGATGATCCTTATGTAAGCGTTGAATGCGATGAAGCAATTGCCACTATAGTACAGCCTATGTATCCATTTAGACTCATAGCTTGTGCATCAAAATTAACAGAACTGTCACCAGAAATGTTCATTCAGTGCCATGCGGTTACCGATGTACAAGTGAGCAAAGTTTTATGCACGATATTTGTTGTACACATATTCAAGATTGACATTGAAATACTTGTAGGTGATTGGAGTGAAAAGTCAACTTCATTTAATGAAAACTTGCGACACTTCAATAGTAATGCCTCACTCAGTGAAAACTTCTTCAAAAATATTATTGTATCCTCAGTATTGGCGAGATATAGACATGATTCAAAAGGCATATTCTTTTCAATCAGATAGTATTACTATCACGGGAACTAAAGCAAAATTAATGGCTGCTATGGCTATAATAACTTCCATTTTTAATCCTGCAGATACAACGAATCCACTTGTCTGTTCTACTCTCTTTAATGATGCGTGTCAAGAAAAATGTATGCGAGTATTAAATATTATATTTTATAAATTTTTACTTTTTATTTTATAAAATATATAAAAGCTACAAAATTTTCTTCGTATATTACAGATCCAGTGTACTTAGAATTATGCTTAGAAAATATAAATTGCAAGAATGTATCGTCTTCAGTTACGATATCAAATGAAGTCAATATAAGTTCTATAAAAATATTTGCATTCAATGATTCTCAACAAGCCTTTATTCTTTCGGGTCCAGAAAATCATGATAGCAGGTTCGTATATATATATATATATATTAATAATGTATAGTTTTGATAGTTTGGTAAATTTTGACTAATTGAATCTTTATATTCTTAGCGATGCAGGAAATATACCGCTGTTGTCTATTGTAGTACAATTTCCTAAAAGTATTGAAACACAAACACATCCATCTCTCGTTTCGTTTAAAATTTCTGAAATTAGAGCATCCTTAGACCCACTTTTTTTTGAATGGTTGGAATATTGTGCCACTTATCCCAAATTGGGAAATGTATATGTATTGCGTTCAGACAGCCAACAATTGATTACTGAAGGTACATCATCTGATACAGGCACGCGAAAAAAGACATTTCCGAGTCTACATGAAAGCGTGCATAGTTCATCGGACAAAGAGAAAAAAAGATCAGCCGTAACAGAAAAATCGAAAACACTGCGAAATGATGAAATACAAAAGAAAAGTGAATTTAAAACGGAAGGAGAACAACAGGTATTAAGATTATTTACATTATTATTTATTATATTATCACATAATGATTGTATTGATTGATTACTGTTTAAATAGATAAAAAAAAATCATTCTTTTTTAAAACAGTATGGTATATTATATGTATTAAAAATAGAAATAAATAGTCTAGTACTTACAGAAATCGGGGATACTGGTCAGATTAGCACAGTCGTATTCGTGGTGGTGCAATCTTGTGCTGAATGGTTATATAGGACATATTATAATATATATTCCGTCTGATACAATGAGTGGTATTGGAGCTGATGGTAAATATTTTAATTATATATCAAATAACGTGGAAATTGAATTATTTTTAAATTTGTTCATAATCTTGTTATTGCGCTTTTTGATAACTATTAATACAATTATATAGCTTGTAATAACAATTAATAAAATATATTACAAGGCATAGAACAAGCCAAAGATAGAGCTTTCATAGAAAATCAAGATCTACAAATAATGATAATAAAACTACCGAGTCTTCTCATACATTCATCTAATTTGAATGCTGAAATGCTGAGCCCATATCTACAAAATCTTCCTGCTAAATTACCAGAATCTATATGGACATATCGTAAGTTTATCTTAGAATTTGCAAAAAAGTTATTATTTTACAATAAAAACTACAATTTATTACTATTTCAGAAATGCAAAGTTTTCCATGGACATTGAGTCTTATCGATTTTCATTGTTACACATTGCAACAACAGATACAAAAGAACTTTATAAAGAAAGTTACATTAAATGCTACGGTAGCTCTTACAACTAAGACAGCTGCGACTGAATTAAATACACTTACTGCTTTAAGTGTTTGTGTACACATTGATAATTCGCCTATCATTATTTCATTTTCAGAGGATCAGGTATTAATTTTTGTTTATTCTTATCGTGCTTTATATCAAGTCAATAAAATTTGTATTTAAAAAAATGTAAATTTCAACATATATTTATATATCTCAGGTTATTTTTATGAGCAGTATAGTTTTAAATATCATAAAAATATTACAAACTTTATGCGGTTCCCGAAAAGACAGCGTAATTGTACCACAGAGCAACGAAATGCAAATTGTTCTTCCTGCTATACCTCAAACTCCATCCACTCCGACTCAAATAATGTATCAAGAAGATACTACCAATTCAACTATGTCTACATCAAAAGATGATTTAGGACATGGTAAGCGGAATATATTTATTTGTTGCATTTATTGGTCATTACTACCCAAATTTTACAGAAAAAGATGGTTTAGTTGTAACGGCTTGGATTCAGTGGACTATAACAAAAGTAGTAATTAAATTATACATTATGGGACAAGAAGACAAGCCTTCTTTAAAATTAATATTAGAACTGGAAGATATTATAACATCATTAGATTTACAATCGGTTTATATGCAGTTAAAGAATAAAATTACAACAGCCACGATATTTCACTATGTTAGGTAAATTTATTTCTATAAAATGTTTATACATATATATATATTAAAGTCTTAGCAAGAAATATTTTTAAAAACATTCTTTATTATTATGTGCAATGATTGTTTAATTGTTATATTTACATTGTGATTTGATAGAGGTCCACATGCATTAAATTGGGATGTTGGTGAATATGCTGGGCTAGTATTATGCGGAAGGGAAGATAATTTGGAGAAAGGTGATGATTCTGGTTTTTTAAGTTTTACACTTACTCGTGCGAAATCTGGAAATGTGTATACACGTTGGGGTACTCACAAGCGTTACAAGCCTCAAAAAGTAAATAAGTATTTAATTATTATTATAGTTTATTTAGTTACCTATGTAATTATTCACATTCTTGCTTAAATTATAATGTAGAATATTGATATCTATTTTTTTTGAAATTAATAAAAACTGATACTCGAATATCTAGAAAGAAATGCTACTTGACTCTACATTATCTACGAACGGCTACATTTCTGAAATACTTATCAAAATGCAAATGGTCGATATAATCTTACCAATAAGTGTAATTAGCAAATATGCTCAATTGGTGAAACCTTTTACGTGCCTTGGTTCATCTATTGAGAAAAGCACAGAATCTATTCATAATAAAAATATGGCAACACCATTAGTTGGTATAACCAACTTAAATAATGAATTATTGCCACTGATACATTTGGAATTCAAAGGTTTTCGTCTCATGATGCCAGCTTTTACTGATACGAATAAGTTACAACATGATTTATTAATGCTTCAGGTAAACCATTTTGCTTTTTGTATAATTTTATTAGCAATATAATATTTTAAAAAATATAATATTTATGGATATTATATATTTATGAATATTATATATTATATAGTTGGACGGGATTCGTATTACGCCGGATGCAGAAAATCCAATTTGTAGAACTCCATTGCGAACTGATATATATCAATTAGCTGCTCGAGCAAATATATTAAACGTACCAGGTTCGGCTGTAGAAGATCGTCAATATCAAATTAGTGTTAAAGGAATATGTGCATATACTACTACATGGAAGAATTATCAACTAAGCATTAATAAGGTTTACTATCAAAATTAATTATTTCTTTTAATTCTAAAAATTCTTAATGAAATATTTTATATATTGACTAAAAATAAAAAAAAATTTATTGAAACATTAATATCATATAGATTAATTAGATTAATTAAAGCAATGCATTATTATTTTCAGAGAATGTCTCAATCATACTTATATACAATGAATGAGAATCCAGCATTGGAATGGAATAAGCTCGGGAATGGTAGTAGTCTAGATCCATACTTTTCAACATCTTCAGTATTAACAAAGTAATACAATTGATACAATTAATATATACGTGCATAAATCTATATGACAACCGTATTCTAATTTTAATATTTAATTCTAGATTTGATCTTTGCTTAATTATTGCCCCAGCTGTTACATTTAAAGGAGATACAATAGTCTGTGGGAGTGCCATTGAAGTAAATTGTATTACAGACATAGAATTGACAATAAATTTGGATCAAATTAAATTAATATCGACGCTCAACAATGAATTTATAACGTTACTATCTGGAAGTTTCGAAAGAATAGATCATAAAAATAGTTCTAATAATATAGTTCAAAGATCTCTTTCAGGATCTCAAAGCATTAAGCCTATTAAAGCCTGGTTGAAACAAACATCAGATGATTCAGATATTGATTTCACAAAAGACAGTGGTATCGATTTTGAAATGTCCAGCATGCATTCTACAATAATTGTAAGTTTTTTATGCATGTAAATAGCAGTTTGTGATTTTGAGTTCAGAATTTATATTAAAAATAATGATTTTGTTATGATAGGGAAGATCCACTGCTGAAACTATGATACTTCCACCATTTGAATTTTTAATAAATTGTGGAAAAATAACATTTATTCTGTATGAAGTCCAGAGTACATTTGTTGATTTAGAGGATAATGTAGTGAGTAATAAATAATTTTAAGTAAAATAATTAATTCAATTATTTAATTGGAATTAATTTATTTAATTATAGTATTAACTCGTATCCTAAAAGATACAATTTGATGCCTTATTCATACAAATGGAAGGTACTAAATCCGTCCATTTTTTTCACCTATTCAGAATGATTCAAAAAAATCTCTAAAAATTCACTAACTTTCAACTTTCTAAAACAAATATTGGAACTTTATTTGAGAAAATAATATGTAGTATAATTAACAATGTAGTATAATTATTGAAAAACTCAAAAAAACTTGCAAAGAAACAAACAGAAATCGTTCAGTCACTAGTGATCCATCTTGTAGAATACGAGTTAATATTATCTAATTTTTAATTAATATTTTCAGGATACACACAAAATTGACAGTGAAGACGATAATAATAATGTAAAACAACCATTACTTTATCTAATGATCAATCAACCAAATATTTATTTCTTTCAGCAACATTTATCTAAAAAAATACAAGTATGCTTTATTATTATTTACTCACAAAAAATTAATATTAATGTGACCTATTACTAGTTTAAATATTTTATTTGAATTATGCAATTTGTAGATATCTTGTTTCGATATAACAATAGCGCTTGGCAATGTACAAAATCTGAACGTAATACCGACCGAAAAAGATTTCAAAATTTATATGATAGAAACAAAGCATGGTGATCCACATCCAGATACGGGTATTCCGCCTTCTTTTGCGACAGTAAAATCTGAAATGATTTTAGGCAAAAACCGCCAGTTTTTCATTGAAATGGGACGACCGACAAAAGTACATCTTTCTTTATCTCGGCTCAACCAACTCTATGATATACGGAATAAGGTAACTTAACGAAGAATAATATTCATGTGTTTAACAGTTCTACATTGTATCTATATTCTAGCTAATATCGTGTTTTATTGATGACAATGTTACACAAGTATCTACAGAGAAACAGGAGATTACATGTACGGATTCTCAAAATTTAGCATCGACAAAATCGAGGAAATTCAGTATACCTGACCTATATTTAAATACCAAACAAATTGTATTATCTTTAAAGACTGACACTGGAGCAGAAATTATTATCAGTTTAGCATCGTTAAATGGAAATCTGTCGACACTTCTTAGACCAGACAGGATATATTCAAATCTGTCCATAGATTCTTTCATTGTATCTGCTATTTTAAACGGGAATATCAAAGTACTATTAAATCCATGGTGTTGCAATGTAACGACTTGTTTACTTTGGGAGTCTTCATACAATAGCGAGATTATTCCACAAATACAAATACAGGCAGACAGTGAGAGCCTATATCTTGATTTCGGACCGGATCAAATAAAAATTATGAAAATGGTTATGCAAGACTGCCAGTTGCTCTTAAGTGAGTTCGCTTCGGTTTCTACTAATGAAAATAAAAATGAAAAGCAAATTGTGCTATCGACTGAACAACACTATAAGGATGATTTAAAGGCGGGTGCATTCCAATTCGTTGATGGCACCGCGGATGAGTTACCTTTTCCATATCAAGTTAGTTAGATTATATAAAAATCAAAAATGTAATTGAAATCAAAAAGTCTTAATCTTTTTCTTTTTTTGCAGGTGGTATTTTTTGTTTATCCTCAACAAGCGATGGCTTGGAGATATCCGCAATCGCGTACGTTAACAAGAATCCACATATTTCCTGTTCCATTTGAAGTAAGTGAGAATGCTCGGTATTTTAAGCAATTAATATTAATATTTAGTTTGAATACAAAAAGACAAATGTTTTATGTCGGAAAATATAATTTTGTTTAAATGTCTAAAGATGTTTTTTTCTAATTTGAAAAAGCTATGAAATGATACAACCTTGGCTGTAAAAATATTAGATACTTATATTTTTTTTATTGATTTAAAATTCTTTTGCCTGTATTGTTTCCTAGTAGTTACTGACATTATACATAAGTTTAAAAGATTCTTGAAGCAAAGGATAGCAAATGCCGTAAATCAATTTTTAAATTAAAATGTTAAATAATGAGTAATAAGATACATAATATTTTTGACCACGATTATATTTTTATCTTCTTAATTCTTTCTATTATAGGCAGTGGATGCCGACGATGATTACATCGACAAAATTCCCTGCGTTCTCGAATATTGGAGTGATAGTCACATGTCGTACCAGCGTTACGCCGATTTTTATTTATCAGAAACGGATTCCTACCGATTGGATCTACCAGAGAAAGCACCGGCACGAGCAGTAGCTTGCGTGTGGCGTATAGTTATTCTGTCCAATGGCAAACGACCACTCTCAAAAAGCATCGTTTCTGCTCGTGCTCTCGCTGCCTGCTTACGCATCGACTCCTATTTTAATCCCTTATTAATACCGAATGTTCAAATTGCTTTGAATATCGGCGTTCTTCATATATCTCTATATAATCACATCGATACAAGTGTATATAATAATTTGCCGCCACCACTGGATAAGTACACTCTAAACGGAAAAATTCCCGAAATACAATGTTTCATGTCCGTAGAACAGAAGGGAGCTGTTCTGGTATTTAACAAATGGATGGACGATTCTATATTGCTCGACATCGGCGGTAGTTTAAGCATACACGTGTTGGATTATAGTCATTTGACTATGCAGGAAGTGCTAGATGCCCTGGAAGGAAGATTTCAGTTATCGTTATCGGAAAAGATAGACTCGTCATTAACGTGCAACCCGTTTACATTGAAATTGGGACCAACGATAACTCACACTCTTGCAGTTTCTACTCATTTATGGCTAGCATCTTTCGATGAAGAGGAAAAGAGCGTAATTGTTCTAACACGTTATGTAATAGCCAACGATAGCAACATACCTATACGTTTTGGTCAAAGTGGCACTGGAGATAGCATACTTCTTGAGAGCAGGCAGTGTAATTTTTATTCTTGGAGACAGATTGGCAATCAAATGATAAGGATATCAATCGAGGAAAACGCCTGGATATGGAGCCGGCCTTTTCCCGTTAACAAGAATGGAGTCCAAGTGATAGAATTCAATAATTCGATGACTGGTACGGTGGTCTTCGTAAACGTTACGTCGCTTTCTGCCACACAAAAACTTGTAACATTCTCGGGGCAACTTGTGATTTCCAATCAACTAATGGATAATTTTGAGATGAGATTAGTAAAATACGAAGAAGAAGTTGGTTCTAAGGTAACAGTCTCCAAAGAAGTGTATATCATACCAGGCAAGAGTTTTCCGTCATCTATCATGCTTGAGAATAATAAAAAAATGGCAATGCGGTTACGTTTCACTAACTTGACGCATTTATCTTGGACCGGAGACATTCCATTGCAACCCAATATCAAATGGGGCCAGCCGTGGCTTGTCAAAGTACCTCTACAAGAACGCGGTCAATTTTTGAGTATTTGGGTACGGATTGTGATGCAGATGATACAAGACAAAATGAAAATCCTTGCGGTATTGAGTCCCCTGTATATGATCAGATCACACCTACCAGTACCGGCCAGAGTACAGATGGAAACACCATCTCTGAAAATGTCATCTAGCACATTGGTGAACGGTCGTGGCGAGTGTCAACAGCTGTACTGCCCCGGTACATTTGAGCACTTCCACCAGCTGACGTTTCAATTGGAATCCGGAGTCTCTGCGTCGAATCCTTATGTGCCGCTTTCATACAGCTCCGTGGATCAACGAAAATTTTTCCGAAGACCTGAAATTGAGGATATCGATAAAATTCTGGAAGAACTCAAGAACAGAAAAGATCAAGTAAAATGGCCTTTCCAGGGAGACGATATTGAGGAGTGGATATCTGCAGAACAACCGCAGACGCATGTACAAGTGAAATATCAGGACGCAGGATTGGTCTCCAGTACACTGCTGCTAGAACTGCAACCTTGGTGTTTTGTAATGAATTCGTTAGGCTGTCACATCTCATTGGTATCGGAGGATACAGAGCTCTGTCAGATTCCTCACTACGGCATAGTCACGCCACCCAAATTGGAGAGTACTTTTCACGTGGGTGTCGGAATCGGTGATACTTATTACACATCCCAAACGTTGCAATTGGCACGACCCGACTGGAGTCAGAGCTTCTACATGCCTCGAATCTGCGGTCTCGTGCCGGTAGAGGGAAACATCAAGACATTCGTAGATTGCGGCACAAGTGTGTCCATCCTAAACATTGGTTCTTCGATGCACAAGGATATGCGTCTAGTGCGAATCACAAGCAGCCATGTAATTGCGAACCTGACACCTCAAGAACTGTGCGTGGCCACGCTCGCGGTGCACGAGGAAGCGCGGAATCTCCAGTTGCCCCATGACCTCACTCCCTGCAGCCTGAATATCTCACCATCGGAGGATCAGAGACAGGGTACGCCAATCGTGCAATGGTATACGCTGTACACAGAGAGTAACGTCGAGCCGCTCGTATTGTACATATCTCTTAGTCTCGGACATAGATGGTCCTGTCCGATCAGAGTAGACCAAGCTATGAGTCGCAAATCCGTCGTGATTCCAAACGGTTCCTCCACCATGCCGGTCATTGTAACGACACAGGAAGACAAAGGCACCACGTTCGTCGTGATACACAGTGACGATCATCCGCAATTGTTAATTGAAAATGCCTGTGGTTTCAAAATTTTACTGGGACAAGCCGATGAAAAAGGGAATGAAATATTACCGGATAGCGTTCATTTTACATGGATATGCGAAGTCGACAGTGGAGCAACGTCCCACTATTCTCTTCCCTGTGTCAGTAACAGACTACCCGACACTACGGTTCCGAGCGCATCGAATGTGTTATTTTCTACCGCGCAAAACGATGAAACAATAGGGAAAGCAAATTTAAAGTGGTCAAGAGGCGTAAATCTATCTGCGTTGTCATCTACACCAATAGATCAGTATCTGCGATTACCTTCGTACGGTGATGTAAAGCTTATAATGCATAATCGCTGTTACACCACTCACATAAGCATCGTGCCTATTTCCCAAATTGAAATATCCGCTCAAGACATTAGGAGCAGATTGTTACGAAAAAAGAGTACAGCGAAGGATCATGACATATACAATAATCTTTCTTCACTGAAGAGATTAGAAGAAGATAAGCTGTTACTGTATATACAAAGTTCGAGTAGCTCAACATCATTAACGAGTTTCTTCTCAGCCCAAGAAGATATTTTCATGATGGAACAAATACCCTTGAACAATTCAAAGCAATTAGTTCCGAAGATAACGGATACAAAAACTTGCACTAACGAAAATCGATTGAAATCTACCGATGACACTATTTCAACTCATTCGAAGGAAGGTTCTGCAATCGTTTACTTGCGTGCTTGCACTATCGTTATCCTTCATGATATCAATGAAAACGCACAAAGAATCGAAGTCGCCAGTCTATCTATGACAGACTTAGTTATGACTATAAATTCAAAAGCCAGATTCATTAATTTCGATTGTTACATAGGCGACTTGCAATTAGATAATCAATTATTTGATCAGGGAGGTTTCGATTTTCCCGTAGTATTAATAAATCAAAATCCATTGCCGAGCAGAGAGATGGCATTTTACAGCAATAACTGTTTAATGACAAATATGGAAAAAATCAAACAAGATTCTTTAATAGCCATCGAGTATGTCTGGGAAGTAAATGAAAATATCATAGGTATATATTTTATATTATATAGGTATATATATTTTATATTTACAAAATTACATTATTTTAATAAAAAATAAATATTTGGGTAACAAAAATTATGTTTTTAAAGCAAATAAATGTTATTTATTTATATTCAAATAATAAAAAGCAAATAATCAAAGCTCTAAGTCAAACTGAGTTTTAATGCTGGTTAAGTAACAACAATAAATTACAATAATGTAATATATAAATATTATACATGTGTATATATATATATATATATATATATATATATATATATATATTTTTTGTATATAATAATATATATTTTTGTATGTTTATATAAAAAAAATATATTATAAATAGATAATCTATTTGTGCATACATTATTGA
>Ga0157363_1001833_pt1 | contig 18168 bp, 15 predicted proteins | sample AttsexASBM1_FD_111477 | JGI IMG/M metagenome (GOLD analysis project Ga0157363, IMG submission 111477) | Fungus gardens microbial communities from leaf cutter ant in Ribeirão Preto, State of São Paulo, Brazil - Atta sexdens ASBM1 | ecosystem: Host-associated > Fungi > Mycelium > Unclassified ... | reverse complement strand
GTCACAATGCGATGCAGAAATCCCTTCCGTCTTTGCCTTTCAAGCAGCTGTTCACAAGCAAACAAACGCCGTTCAACATCTCTCGTCTTCAATTCGTACGGCATCCAATTTCCTTACTTCTGAATCATTCCCATGGCTTTGAGGCGTTTTGAAATGGCTTCTTGAGTCACTCCCAATGATCGTACCAATTCTTCTTGATTTTGACACGAGTCTTGCTCAAGTAATGCCTCCAATTCTGCATCTTCGAAAACCTTCTCTCTTCTACCGCTATGTCGGTCTTCGACGTTAAAATCATTCTTGAAGCGTTGAAACCACTCATGACACGTTCTTTCACTAATAGCGGCCTCACCATAAGTATTTGAGAGCATTCGATGAGCATCAGCCGCAGATTTCTTCATATTGAAGCAAAAAATTAAAACCTCCCGCAAATGACGAGAATTTTGCTCGTAAACTGACATTTTCAATCGAGAATAACTTTATGATGCAGACACAAATCGATGTTTCTATGGGGTTATGTTGACAGATGCCCAAGTTTATTGTATGACGTCTATAATCTATTTATTTCGACCACCATTTACCGCTACAGGAAAGCGGCGGAAGCAAAGTTGTACACCAAATAGGTTCCTGTATATTATAATAAAACCCAGAGATTAACAAATAAATTACGATTTTCGCACGCGACTTCGCTGAAGATTTCACTCGTTCGCAATTTCCGGCCCGGGGCGGGCGCAAATTAGCGCTTTGTGATGGCGGAGGATCATTGCGACGCCACAGCGAAACTGCAACATCACAGTTAATAAAATTTATATTTTATTAATTGTGATGTTGCAGTTTCGCTGCGTAAAACATCTTGAAAAAGCTATTAATTTACTATTTTTGTGGACAATGAATCCAATAAATTATTTTGAGTGTGGATTAATAATTTATTGAGAAAAATTAAATACTTTGAAACTCAAGAAATTGATAAAGATCAAGGCCCAATTTGGGTTATTTCCTTCTTTTTGAAGGAAGCCCAATTTTGTTATAGAATCGAATGGTATATTACATAATTATTGTATGGCAAAGTTAATCTTTACAACTTTAATCCAAAATTTCACAAAATCGCGACGTAATAAGTGGGTTATAAATTGTATTCAATATGATAAAAGGATTTTTTAAATCGATTTTTTTTCTGAAATCGAGAAAAAATTCTTTCCTTGAATTATGTTAACAAAATTATAAGTAAAAGGATAATAAATATTCCTAGTCTAGCCTATTTTTTACAATGCTCTTACTTTTTAGCTTGAGAAAAAGCGGCAGTTGGAAACACAGAGAGTTCACACATTTCAACTTATGTTGGAAAAAGAACAAAGTTACGTAGATAAATTACGAAGCGAGTTGGCAAAAAACGGCACTGGCAGTAGCAGCACTCACATCACGGCCATACAGGCGGAGCTGGCGGGTGCTGAGAGAAGAGTACGCACCTTACAGGAACAACTTGCGGCGATTAGTACGACAAACGAACAGGTCTGCTTTTTTATCCCTTTCCTATGTATATTTTTGCTCATTAAATTTCTTTAACAATCGATGTTAACATGTAAAGTTATCAGAACCTTTTACTTGTTACCTAACATATCTAAGAATTTAAATATATCAAAAGGACATTTTAAAATTGAAGACATGGTGGAAGGATTGTGTTTAGTTTCGTTTGCAAATGTCTCTCTCTAATTCTCTGGCTTCTCGCTTATTTGATGACCATTCAGATCACAATTTAATCACCCTTACAACTGAAGTTGTTGTCTTCGTTGTACTTACGTCATTTAGATTCGGTCTTTTTTATCACTATTTAGACTACTATTTAGATTATCAATGTTCGTGTCACATGCTCCAACATGCTCCTATCATAGTTCCTCAATTTTGCGCTCGTTGGAATGAGTAGGAGTTAGAATAAGAGACCATTTTGGAGCATGCGACGCGAGCAAATCTACAGTACTTGTCACATAACTATAGTGAAATTTATTTTCACTATTCATTCAATAAAAAATTAAAAAGAGAAGATGTCAATTAACATGTGACAAGTCTATTCCTCCTCCTAAGTATATTCCGCTACGGAAATTCCCGTCGGTGCAACAGCGGTGCCTAGGATAGCCGATTGCGATCGAGAACGCTTGATAGTAGCAGAGTACTCTATCACTTTTCTATACTCGCAGTCGGAACTGGATAAGAACGGTAGAAGAACAAGATCGGTGGGATAGAAAAGAGACCGCGTAGAAAAACGTAGCTTTTATACTGATTGTTGCTCTCGCTCGTATTGTTCCGGAATTGTTCGGCGATTCCCGCCGATTAACAATACGAGCAGGAGAGAACAAAATTTGGCGGAATTCAAACGAACTCAGCTATCTCCAGCGGAGTGTTACCCACGAGTTTAATGTAAAATTCGTATCGCCCCTCGGCGATTGCCGCAGCGATGTCTGGCCAGTATTTTCGATAGGAACGATACACCCAGAGAATATCGTTACAAACATAATAATTTTGAAAAAAAATGTAAACTAAATTTTGGATGTGGTTATTACAATTTATAAGTAAAGGATAATAAAATAAATAAATTTGAATATCCATACTCAGTTAATTTTTAATAAAATGAAAGAAAGAGTTTAGAGCAATAGCTAGTTGTTAGTTGCTATATTTTAAAACATCAAAATTAGAAAAACGTTTCGACCTTACATTAGATCCTTTTCAATGTTCGATTTCAAGTAAAAATGATATCTAAAAATTCCTATCAGTTTGACGACTGACATATATTCAAATATATTTAAATTAATGTTAAAATTAACGGATGCATGATAATTTATACAATATTTGGGTTGGGTTCAAAAGTCATTGCGTTTTTTCCAATAGATGGTGTTGTCCACGTTTATTTGTATGCGAGCGTAACATGAATGTCAAATGTTTACGTTTTGTTGACATTCAACCTAAAAACCAAAAAAAAAGTTGACGCAATTCGATCGAGTTTTGTGCAATTGTGATTCGAACATGGAGAATTTTGAAAAGCATATTCGCCATATTCTGTTTTATTACTTCAAAAAAAGGAAGAAAACAACTGAAGCAAGGGAAAAGTTTTTGTGTCGAGTTTACGGCAGAAATGTCATCATAAAACGCCAGTGCTAAAACTGGTTCGTCCGATTCCGTGATGGTGATTTTTCAGTCAAAGACGCTCATCGCTCCGGGAGGCCTTCCAAGATTGACGACGATGAAATGAAAGCATTGGTGCAAGCAAATAAGTATTCAACGGTTCGGGAGATTGTTACCGCTCTAAAAGTATCCGTTGGAAGTGTTCATGACCATTTGAAATCGCTAGGCTTCGTAAAGAAGCTCGATGTTTGGGTACCACATGAGTTGAAAGAAATTCATCTGATGAATCACATGAACGTCTGCGGTCAACATCAAATGCGAAGAAAACGATTCGTTCTTGAAGTGATCATGGGCGACGAAAAATGAATTGTTTACAATGTCCGAAAAAGAAATTGGAGTAGGCGAGGTGAAGCATAGGAAAGGCAAGCAAAGACAGAGATCCACCAAAAGAAGGTAATGCTGTCAATATGGTGGAATTGGAAGGGACCAGTCTTCTATGAGCTACTTCCAAAAAACACAACGATTAATTCCGTCTACTGTGAGCAGCTGCAGAAATTAAGTGATGCCATCGTACAGAAATGTTCCGAGCTAATCAATCGTAAGGGTGTGATGTTTCACCACGACAATGCGAGACTATACACAGTTTGATCACTCGGCAAAAATTGTTGCAACAAATTGTTGGTTGGGATGTGTTACCACATCCACCGTATAGCCCAGACCTTGCTTCATCAGACTTCCATCTCTTTCGCTTCTTGCAAAACTCCTTGAATAGTAAAACGTTTGCTTCTGAAGACTTCATCAAACAGCAGTTAAACAAGTTTCTCGCAGAGAAGGATGGGAAGTTTTATGAACGTGATATTATGAAGTTGCCCGGAAGATTGCAGAAGGTCATCAAACAAAACGGCCAATATATCATTGATTAATGTTCATCACGTATATTAAATAAACACACCTGAAAATCAAATGAAAAAAACGCAATGGCTTTTTGAACAATCCAATAACATAAAGTTTGAACTCTTACAATTTAATTATATATTATACTTACATTGAAGAGATGTGCATATAATAAAGTGACGAAATTGAAATCGTTCCCAACGGTTTGAAATCTTATAAACATATAAAAATTCGAGTGGTATTCCTTCCAAACTATTTGAAATCTTGCAAACCTATCAAAATTTGAGTGATATTGTAATGTCCATAATGACTGTTTGGTAAGGGTTTCCCACTACTTAAAATATATGACGACGATTTGCAACATCTTATAAACATCGAAAATTGAATAGTATTCCTTGCTATGTCCATAATGTCCGTTTAGTGAAAGTTTTACGTTACTTGCAATATATGAAGGTACATATTGTGTAATATCGATAAATTAAAAAATTTTTCTTATATGCTGATACTTACCTTTATGTGGTTCTACAAATAAAAATTATTATATAATTATCTCTTAGATAAAAAGCATTGTTAAGACAAGAACTCTGAATAATCACCAAATCAGTAAAAAATAAAAAAGTGTAATGCTTCGTCCCAAGAAAATTCTAGAACTTAAATTCTATTATTTTGTTAGTTGTCTTGCCACGTAGATCTTTAACTATTGCTATACAAATTATTTAAACTAACGAGAACCTGCGACCAACTAAAAAGGATATTGTTGTGGAGGTAGAGTTCATCACTGGAATAGGAGAAGGGATGATAAGAAAATTTTTAGGAAGGGAAAAGTGATTGTATGATAGACGAATACATTTCAGGCAGAGATTCAGTGTTATTTAACCCTCTATTATTTAACCTATTACCTTTTTATAAAAATATCAGAAGTTATATCTAGTTACAGAAGTTATATATACAGAATCTAGCTACAGAAGTTATATATAGTCATATCAGAAGTTAGTCTCTTATTATAACAAGATTTACTGTGTAAAATTTTTACATTGTTTCAATCGAAATTATGATTGAGTGATATCCGATGAGTCGATATGATAGTGAATCTGACTTTTTATTAATGTTAGACATGTTGCTCCGCAATTTTCGTTTTTAACTGCCTTCATTTGGTCAATGTACGAGGCGTCATAGCAAGAAATTTTGTATACAACATCGTGATGTATTGTTGTCTCCAGTGCATCCTTGTCAGTTTTAATGTAATTTTTTAGCATTCGGAATCGTAAATGCTGGTTTTAAGTTCACGCACGTTTTTTGCAATATTAGAATGATTCTGAGATGGTTCTTACAAAAGATGATTCTTAGTAAAATATCTGTTGTTCTCTCTTTGTTGAATATGCTGAAATGTCCTATTACTGCTACCATTAAAATGAAATTTAATTCTAGTTTGTGAAGTAGAAAAAGTAAAAGGGGAATAGGAATTTTTAGGTATCATTAATGATAATAATTAATAAATTTTCATGTATGCTTCTATTAATTTTAACGTTAATTTAAATGAGTATATGGTCAGGTCGTCAAACGGTAAGGAATTTTTAGATGTCATTTTTATTTGTAATTGAATATTGAAAACGATCTAATGGAAGATCGAAACGTGTATTGTGTAATTTTAATTTTTTTTAAAGTAGCAACTAGCAGCTATTGCTCTAAGCCCTTTCATCTTAATAAAATAAATGATGGATAATAATCCTGTTGAAAATATTTCTCGGAATTTTTATACAAATTGAAACACATTTTCGAAATACATACTCAAAATGTTTATTAATTTTTTTTGTAATTTTTTTTAGAATTTTTCATAAATGTGAATTCTGAAATATTGTAAGATTCGTGTAAAAAAATTTGAGGTATTTTCTAAAAAGTTATAAAATTATACTGAAATTCTAAAAATTCTGAAATGTACATAAAAATTTTGGAAAATTATATGAAAGATCTGAGAAAAATTTCTATCATTATAAAATTTTTCTCATAATTTTTCGAAATTTGGTAAAATTTTCCTTTTATACAATTAAAAATAACAGCTACAAATGATCTTCGAGTGATCTTGATTTTAACCCTTGAGGTCAAGAGCATTAACTTTTTCCGTCACTTGTTATTCATTAAAAAGTTATGAATAGAACAATTTTTATAAATAGCGCGCAATTTTTAATATAAGGTACATATAATATTTCAGCAACATTTTCCCTTGATAGGGGGAGGTGAAAGTCGTGCATTTCCAAGCAGAGAGGAAGATGGGAATTGCTTCAGGTGAAAATCGCTTCGCTCCCTGCCAAGTAGCGCGACTTTCACCCGAAGCGACTGCTACTCCATCTCCCCTCTGCTTGAGGACGCCAGCTTTCATCTGAAGTGACTCTCCTTTCTCTCCTCCCCCCCCCCTCCCCCCAAGGGTCCCCCCCTTCTCTCCCCCCCCCCCCCCCCGCTTCTTGGAGGAGCACGACTTTCCACGTGAAGCAAGGTCTACTCCCACTTCCTCCTGTCAAGAGAAAATACTGTTGGAACAAGGAATTAAATTTTCCAGTCACCTCGCACAACTGTTTATTGTGACACCATCTTGATTTTAGGTTTTAGCGACAATCGAGATGACCGCCATCTTGTATTTTTTGAGATCGCTTAACTTACTATTCTCTATCGCGCCTTTACTTTTGTACATCGAGCTCGATATTGTGTTGCTTCTCTTTTTGTTGATAAAAACGCACATTGAACTTAGCATTACGGTTGTCATTTATAATTATTCTTCATCCGGCGTATTCGATTTCAAATTCATATTAGATCTAACCCAATAGGTTATGGGCTCAGCTGCGTTAAGATTAAGGTGGTTGTCCATGTGTTCAATTAAGTGCGAATTTTCTTCTCTTTTTACGATGGCTTCATATAGACCGTATTATATTGAGTGCGAGACCCGAGACAAGCTTTCCAGGGCAGAGGAATTGAAAGTAAAGATTTTGGAAGAAACAGAAGTGAGAAAAGCTGGGGAAGAGCTCATTTCTGCTTTAGTTGCGAAGAGGCAAATCGAAGTAGTTCGATGTCCAAAAAGAAAAAAAATGGATGAAAAGGGAGAGCAATAGCAACCTAATCGTAAGATGTTATGATTGTAGCATTATAGGACACAAAAAGTTGGATTGTCCGAAGAAGAAAGAAAATAAATTCTTTGAAAAATCTCGGTAATCGGCAAATGCTGTCGATGATTACGTCATCTGTCACATGACTGTGTGTATTGAAGAAGCATTTGGAGACAGCTGCGGTACAGTAACCCGTCTCTAGATTCTTGATAGTAAATGCACTGCTCATCTTTATGATGACGGAGAAAGTTTTTCAATGGATGCACGGATCGGACAGAATCACAATTAAACCTAACCAATCAAGCTGTTGCAGAAATCAAAGATGAAGAAGAGATTCTGGTTACCGCTGCGATTGAGCAAGAAAGATGACTAGTGCAGCTCCGGAATACATTGTACCCGATTTACGTATGAATTTGGTCTCAGTAATTAAGATAACGGACACAAGGTAACTTTTAATAGCCGAAAAGTGCGGGGTAGTTGATTGTGACGGCAATGTGATACTTATGGCGAATCGTAAAGGAGATTTATATTACGTTTGCGAAGATGTAAAATATGCGAAGACCGCAATTACAATGATATTCCGAACTGTTGAAATGGATCAACTATCATTTGGATCATTTAAATGCCCGTGATCTCGCGATCGATTCGAGACCGTGTTTCATTAAATGTGAATCTAAAGGATATTGATAAACTGTCGACTTATCGTTGTGTTTAAAGAGAAAAATGACAAAATTATTCTCTGAATGATCGGAGTCCATGCATCGAGCCATTAAAGATTGTACACTCAGATGTTATTAGTCCATATCGTACACAAGCAACCAATGATACACGATATTTCGTAACTTTATTGATGACTGTATCAGATGGGAAGACATTCATTTCCTACAAGAGAAAAGTGGTGTATTAGAGGCATACAAATCATACAGACTATAGTGGAAGCGGATAACTGGAAGGCAGATAAAGTATTTGCAGTTGGACAATGGCGGAGAGTACTGCAAGTACGAGTTCGACCAATACGTAGTCAAAAATATTAAACATAGATTAACAATCCTTTACACTCCACAGCAAAAATTGTTGAAACGTTCAATCAGATTCTACAGGATGTGACTAGATGTTTAATGCTTCAATGAGGCTTGACAGCGAGTTTCTGGACTGACGTCATTGCCACTGCTTGTTATATACGCAACCGATGTCTAACAGGCGCCTTAGAAATTCCATTCGAGAAATAGACAGGCGAATCGGTAAGTTACGATAATCTAAAGACTTTTGGTTCGAAAATATTTGTTTTAGACAAGGATCCGACAAAGGATAAGTTATCGGCCCGGTCGCACGAAGGTATTTTTATCGGATATTCCAAAGAAACGAAAAGATTTCGGGATTCCATCGAAGCATAAAATTGCTATTATTGCTCGAGATATTCGTTTTGTGGAAGAGATAAATGACATCTCTGAGGATTCATCGATCTTGGATAATTTAGTGGTGGAAAGCACAATCAAGTCAAATAAAGAGTCTGCCGAGGATCCTCCACACGAACACATCGATTTATTTCCGATGGATTCCGTTGTATCGACTCAACCAATTACATCTTCTAGCACTCTATATGCGTTTATGACGCGATCGAGATTTTTTCACATCGGAGCAAGAAGGCGATTTAAGAAGTTATTCAGATCCGAATTTAGAAGGGCGAAATCTAGCGAAGCTAACGAAGACCTAATAAAGGTAAATGAAGAGAAAACTGAGGAAGAAGCAATCGATAGTGTCTTCGTTATAGCTAAAATATATCTATTCAACAAGCACTTGAAGATGAGGATTGTGAGGATTGGAACAAGGCTGTAAAAAATGAAATAATGAGAATGTTAGAGAATGATAAATGGGAAATTATAAGAAAACTGGCGGATACAGACAGAATGTTATTGGCTGTAGACTTGTATTAACAAATAAATATGGTCCAAATGGCCAGATTGAACGTCACAAGACTGGATTAATCGCCAAGAGATAGAGTCAACATTTTGGAATTGAGTTATTAAACATTCGCCCAGGTTGCGAGGTTGGAAATAGTTCGGACTATAATGGCTCTCGCTTCCGAACTTAAGCTAAAAATTTGACAGTATGATGTTATTACTGCTTACCTCAATGGTCAGCTCGAGAAAAAGGTTATCATGGAAATATCTGAGATGCTCGAGGAAATGCTTAGAAGAATAAGTGCTGCTAAAACGTCGAATATTTTGGAGATTGCACGTGCTCAGGCTATGTTTAAAATGATTGAGAAAGGAGGAGACGTTTGTCGCCTTAAGCGAGCTTTGTATGGACTAGGTCAAGCTGGATGGCAGTGACAAGTTAAGTCAAAAATTGAAAAGCTTGGATCTTAAAGCAACCGTGAATGAACCATGCCTTTATTACGGCTGGCACAATTCTGAAATCATGCATGTGACCGTCTATATTGACGATCTACTTGCAGCATGAGATGAAGCTTGGATTCAGGAAATCAAGAGTCAATTAACTATTACAAGACTTTGAAATAAAGAATCTCGGTCCTGCAAAATATTGTTTGGGATTGGAGATTAAGCAAGAAGATGGTGTAATCTAGTTATCACAGATTGGGTTACATTGTGACGTTATTGAAAAGATATGGAATGGAAAATTGCAACGGAGCCATACTTTCTGAGATGCCATCACATCGTCCGATGGTGGGTCGTCATTAACTTGAGACTCGAATTCTCAAAAGTTGCCGTATCGTAAATTGATCGGCACCCTGATGTATCTTACTATAGCTACTGGATGTCGCTAACACCGTTTCTAGACTGGCTCAACACGAATAATCCTCAGGCGGAGCACTAGTCGACAGCCAAACGAGTCCTGAGATATTTGTCTGCAACATCTGATCTGACGCTTGGCTCGTGGAGCCACGAGAGATTGGAAATCTTAGAAGCAGCGAACGATCGTGTCATCGTCTACTGAAGCAGAGTATGTTAATTTCTCGAAAGCCACAAAAAAGTCATCTATTTACGAAGTCTGATGGACGAAATTGGGATGAACAAGTATGGAGAAATTGTTCTCTAGATTGACAATCTACATTGCTTTCGATCCTGTTCATTATGCCCGAACAAAACATATAAACATCCGATGTCACTTTGTGAGAAGGTTACATCCGGTGAATTGGAGCTAAGGCATGTTCTACGACACGTATGATGGCAGATATTCTAATCAAGATACTCCTTGTTTCGCATGAGAGATGTCTGGAAGGACTGGGACTGCCAAGGATGAATAATACTGACGTGCGGTTTGAGAAGGCGCATTGGAACAAGGAATTAAATTTTCCGGTCACCTTACACAACTATTTATCATGACGATATTTATTGATTTCGATTGTAGATTTCAGTGATAATCGAGATGACCACCATTTTGTATTCTTCGAGATACCGCTCAACTTATTATTTTCTCTCGTGCCTTTACTTTTGTACACACCGAACTCGATATTGTATTGCTTTTCTTTTTGTTGAGATTAAAAACATTGTGAACTTACCATTACGGTTGTCACTTGTAATTAATCCTTATCCGGCATATTCGATTCCAAATTCATATCTAACCCAATAAATACTGCTGAAATATATACCTTATATTTAAAAATTGTGCGCTATTCATAAAGATTGTTCTGTTCATAACTTTTTAATGAATAACGAGCGATGAAAAAGATTAATAATCTTGATTTCTTTGAGTATATAGCAATTGCACACGAACCAATTACGCATAAATTAATCACAGCGTTAGAAAAAAATAAAAATAAAAATAACTCCCTAGGCAGAAGTCGTTGTGACTGACAGTGGGCAATTGCTACAGTGTACAAGTAAATTGCTCCCGACCTCTTTGAGAGTCAAGGTCATTCGGAAATTACTTGGGGCTGACTGTAGGGAAGTTTTATTCGGTGTTTTTGTGTAAATTTCAGAATTTTTAAAATTTTTGTATAATTCTATAACTTTTTAAAAAATTTCTCAGATTTTGTTAATACAAATCTTACAATATTTTAAAAATTATATATATGGAAAATTCTGAAAAAATTATATAGATATTGTGAGTATTTCTGAAATGTGTTTCAATTCAAAACAATGAGTGATAATCGCAAATTTAAGAGATTAAATCTAATGATATATATAATGCTTATATGAACCAACACTGGGATGTTAGTGTATTGATAAAATGATAATCAAAACTTTATTAAACAAAGATTCCAGTATATGATTAAATCCTCTTCTGTACATAATTCAATAACGTAAATACAAAATAATTAATAAGAAAGTCGCATTTTGAAGACTGTGTCTAAACTTAAGTAATGTATATCAAATTATCCAATTTGCTACAGAATACGAATAAATTGTTATTATTTTAATGGAGAATTATGTCTTAAAATAATGTCTTAAAGTAACTTATGTTATTTACATGTAATGTTGAATCAAACGAGTCTCAACAAACTATCTTGTTATTATTGAATGTTATTATTGAACAAACTATCTTGTTATTATTGAATTGTAAAATTTATTGTATAAAACATAATTGTATAAAACATAATTAATTATTAATCACTACAATAACATAACAAGTGAAAGGATAATAATAATAATAATAAAAGGAAAAATCACGTGCCGATGATTGGCGCGATAACTGATGTTTATTTTAAGTGATTATTAAAACTGAAACGCTTTAATCAAATTAATTTTTATTGATTCTTATGCAGGATAGTAATGCGATAAGGCCTCAGTATGTAGAAATAATTTCCTCCGCCTCTAGGCGAGTTATCTCTTTCTGGAATTTCATTGTTAGACACATGGGACGTGCCTTGCGTGTTTTGATTGGCTCGCGTTAGTCGACGCACGTGTCACGTCGTACCAGCGTGATAGAGAGCAATACTACTATTCGAATAAGTTTTCGCTTGGAATATTCACGCAAAATGTTTAATTAAAATATTTTCAATGGATAATGTGAAACTAATTAATTAATAAATAATAACTAATTAACTAATTAATTAACAAAAGCAAGACAGCATAGAATCAGAGAGGTAGAAAAAAAAAGAAAAATTTCATTTGTACGAATGGCATAGTAACAAGGGCTTCATCCTTCCATTAGGAGCACCTTCTATCTAGTCATTCTTTGTTCTTTACCGACACCTTAGGTTACACATATTGATTCTTGGCTTGCTGAATGCTATCTTGCATACCACCTTTCTTTTTGTTGCTTGCGCTACTGCGCAATTGCCAGCCATGACGTCTAAGTATTTTTCACTCGCGAAATTGAATTGAGAACTGCACACCTATTAGTATGGGCAAGGTTGCTGTCTTGAGTCTTGTTCGTTCTCCTGATTAATGGAAAATTTGAAAAATCCAATGCTGGTCCAGGATCTAAGACTGTGATTTGCTATTTCATCTATTGCCCTCCTTTTCGCCCCTACCACGAGAATTTCTGTTGCTGCAAGAATTAAAATCATTTTTTGTTTTAGCATTTCAGGGCATTCTTGCGGTAAGTGGCTGCTTGAGTAGTTAATGAATCTTGGGAGTCTTAATGGCAGATCTCGCTATTTTGATGGAATGTTGTCACAAAGCATACATCTCTTACATATTTTACTAATGTGACTCTGTAATATGAGTAGAACTCTCGGGCTTTAGCTGGATGGAAAATCTTCATATCTAGTATAAAGAACGTACTTCGGAAGAATTTAACTACTAAACTTGATACAGTATGGGATGACGCGTAATCGATTTTATCGTTTCTTTTAAGCACGCTTAAGTCTGAGTCTGCGAATACTTATTATTTTATAAAGCGACTGTATCGCTTTCTTCAACTCCTCTTCATCTCTTTCTAGAGAAACATCTTTTATACCTAATGTTAGGACTCGGTATGTGGGGATAAAAGCTCGAAGGTCGCGTCGCACAAGATCCAGGTTAACAACAAGAAACTTCGCCACCATGGCAGTCTGGACGAAGATCTTTCCTTTTCCGATTTTCCGAGTGTTAACTATATTATCTTGACAATTTGAGCGATTATGCGCTTAATTAGCACTTCGTATATTATCGTATTTGTGCTGCTAATAATTGCTTGTACATGCATAGTAAAAGGGACGATGTCCGTATTTGAATAACGATTTTCAGTGTCTTAGACTTTTTGAATCTTGTAAATCTCGTACCATCTACGATGTTTTTGTATGCTATTCTTATTTTGATTAAATTTCATTTCCGAATTCTCTGTGGTCTTTATATTTTTTGTCGAGGATTATTTCTGAGATGTTTATTCAAATTGGATGGCATTGAATATATAGATTTGCATTGCGTTGCAGTTGACGCAATCCTTTTGTTGGTATCATGTGAGAGAAGTATTGCTGAGACACCAATGATTGGAAGATTTTCCTTACTCTCACAATTATTAAATTGATTTTTTAGGGTAATCGTAATAGGTGAGATTACGAGGAATCACACAAGATTCACGTCCTCCGACCTCTTTGTTGGCAGTGCTGATGTTCCCATACGTAATCGAGTGCTGAGGCAGATGAATCACTTAAATTAGAAGTATTGAAATAAAGATCATCGAATCTTATATGCGAACGCCATGCATTCACTTGTCAAAATTTTGACAATGTTAGCTTCACAGATATTCACTTTCGATCGCGCTATCCACCAAACTGCTTCTCTTCGCAGAACAATCGTTTTTTACGAAGGTTCACTAATTCTTTGTTAAAAATGAATCACAAAGGCATGATCTCTGATACTTATCCCTCTACTTCTCCTCTTTTATAATCAATCAATCTCTAATGACTTCATTACCCAATCACTCTTATTCTCCACGCTCTCAACTAATTGGTAAGTAGCCGTTCCTTGCGCAGATTGCATAGGAATACACGCACATTTTTTATAATTTAAATTCAAAATGTGATAATTTATAAATGAAGTTTAGGGTTACATCCTTCCGAGAGATTATGAGGCCGATCCCATTTTTTTGCCAGATTCTTTCATTTGAAAATGAAACGCGTTGAATGAGCATATTTTTATTAAAATTCCTTTTTTTTTAAACAAAATTTTTTGTAAAGTAGAAAATGTTTTTGAAAAAGAATTTGTGTAATTGAAACAAAAAAATCTTCACTTATGATCTCATATCCCTCTATATATCACCGATATAACAGATTTTCTAACCTGAATATTTGTCAACTTTAATAATTAATATCTCAGTTTGTAGGATAGAGCGATACTTTTTTGCCAGATTTGTTTATTTTATGCAAAAACGCGTCAAATGAGACTAATTTTATCAGGATCAGAAGTGAGGCCCCTAAACAATTACTAAATATATTTAGATACATGTGCTCCATTTTTCTGGGTGTTACACAAAGACATCACAAATGCTGTCTCTTCTAGAATAAAATGGGAGAATATAGTTCAGATTGGAATATAGTTCATCTCATTTTAATTGCTCATCTCGAAAATCTCGAAAAAAGCATTTTAAACAAATTTTTTAGACAAAGTTATATAGCCTGTATATGTGTATTGGTAGGCACAACTAGATATCATGTTTATAATTTTATCAACTTTTACAAATGGAGAAAGAGGAGTTGCAATAAGAACTATTTTGATCCTCCTGAATCAAAAAAAAACTAAAGCAGAAATGTATGTCGTATTAATAACTCAATAGAGTTATTAAGCGTTAAAGTTCAAAACTTTAGAGTTTAAGATATCTGTCATCCTGACTAGAGACAGCTTTATGTATGCATTCTGCTTTAATTATACAAATTCACTGCTTTAAAAAAAAATTCACGTTTTATTAACCCCTTGCCTTACGATTTAAGTTTCGAATAGAATGTGTGATTGTAATCAACAATCAAGCTTGGCACGTGTTGTTTATGTTTGGCATGGCTCACGCGTGATACTCATGTTTAGCCCGATTTTTTTGTCTCACGATATTGGCGAAAGAATTAAGCATACAAATTCTTTGCACTAGCAGTGAATTTGTGTTTTTAAAACAGTGAATTTGTGTTTTTAAAGCACAGAATTTGTGAATCTTCTTGATATGACTACGGTGACCATACGTCCTTTATTGTAAAGGACAGTCCTTTAAATTAATTTGTTTTTTCAAAACTCAATTTTGTCCTTTATTTTTTAATATTGTTCTTTACTGTTTTTTTTTTTATTTGACATTACGGGAAATTTTTTTCCGAGTTCTTTTCTAACTAGCATTCTAATGTCTTAATATTAATGAATGAATTTTTACAGAAAATATTTTATAGTTTCATGCATATAAATACAATTTGTTTTCGTTCATTTTTTATATCTTTAATAAAAAATTAAATTTATTCAAATTACTTGTTTTCATTTTTTATTATTTCGAATCTTTTATTATTCATATCAAAGATTTGTTCCAATACAGTCGAATCATTTCAAACTATCAGAAAACTGTGTAATTTGATTATACTGTACAATAAAATTTTATAATACATGGATTCTTGACAGTCACAAACTGATTTAAAAACATAGGAACAAAGCTCTAACATTTTCAAATTTGTCCTTTATTTTCTTTAAGAAAATATGATAGATATGATAGATTTCTTAACCTGAATATCTGTCACTTTAATAATTAATATTTCGATTCGCAGGACAGAGCGACACTTTTTTCTAGATTTTTTTCAGATTCATTCATTTCATGTAAAAACGCATCAAATAAGATTAATTTTATCAAAATCGATGATGAATCCCATAAATTGAACAATACTATATATTACCATATATAAATTGGAATATGAGATAGACGTATGAGCTCTAAAGTGCGTATGTACGTGTATATAGGGCACTTCTATTAACACTAGACTGCAAACTCCCCATTTTTCCTTATATAAAAGTGTTGCCTGCGCTCAGTGAATGCGCAATGGAAAACCGTTATATATTATGTATAGAAAAGAGATGCCTATAGATCATAGCCAGCCTCTCTATGATTGGTTTTCCTTATATATTCCTCTAAGTATATAAGGAGATATTATTTGGCAATCTAACTTTTAATTTTCACGAACCACGTGCACCACTATTTCAGATCATTTCACATTCTTTCATTTCATGCAAAAACATTGAATAAGTCTAATTTTGTTCATTTTGTGTGTATATGTAACCTCTTCGAGTATATGAAAGTATATAAACATATGGTGTTCCGCGTATGCGCGGTTTTACAATGCTCATGTATCACAACTAATATATATTATCTGACAACAAGAAAAGTGGAGAGTTAGCAGTCTAGTGCAGTGTTGCCAGATGCAAGGGAATTTCTCGAAACCTGGAGAATTACAAGAAAAAAAATGAAAGAGCGAAAAAGGGATCTTTTTTTTGTGAAAATAAGTTAAAATTTAGGGATTTTTTATAGTATGAAAATTTTGTTTTATGCTCGGTTTTCGATCGGTAATTCAGTAGTCGGCCGTAAGGTAGCCACCATGGTGACGGACAGTGTGGTGTGTGGACAGTAGAGTTGCGTTCGGAAACACTACCCGAATGCCCTCGCGTCGTTTTATTCTTGTTATTCCCCAATGTTAAATAAGAATAAAACATGGCTAATGTTTCCGAATGCCTAGTGCTTGGGTTCGGGGCTTCTACGCACATGCTTAATCTTATTAGACTGATTTTTGAACTTTTAAATTTGTACTACAAATGTATGAATTTGTTTAAATTAAGATAAATTAAGATATGGAATCAATTTATGTTAATTACTAGTCTTACTAGTCTTACTAGTCTTACTAGTCTGATTTCTAATACGAAGTCTACAATAGAAGTCGTAGTGATAATAATATCTTTAGTAAAAAATTGACCAACCAGAGTCGATTATACTTCTCATATTTAACTGTAGTTGGTCAATTTTCTATGATTTAAGGCGACCGCTACGATTTCCATTGATCCCGTCTTAGACTTATGTTAAAATCATACGCATTATTTGTTTCTTTAAAACTTTTCTAATATTGCACAATAAAAATATCTTATTCATTAATTTATAGTATTTATTATTATATATTTTCCTTTATATTACGTTTATACTGCATTAGTAAAACCGTTTTAGTAAAAACCATTTTATAAAACTGGCCAATCTTAATCGTTCCATTCTTCCGAGCCTCGAGGAACTATGACTTGGCCAGTTTCATAAAACGGTTTTATCACTGTCGTGTAACAAAAGTCTATGTTCTGTTTCATATTTATTATAATTCCAAATTGTGATATATTAATAAAAAAATAATTTATGATTTTATTTTAAAATTTGTAAAAAAATTTTGTAAATTTAAGAAAAATAGATGAAATTAGCTGAAAATTTTGATAAATAGGAATTTTGGGAAAAATGGAAATAGGGAAAACTAGGGAGATTAGCATAACAGGGAAATTGCTTTGCCGGTATCTGGCAACACTGGTCTAGTGTTATAATAGAAGTCTGTGATGTACAGTGAATTGAAAGCTTCGGAATTATCTTCTTTCGAACTATTCGTTATTTCAAATGTTCGAAGTGGAACTTATGGAACTTATTCTACAAAGTGCTTTTTGTTTCTTGTTTTTTGCTATTTTTTGCTATTTATTTCTTATAATTTTGCTTTTTATCCGGTTTTTTGTTTTATGTCGCCCGAGATAAAAGTTAATGAACAGAAGAAACAGGAAATATGTAGCAAGAAATACAATTGTTGATAAAACAATTGATAAAACAAAGGAGGAAAAAGCAAGAGATAAAAACAAAAGCAAAAAAACAGAAAACACATTGTAGAACAATCAATACTTTGTTTTGAGAGGGACATCTTTTGATGGTCACAGATTCTCTCTAGATGTGCTCTTAAGATTTCAAGGTGATTTTTATTTTTTTTTAATGGAATTACGTAATTTTTGTATAATTTAATTCTTCTAATTATTGTACATAAAAGTACTAAGACGTAAACAGAAAAAAATTAATTTGTGAGAATTTTATTCTGGTACATATTGACATGAAATATTTCATGAACTATTAATTTTTTTTATAATCGTATCTCTTTAATGAATGTAATAAAATTTCTTTAATGATTATAATGGCACGTCTTTAATATTTTTAT